>SMVA01407506.1_pt1 | contig 16734 bp, 10 predicted proteins | sample 2456451 | NCBI WGS metagenome assembly SMVA01 (sample SAMN11095933, study PRJNA526329) | marine sediment metagenome | biome: Marine sediment; feature: Surficial sediment; material: Deep marine sediment; isolation source: Hadal surficial sediment | place: Pacific Ocean | collected 2014-05 | depth...
GTTGTGTGGGAACGGCGTGGGTGAGATTCGAACTCACGGTACCCGCAAAGGTACGCTGGTTTTCAAGACCAGTGCATTAAACCGCTCTGCCACCACGCCCAAGCTGGGAAACTAAGAGCCGACACCGGCGGCGACAACGCCGGCGTCAGTCCTCCATCAACTGGCTGATGCCCCGCGGCTTGCGCCGCTTGAGGCGGGTGGCCTCCTTGTGCCGGCGCTCGGCCCAGGCGGCCAGCACCTGGTGGGTCCCCTTGGCCGGCTTGCCGTCGCTGCGGCACTGCATGTAGCTGCCGTCTGACAGCATCTCCCAGGCGGAACGCAGGTCCTCCAGTTGCGTGTCCAGCATGAACCGGAGCTGCTCCCGGAGTTCCGCCGCCTCCACCGGTACCACGATCTCCACCCGGCTCATCAGATTCCGCTGCATGCAGTCGGCCGACCCGATGAAGTACTCCTCGTCCCCGCCATTGCGGAAATAGAACAGCCGGGCGTGCTCCAGGAAGCGGCCCACGATGCTGACTACGCGGACGTTTTCCGACAGGCCGGGAATCCCCGGGCGCAACCGGCAGGTATCCCGCACCAGCAAGTCGACGTGCACGCCCGCCTGGGCGGCCCGGTACAAGGCCCGGGTGATGTCCGGGTCCTCCAACGCGTTCATCTTGAACTGGATCAACCCACCCCCCTGGTCCTCGTGCTGCTGGACCTCACGCTCGATCTTCTCGAGCAGAGCCCGTTTGAAGATCTTGGGCGACGGGAGGAGCTTGTGGTACCGCCGGTTGGGTTTGAATCCGGTCGTCAGGTAGTTGAACAACTCGGTCAGATCTTCGCCGATCTCGTCGTCGCAAGTGATCAGACCGATGTCAGAATAGAGGCGAGCCGTTTCGGCGTGATAGTTCCCGGTGCCGATATGGGAGTACCGCTTGATGCCGTAGTAGTCCTGGCGCACGATCAGGATGGCCTTGCAGTGGGTCTTGAGGCCCACCACACCGTAGGTCACATGGATGCCCATTTCGCCCATGCGGTTGGCCCATCGAATGTTGGCGGCCTCGTCGAACCGGGCCTTCAGTTCCATGACCACCGCTACCTGCTTGCCGTTGCGCGCCGCGTCTATCAGATAGCCCAGCGCCCGGGAGTCGTCCGACGTCCGGTAGAGGGTCATCTTGATGGCCCGTACCTTCGGATCCCGGCTGGCCTCGCGCAGGAGCTGCTCCACCGACGTCTCGAAGGATTCATATGGCTGGAACACCAGTACCGTCCCGGCGTCGCGGATCTTGTGGAAGATCGATCCCTCGCCGATCAGTTTGGGATGGTCGACGGGATGGTGCGGTGGGTCCTTCAGGTCGGGGAAGTCCAGCGCCACGAGCTGCTCCAGGTCGGCCATCCCCATGAAGCCGTCTACCTCGAACACGTCCGAGGCTTCGTCGAGCCCCAACTCGGCCGCCAGCATGCCGCGATGCTGCGGCGACATCCCCGAAGACACCTCCAGCCGCACCACAGGGGCAAACCGTCGCATGCGCAAACCGGTCTCGATCTGGGCCAGCAGGTCGTCCGCTTCCTCCTCCTCCAGATCGGTGTTGGCGTTGCGGGTGACGCGGAACAGATCACAGCGCTCGATGTCCATCCCGGGGAACATCAGGTCCAGGTTGTCCTTGACGATCTCCTCGATGCAGACCAACCGGTTGCTCCCCTCCAGTTGCACGAACCGTGGCACGCCGGGGCCGACCGGGATCTTGAGCCGCGCCAGCGCTTCGATCGGTTCGTCCGGGTAGCGCAGCGTCACCAACAGGTTGAGCGACAGGTTGGAGATGAAGGGGAAGGGGTGCGCCGGGTCGGTGGCCTGCGGCGTCAGCAGTGGGTATGTGGTTGTCAGGAACCGCTGGCGCAACTGATCGCGCTCTGCCTGGTCCAGTTGCCCGTAAGCCGTTAGCTCGAGGTCGTTCTCCCGGAGCTGTTCGACCAGCCGCAGGAACGTGGCACCCTTGCGCTGCTCCAGGTCGCGGATCACCGTGTGGCACTCTACGATCTGCTGCTCGGGTGTGCGGCCATCGACGGTGAGGCCCTGGACCCCGGCGCCGACCTGCTGTTTCAGGCCGCCGATACGCTTCATGAAAAACTCGTCCAGGTTGGAGCTGACGATGGCCACGAACTTCATCCGCTCCAGCAGCGGCGTGCGAGAGTCCTCGGCCTCGTGCAGCACCCGGTAGTTGAACCTCAGCCAGGTCAGTTCCCGGTTGAGGAAGTAGCTGGGGTGCTCCAGATCGTGACGCCCCGCCTCGTCCGGGAGCGGAATCGGGGTGGCGTCCGAAGGCGTCCGGGGCGTCTCCTCAGGCGCCGAAACCTCATCACCGGTCCCATTTCCCTCCGCCGGCCGCTCACGCCCCTTGCCGCGGCGTTTCCGGCGATCGCGGGACCGCGTCGGCGGCAGGCTCTCCTCGATCACCTGCCGGGCCAGGCTGGCCACCTTGTCGGCATTGGGCTCCGGCGGTTGGCTGGAGGTGTGTTTTCGGGTGGACTTGTCCATGAGCTAGACTCGGGCAAGGGACCAGGATATAGCGTGCAACTTTGGGACCGCCGGGGCCTGGGCACCGGGGGAACCCTTCTTCAATATAGCTCCTGCGGCCTCAGGCCTCTGGCCGGGTGAAGGGATCTTCACCCCGGTCGGCAATCGTCTTCATTTGCCGAATGGCAGTTTCCCTGGTGATGAGGTATCCGGCCTGCATTACTTTCCTCTGATTCGCGTCCCGATTCAGGGTCAGGGGAAGATGCTCGGCGACATACACTCCAGGAGTTCGCACCATTCCTAGACTTTCCATTCCGGCGAGGATTTTCTGGCCGGGTCTTTTGACCGTGGGCGCCATCCTGGCGGCGGTGGCCCCAGTGCTGGCTCAGAGCGCCGGCAACGACATGCCGGTTTCTTCCGGTGCCAAGTGGGCCGACGCTACCCGGCTGGTGGGTAGTGGTATTTCGGTCGACGGTGTCCTCGACGAGCCCGTTTGGAAGAACGCCGTGTTCATCACCGACTTTACCCAGAAGGACCCCGACGAAGGGGCGCCGGCCACGCTGCGAACCGAGGTGGCGTTCGCCTACGATAATGCGGCGCTGTATGTCGGTGCCAGGATGTACGCCCCCAATCCGGCCGCCATCCGGGCGCACGTGGCCCGGCGGGACAACGCGGGCAACTCCGACCGGATCATCATCTCCATCGACAGTTACCACGACAAACGGACGGCCTACACCTTTGCCGTCACCGCGTCGGGGGTCAGGGTGGACTACTACCACTCGAGCGACAACGAACGGCGCCGCGACTACAGCTACAACCCGGTGTGGCAGGCCAGGACGACCATAGATTCCGCGGGTTGGACCGCCGAAATGCGGATTCCGTTTTCTCAGTTGCGCTTCAACGCGGCCGATATCCAGACGTGGGGCATCAACGTCAACCGCTTCATTCCCGGCCGCAACGAGGACGTTTATTGGGTCTACATTCCCAAACAGGTAACCGGTTGGTCGTCCCGCTTCGGCGATTTGCGGGGGATCAGCGGCATAGCCCCCTCCCGAAGGGTGGAAGTGCTGCCCTACGCTACCACCAATGCCGCGGTCAACCCCGACCGGGACCGGAACGATCCGTTCGATGACGGTCGCAACATCGAAACCAGTGTGGGGGGCGATTTCAAGATGGGGCTGGGCCCGGCCCTGACGCTGGACGCCACGGTCAATCCCGATTTTGGCCAGGTCGACGCCGATCCGGCAGTGGTGAACCTGAGCGCTTTCGAAGTGTTCTTTCCCGAGCGGCGCCCGTTCTTCACCGAGGGTGCGCAATTGCTGGAGGGTCGCGGAGCCTCCTACTACTACTCTCGCAGGATCGGCGCACCGCCGACGGGTAGCGCTTCCGGCGACTACGTAAAGTTTCCAGGGGCGTCGACCATCATCGGCGCGGCCAAGGTCAGTGGCCGCCTGGCTTCCGGGACGTCCATCGGCACGTTGGTGGCGCTGACCGGCCGCGAATACGCCAAGACGTTCGACATCGGCAGCGGCATCGAGGGGAGCGAGCAGGTGGCGCCACTCACTGGCTTTGCGATCGCGCGGGTGCAGCAGGAGTTCGGCGCCTCGGCCTCCACGGTGGGCGCGACGCTCACCGGGGTGCGCCGCGACATGGACCGGCTGAGCCCGCTGGCGTTGTCTCTCAACCGAACGGCGGTGGCTGGGGGAATCGACTGGAATCTCCGGTTCGACAACGGCATGTACGAGTTTGGCGGATCGGCCGGCCTGTCCCGCATCGAGGGGTCCCGGGGAGCCATCCTGGCGCAGCAGACCAGCTCCCGGCGGTATTTCCAGCGCCCCGACAAGGACTACGTGCAAGTGGACCCGACACGGACTTCCCTCTCCGGCTACCAGGCGTCGATGTCTTTCGAGAAGAACGGCGGACGCCATTGGCTATACTCGTTGCGCGCCTCCGCCGAGTCCCCCGGCTTCGAGATCAACGATGCGGGGCGGCTTGGTTCCGCGGATGCCATATTCACCTTCGGCCGGTTGCGCTATCGCGAGACGGTCCCCAACCAGCTGTTCCGCAGTTACAACCTGGAGGTGTCGGCGTTCACCGGCTGGAACTTTGGCGGTGTACACCAGTTCGGCGAAGTCGGGTTGAAGGCCTCCGCCGAGTTGAACAACTTCTGGCGCACTTCGATCGACTTCGAGTACCAGCCGGAGGCGCAGAGCGACAACCTCACTCGTGGTGGTCCCCTCATGACGAGAGCGTCGTCGTGGAATGTGTCAGGTTTCCTTGCGGGGAACCGCGCGGCCAATACCACCTGGAACGTGTCCTCCGGCTACCGCCGGGACGCGCTCGGTGGATGGCGCTACCGAATCTCCGCCGGGTTGGGGCTGCGGCCAAGTAGTCGGTTGGAGTTTCGCATCAACCCGGAGTTGAGTCGATCGGTCAACAAGCGCCAGTATGTCGCTACGGAGGCCATCGTCCGACCCGAGATTTACGACGGGCGCTTCATCTTTGGCGACATCAGCCGCACCGAAATCTCGACCCGATTCAGGCTCAACTACTCGTTCACGCCTGACCTGTCCCTCGAGCTCTATGCGGAACCATTCGTATCCAGTGGCCAATACGCCGACTTCGGAGAACTCTGGCTGGCCCAGACCAACGATCTTCGGTTCTACGGCACAGACGGGACCACCACGCCGAGCCTCAACAACGGCGAGTACACGGTGACCGACAACGTGTACCCGGTGGACGGTACCACCAACACGTTCACCTTCGATGACCCGAATTTCAACGTTCTGTCTTTCCGCAGCAACGCGGTGCTGCGCTGGGAGTGGCGGCCCGGTAGCACCCTGTTTCTGGTGTGGCAGCAGAACAAGAGTGACTCCGGCGACCCCAACTCGCGGGTAAACCTCGGTGAATTTTTCCGTTCGGTGGGTGGGCCCGGCACCAATTTCTTTGCCATCAAGGTGACGTACTGGATTCCGGTCACCTGAGCCGACGGCCTGCGCTGAGATGCCCGAAGTCCGTCACGACGGCCGCATGTACCACCGTCTGTAGCGTTCCGGGATATTTCGTTATTCGGTGACGCCACATGCTCATGGGGACTTGCTGAGCCACCTGCATGCTACCACTTGACCAACAGAGTTGATACTCGAACCTGCGGTCGCCAGAGGTGCAGTTGGCGCCTGGCGGTATACTTGTCAACTGGCATGACCCCGACTTCGTTACCTGGTCCTCAGGCTCGCGCCTGCCGGTTGGCCCGGGCCCAGGCGGACGGCACGGACCGGGTCCTGCGGTGTACCTTGGCCGGCGGGGGTAGCCGGCCCACGTTCACCAGCCCGGAACCAACAGGAAAGGCTTAGGTCACACATGGTGGAACACGATCCCGAGATTCTCAGCCAGGAAGAAGCGGCCCGTCTGTGGCAGCGGGCTGCTCAGCTTCAGGCCGAGGCTGCCGGGAGAGTCGAACCACCTGATGTCAATGGCGTGGCCGTGGCGTCCTCGGGGTATGCGCTGGCCCACGTGCGCTCCGCGGCCACGGAGGCAGGCATTGCCATCGAATTCGTGGACGCCGCGCTGGCCGACCTCCGCGTGGAGCGCGCGCGCCCACGGGCGGAGCAGAGCAATAGCCTTGCCCGGAGATTCCTGAATAATCCGCCCGATACCATTACCACCCGGCGCCTCATCGAAGCGACTCCACAGGAGGTGCTCTCGGCCATGGAGGCCGTGTTTCCCGACCGGCCTTTTCGCCTGACATTGACCGACCAGCAGGGTGATCCGCTCGACCAAGGTGTTCTGGTCTTCGACATGCAAGGAGCCAACTCGCTCCTCCTCCAGGGAGGATTCGCCTTCGAGACCAGAGAGGCCGGGCTTCGGCAGGTGTTCGTCTCCCTGCGGGCGGTCGAGGGGTCTACCTCCGGCTGTGAGATGACGATGCACAGCCCGGTGACATCCCACAACCTCGGCCTCGGTTTGGGGCTGATCGTCTCGGCAATCAGTGCGGGTGTGGGAGGATTCGTCCTCGGGACGCTGGGAATGGTCCTGGGGATCGGACCCATGGGAGGGGTGGCGGGTGTCCTGGTTGGCGCCGGCCTCGGCGTGAAGGGATATCGAGCCTTGTACCGCTATGCCATCCGTCGAGGACAAAAAGCGCTCGAAGGACTCATCGGCGCGGTGGCCGTTCGGGCCAAGGGCGTCTGGCAGGGCAGCTAGGATTTTGCTCAGCACCTGATAAGGGTGCCGAACCGTGTCGCTAGTCTCGGTCGATCATCGACGGATCCCCCGGCCTCCAACCCGCATGGTTCCTACCTCGCCATGTGTTCGGTTATGGGACGCCGAATCCCAAGTCCGAACGGTAGCGGTCTGAACTGTCTCGGCGCTCCATCCCCCAAGTCGCTGCGAATCAACGCGTTAGGGAGCCAGCCGCCGGTGGCACGCTCCTTGACTTCCCCTGACAACAGAAACCGGTGTCGCCTACACCCATGAGGGGTTGATCTTGGACATTCCGCGCGAGAAAAAGTCACAAAAGGGCAAGCGGATCCTCATCGGCGTTGGCACCGTGGCCGTGCTGGTGGTGGGCACGCTGGCGCTCCGCAGCCTGGAGCCGGCCGCTCCCAAGATCGACCGCAACACCATCTGGCTCGATTCGGTGCAGCGGGGACCGTTCGAGATCAGCGTGCGCGGGCCCGGCACTCTGGTCCCCGAACAGATCCGCTGGATCACGGCGGTCACTTCCGGCCGGGTGGAATCCCGCCTCCTCGAGCCGGGGGAGGAAGTGACACCCGAGACGATCATCCTCGAGATGACCAATCCCGATGTGCAGCTCGAGTCTCTGGAAGCCCAACGCCAATTGGCCGCGGCTAAGGCATCGCTCATCTCGCTGGAGACCTCGCTGCAAACGCAGCGGCTCAATCAGATCGGGGTGGTGGCCAGCACCAAATCGGAGTACCGCGCCGCCCAGCGCAACGCCCAAGCGGCCGACACGTTGGTGAAGCGAAATCTGATGTCGGGGTTCGAGGCGCAGGGGGCGTGGGACACCGCCGAAGAGATGGAGTCCCGCTACCAGGTTGAGCTGGACCGGCTCGACCTGTTTACCCGCACCATCGACGAACAGTTGGTGCTGCAACGAGAGCAGGTCGACCGGCTGAAGGCCGTGTTCGAATTCCAGCGGGACCGGGTGGCCTCCATGAAGGTCAGGGCCGGCGCCCATGGTGTGTTGCGGGAACTCCCGTTGGAGGTCGGCCAGTGGGCCCAGTCCGGACAGACACTCGCAGTGGTGGTGGAACCCGGCCGACTCAAGGCCGTGCTGCGGATTCCGGAAACGCAGGCCCGGGACATAGCCATCGGCCAGAACGCCAGGATCGATACCCGCAACGGCATCATTGACGGACAGGTAATGCGGATCGATCCCGCCGTGCAGAACGGCACGGTCACGGTGGACGTCCGGCTGATCAGTGAGTTGCCGCGGGGCGCCCGGCCGGACCTCAGTGTCGACGGCACCATCCAGATAGAGTACCTGTCCGACGTGCTGTACGTCAGCCGCCCGGCGTACGGCCAGGCCAACAGTACCGTAGGGATGTTCAAGTTGCAGGACAACGGAGAAGCGGTGCGGGTCAACGTGCGGCTCGGCCGCAGCTCGGTCAGCACCATCGAAGTCGTCGACGGACTGGTGGAAGGCGACCTGGTCGTCGTCTCCGACATGTCCCGGTGGGACCGATTCGATCGCGTCCGAATTCAATAGCGCACAGCGTGGTCCAAGGAGAGCAACGCATGGAACAACAGCCGATCATTAAGCTCGAAAGCATCAAGAAGGTCTTCTATACCGAGGAGGTCGAGACCCACGCGCTCTCCGACATCCACCTCGAAGTGCAGGCCGGCGAGTACCTCGCCATTGCCGGACCGTCGGGCTGTGGCAAGAGCACGCTGTTGTCGCTCCTCGGGCTGCTCGATTCGGCCAGCGAAGGGACCTATCATCTCGACGGCCAGCCGGTGGCCAATCTGACGGCGTCGCAACGCGCCCAGGTCCGCAACCGCCAGATCGGCTTCATCTTCCAGGCCTTCAATCTCATCGGCGATCTCACCGTGGAAGAGAACGTCGAGTTGCCCTTGACCTACCGGAAGATGCCGAGCGCCGACCGGAAGAAGCGGGTGCAGGAAGCGCTGGAGAAAGTCGGCATGGCGCACCGGATGAAGCACTATCCGTCGCAGCTTTCCGGCGGCCAGCAGCAGCGTGTCGCCGTGGCCCGGGCTGTGTGCGGCGAACCGGCCATCCTCTTGGCCGACGAGCCCACCGGGAATCTCGATTCCAAGAACGGCGAGGCGGTCATGGAGTTGCTGCGCGATCTGCACCAGGGTGGCGCTACCATCTGCATGGTGACCCACGATTCGCGCTTTGCCCGCTACGCCGAGCGCAGCGTCCACCTGTTCGACGGACGGATCGTCAGCGAGGAAGAAGCGGCCGCCGTGTCGGGCGAGTACTCGGCCGGCAGCAGGCACTAGCCACCAATCCCTGACCAGGGCCGCTTGCCGTTCGCCGCCGGTGCGGACGCAGGCGGCCCCTTTCATGCGCTATGGGCTCTATGGGACACGATCTTCGATTTGCCTTGAGGACCCTGGGACGGACCCCGGGGCTCACCGCTGTGGCGTCGGTGATCCTGGCGCTGGGAATCGGCGGCACCACCGCGATGTTCAGTGTCGTCGACCGTCTCCTTCTGGGCGACCTCACCTATCCCGACTCCCGGCAACTCGTCACCTTGTTGGCGGCGATGGGGTTCGTGCTGCTCATGACCTGTGTCAGTGTGGCGAGCCTGTTACTGGCGCGGGCATCCGTCCGCCGGACGGAGATGGCCGTCCGCAGCGCCATCGGGGCTTCCCGGAGCCGCTTGGTGCGCCAGCTGTTGATCGAGAGCGTGGTGCTGGCGAGTCTCAGTGGGGTGGCCGGCCTGGTGGTAGCCCTGTGGGGTATCGACGCGCTGGTGGCGCTCCTCCCGTCCAATCCGGTCTCGCTCGACACCATCAGACTGGACGTCCGCCTGCTGACCGTCGCCGCCGTGGTGACCCTGACGACGGGCGTTGCATCAGGTATACTCCCCGCCGCGTTCGCCACCCGCCGGACTGCCGGGCCACAACCGATGAGCATTCTGCGATCGTACTAGGCCGGGGGAAGTTCTCCCCACCCATCGCGGAACGCGGTACCTTCCGGCTGCGTCGGGACCGGTCGGTTAGCGCCGCCGGCGCTACCGGGCTAGCAGACTTCGGGGAGTTGGCATGATCACGCTGCGTAATCTGGAAAAGTCAATTGACAGCGCGGGCGGCCGCATGTTCCTGCTCCGGCGGATCGACATGGAGATCCGCCAGGGGGAGTTCGTCACCATCATGGGCCCGAGCGGGGCGGGGAAGTCCACCCTGCTGAGCATACTCGGCATGCTCGACGCCATGTGGACCGGTGAGTACTATCTGGCAGGCCACGAGGTGCACCACCTGCCACCCAAGAAGCGGGCCGCGCTCAACCGGGACCTGATCGGGTTCGTGTTCCAGAGCTTTCATCTCCTCGACGATCTGACCGTGGCCGAGAACCTGGACATCCCGCTGTCCTACCGCGGTGTCAAGTCGAAGGAGCGGCAGGCGATCGTGGCGGATACGCTGGATCGCTTCAACATTGTGGGCAAGAAAGATCTGTTCCCGTCACAGCTGTCGGGCGGCCAGCAGCAGTTGGTCGGCGTAGCGCGGGCGGTGGTGGCCAATCCCAAACTCATCCTGGCCGACGAACCGACCGGCAATCTCCACTCGGCCCAGGCCAGGGAGATCATGGAACTGTTCACCGAGCTGAACGCCCAGGGCGTGACCATCCTGCAGGTGACGCACTCCGAAGAGAACGCGTCCTACAGCCATCGTATCATCCAGCTAAAGGACGGCTGGATCGTGGATGAGTAATGAATATTGATTGCCACGAATATTGAATGGTGAAGCAAAGAACTATCTTCCATTATTCATTATTCCCGTGGCAGTCATTATTCCTGGCATTCTCATGACCCCAAAGCACATCCTAGTCGCCGACGACCAAACCGACGTCCTGGGCGCCCTGCGCCTTCTCCTCAAAGGCGAAGGCTGGGAGGTAACCACCACCACCTCGCCCGGGGGCGTCCTGCGCGCGCTAGAGGCGGACCAGTTCGACGTGCTCCTCATGGACATGAACTACACCATGGACACGACGTCAGGTGTGGAAGGGCTCGATCTCCTCTCCCGGATCGCCGGACTCGACAGCAGCCTCCCGGTGATCGTCATGACCGCGTGGGGCAGCGTCGAGGGCGCCGTCGAGGCCATGCGCCGGGGCGCGCGGGACTACGTAGAGAAGCCGTGGGACAACGCCCGCCTCATGGCCACGCTCGGCGCCCAGTTTGAACTGGGCAGGGCGCTGCGGCGGGCCCGGCGGTTGGAGGACGAGAACCGGCTCCTCCGGGCCGACGGGTTGCCCGGGCTGATCGCCGAGTCGCCCGTCATGCAACCCGTTCTGGACCTGATGGAACGGATCGCTCCGTCGGACGCCAACGTCCTGGTCACCGGTGAGCACGGTACCGGGAAGGAAGTCGTGGCCCACTGGATCCATGCGGCCTCGAAGCGGTCCGACAAACCTCTGGTGACCGTCAACGTCGGTGGCCTGTCGGAGGGTGTGTTCGAGAGCGAGCTGTTCGGACACGTCAAAGGGGCGTTCACCGACGCCAAAACGGACCGCGTCGGGCGATTCGAGACGGCGGACGGCGGCACGCTGTTCCTCGACGAAATCGCCAACGTGCCGTGGGCCCAGCAGGCCAAACTTCTCCGGGTGCTGCAAACCGGTGAGCTGGAGCTGGTGGGATCGTCACGGACCATTAAGGTCGACGTGCGGGTCATTTCGGCCACCAACGCCGACGTCCAGGCCGAGGTGACCGGAGGGCGGTTGCGGGAGGATCTGCTGTTCCGCCTGAACACCATCGAGATCGCCCTGCCGCCGCTGCGGGAACGTGGCTCGGACATTATCGCACTTGCTGTTCACTACCTCCAGCGCCACAGCGCGCGGTACGACAAAGCCGTCGAGGGATTCGAGCCCGCGGCGACGCAAGCGTTGATGGAGTATCACTGGCCCGGTAACGTCCGCCAGCTCGATCACGCCGTGGAACGGGCGGTGTTAATGGCGCGTGGCTCGAGTATCCAAGCGGACGAACTGGGCTTGCGGCCCACCTTGGAGCCCGGCGAGGAAGCCGAACTGGCAGAGCTGACCCTCGATCAAGCCGAGCGGGTTCTGATTCAGGACGCCTTGCGTCGCTGCGACGGCAACGTGACCGAGGCGGCCCATTCTCTGGGGCTCAGTCGGAGCGCTCTCTACCGCCGATTGAAGGCGCATGGCCTCTGAGCCGCAACCGCGGAGTGCCGGGCCCCTCGAGCGGTTCGTCCTGGGACTCGCCTTCCTGGCCGGGCTCCCGGGGAGCGTGATCGCCCTGGTCCTCCTGTGGACCGGCAGCCACTCCCTCAATCTCCAGATCACCCTCAGCCTGCTGGTGGTGACGTTCTGGTTCGGCTTCGCCTGGATGGCTCGCGGACGGGTGGTGCACTCCCTCCTGACGCTGGCCAGCATGCTGGGGGCGCTGCGCGAGGGGGACTTTTCCGTCCGCGGCCGGGGCGCCGGGCAAGGCGATTCACTGGGCCAGGCAATAGCGGAAGTCAATCAGCTGGCCGACACGCTTAAGGAACAACGGCTCGGCGCGGTCGAAGCCACGGCGCTGCTGCGTCGGATGATGGGCCAAGTCGAAGTGGGGCTATTCGCCTTCGACAACGGACGGCGGTTGCGGCTGGTGAACCGGTGGGGGGAACGGATGCTCGGCCAACGGGAGGAGCGGCTCCTGGGACGGAGCGCCGACGAGCTCGGTCTGGCCCAGTGTCTGGTAGGACCACCGGTTCGCACCATGGACTTGGCTTTCCCGGGGTGGGAGGGCCGGTGGGACGTGCGGCGCAGCACCTATCGTCAGGACGGCGTGCCGCACCAGCTACTGGTGTTGTCCGACGTGAGCCGGGCGCTGCGGGAGGAGGAGCGGCAGGCGTGGAAGCGGATCGTGCGCGTTCTGGGACATGAAATCAACAACTCTCTGGCGCCGATTTCGTCGATCGCCGACAGCCTACAGACGTTGCTGGAGCGGAGCGTCAAGGCCGAGGATCACGAGGAGGACCTGGTCAGTGGGCTTTCCATTATTGCGGGTCGGGCCGAGGGACTGCGCCGTTTCATGGCGGCCTACGCCCGGTTGGCAAAACTCCCGCCGCCCGACATGGCCCCGCTCGAGGTCGAACCGTGGATCCAGCGGGTGGCACGTCTCGAAGGCCGGCTGGAGGTGACGGTAGAGCCGGGCCCGCCCGTCACCATCGAAGCCGACGGCGATCAACTGGATCAGGTGCTGATCAATCTGGTCAGCAACGCCGTGGAGGCCGTCCAGGAAACGGGTGGCGCTGTACGGGTCGGCTGGTCGGTGGACGCGGCTTACCTGGTGGTCTGGGTGGAGGACGAGGGACCGGGCATCGGGGACGGCAGCAACCTGTTCGTCCCGTTCTTCACCACCAAACCCAAGGGATCGGGCATCGGGTTGGTGCTCAGCCGGGAGATCGCCGAAGCCCATTCGGGCGACGTGCAGCTCAGGAACCGGACCGACACCTCAGGATGCCGCGCCGAGTTCAGGATGCCGCTCGCGGCCGGCTGAGCGTCAGCGGGAGATGTTGGCCTGGATGGCCCGGGCGATGGAATCGGCCTTGATCGCCTCTTGTTCGAAGCCGGCGCTGCGTAGCGTGGCGCTCGAGCCGCTGTAGACCACCGCGTACAGCTGCAGGATGGAGGCGGAGGGCATGTCTACCCAGCCGCGCGGGCGACGGTCCGCCGGGGACCGCCACCGATACACGTTCCACAACAGGTCCCTGGTGCGCGGGATGTCGATGAACCCCATCGTGGGGTTGAACACGATGCTGTCGCTCGGCTCGACCGCGCTCGAGGCCAACCGCCGGACCAGGCCCTGGGTAACCAGATAGGACGTGAGCCCCAGTGTCTGGTCGGGATATCCCGCGGCGCTCCAGGCAAAATTGATGGAGCGTAGTCCCACGTTGTCCTGGATCAGCGCCAGGGTCGCCAGGTCCTTCCGCTCCACGAATTGATCGTCAAAGGTGACGGTGATGCCGCCGATGGGAATCTGGGTACCGGCGTCTACCTGGATCAGTTCGGGGAGCTCGTCGAGCTGCTGCTCGCTCATGCGGATCGCCGGCGTAGTTGGACGGGGCCAATTGCCCTGGCGCCACATGGGGGCCGCCTTGTCGGGTTCGAACTCCGGTGTTACCCGCCGTGCCAGTTGCCGCAGGTGCCACTTCGTGTTCATCAGAGACAGGTTGGCGAGGGTGACGTCGCGGCGCACGCCTTCGACTTCCTGGGCGTACCACAGGGGGAAGGTGTCGTTGTCGCCGGCCGTGATGAGAATGCCGTACGGTTCCACCGATTGCAGCAGATCGATGGCCACGTCGCGGGCCATGTATTCATTGGCCCGGCTGGCGGTGATTCGGTTGCCCAGCAGTGGAATGAACGCCACCAGCACGACTGACGATGCCATCGCCCAGGCGGTGCGTTGGGAAATACCCTCCTTGACCTGCCCGACAAAGTCGGCGATGCCGCGCATGGCGGCCCCCAACCCCACGGCGATCAACACGCCGAAGTAGGCAAAGGAACCCACGAAGAAGTAGTCGCGCTCGCGGACCTCGCGAATGAGGTTGGTTTCATTCGGATATATCGAGTAGCCGTACTTGAAGTTCAGGTAATACACCAGCGCCACGGTGAGCGTCACCAGCATGGCGGCGGCGGCCAGGCCGGCCCGGTGGTCGCGTTTGAACAGGGCCACCAGGCCGCCGAGGCCGAGGACCGTGAACAGCGCGGTGGCGACGCGGGCCCACGCGCCCCAGTCGCGGGCGAACTGCCAGGAGAAGTACTGCCAGTAGTTGGCGAACTGCGCCACCAGGCTCGCTTGCCGCGTTCCGAGCGGCGGCTTGAGATACTGCTTGCGGCTCAGGACGTCCATGAGGGCCTGCCAATTGGTGGGCTCGCCCTCGTTGATCGGCGGAAACTGAGCCGCGCGGATCGGGAGATAGATATAGTTGAGCGACACGCCCACGACGATGGCCAGGAGCCCGACCCACAGCAGTGGCCGGCGGAAGTCGTCCGGCGCCTGCCAGACGGCGTAGGCCACCACCACCGGCGCCAGGTACACCAGGGCGCCCCAGTCGGGTGGGGAAGGATTGAAGCCGAATCCGTTGGCCGTGGTCACCACCGTAGTCCACTGACCGGTGAGGGCCAGCAGCAGGGCGTATCCGAGAATGATGATCCACGGCTGGGTGGCCGCACGCCAATCGGTCCACAAGACGTAGATGCCGACCGCCGGCACGGCCAGGATACCCATCATGTGATTGGTCGACGACAGTGCCATGATGTAGATGATCAGCACCAGCCACCGGTCGCGGTGGGGGCCGGGCTCGTCGTCGCCCCAGTGCACCGCCAGCCAGGTGACCAGCGCCATCGAGAACAGCGACAGGGTGTAAACCTTCTCGTTGACGGTCGACTGGTTCCACACGGTCCACGAGAACGCCGACACGAGAATACCGCCCGTTGCCGCCAGGAGGCGGGCCCAGCGCAGCGGAACGATTTCCTGGAGCCACCGGTCCGCCACCAGGAACCACAAGCCGGCGGCGGCGGCCGAGGTGACGGCGGCGAACAGGTTGATGCGGACCGCGTAGGACGCGGCCAGGGGCAGCAATCCGAAGACATGCGCCAGAACGGTGAACAATGGGTTACCCGGCGGATGGGGGATGCCCATGACCTTGGCGGCGGCGATGTACTCCGACGTGTCCCAGAACGCCGTCGTCGGGGCCAGTGTCATCAGGTAGACGAGGAACACGCCGAAGGCAACGGCGGTGGCCCAGCCGTACGGCGCAGAGGGTCGGGAGTCGGTCATGAGTACCGGTAGCCTGGGGTCGTTAGTGGCGGAATTGGCGGGTACCCGTCAGCACCATGGCCATACCATGCTTGTCGGCTGCGGCGATGACCTCTTCGTCGCGGATGGATCCGCCGGGTTGGATGATGGCGGTGACGCCGACCCTGGCGGCCTCCTCTACTCCGTCGGGGAAGGGAAAGAATCCATCGGAGGCCAGGACGCTTCCGGTCGGATCGTGTCCCAACTGGGCGGCCTTGTGGGCCGCAAGGAACGCGGCGTCCACCCGGCTGGTCAGTCCGCCGCCGATGCCGATGGCGGTTTCGTTCTTGGCCATGACGATGGCATTGGACTTGACCGGCGCCGAGGCGGTCCAGGCAAACCGGAGGTCGATCCACTCCTGTTCGGTGGGGGCCCGGTCGGTGGCCACTCGCCACTTGTCTTCGCTGCGATCGAACTGGAAGCGATCCTGGACCAAGAACCCCCCGCGGACGTATTTGGTTTCCAGTCCCCGTTCGCCTCTGTCCGAGGGGATCTCCACCAACCGCAGGTTTCTCTTGGTTCGCAGCACGGCCAGCGCCTGGTCGTGGAAGCTCGGCGCGGCAATGACCTCCAGGAACAACCCGACCATGGCATTGGCGGCTTCCTCGTCCACCACCGTGTTGTAGGCTACCACGCCCCCAAACGCCGACACCGGGTCTGTCGACAAAGCCTTGGTGAAGGCGTCGGCCGCGCTGTTGCCCAGCGCGATACCGCATGGCGAGGTGTGCTTGATGATGGCACACGCCGGGCGGGCGGACCACAAGGAAGCCGCCGTCACCGCCGCGTCCATGTCGAGAATGTTGTTGTACGACAGTTCCTTGCCGTGTAGCTGCTTCATGTCGCGGATGCCGCGCTGCTCTTCGGTGACGTACAGGGCCGCCCGTTGTGAGGGGTTCTCGCCGTAGCGCAGCGTCAGCTGGCGCTCGAAGGTGCCGCCGAGCAGCCGGGGCAACCCATCATCTTCGGTGGGGAGATATCGGGCGATGGTGGCGTCGTACTCGGAGGTGTGGGAGAACACTTTGGCCGCCATGTTTTGCCGGAACTCCTGCGACACATCGTCCGCCTTCAAGCGCTCGAGTACCGTGTCGTAATCGGTCGGGTCTACCACGGGGAGTACCCACTGGTGGTTCTTTGCGGCGGAACGCAACAACGACGGTCCGCCGATGTCGATGTTCTCGATGGCGTCGTCGAAGTTCACGTCCGCCTTGGCGATGGTGGCGCGGA
>SMVA01213368.1_pt1 | contig 16714 bp, 13 predicted proteins | sample 2456451 | NCBI WGS metagenome assembly SMVA01 (sample SAMN11095933, study PRJNA526329) | marine sediment metagenome | biome: Marine sediment; feature: Surficial sediment; material: Deep marine sediment; isolation source: Hadal surficial sediment | place: Pacific Ocean | collected 2014-05 | depth...
CGAGCAGCCCCAACACGCCGAGGTAGAGGGCTTTGTCCTTGAGGTCGCCGGACCGGCCGGCGATGTCTGCCACGTGCCAAGCGATCGTCGTGGTCAGCATGATGTTTCCCATGGCGCCGAAGAAGCGGCCGCCCGAGAAGGCGCGCACCCCGGGCGCGTCCAGCACCTGGAGCGTCGGGTGTCGATTGCTCACGTTGGGGTCACCGGGGTGCACGGAGTAGGCGGATGATAGACTCTTCGCCAGTTCTGCGCGCCACAGGAGGTCCGGGTGGAGTACTCAGGAAACCGTCTCGATCCCTACGACCGCCTGGCCGGAGGGCGTTACACGGCAAGCGTCGCCCTCTACCTGATCCTGACGATCGTTACGCTCGGTCTGTTCAACCTCTATTGGAACTACCGCCAGATGCAGGCGTGCAACGAGCTGCTCGGCCGCGGCGAGTTCAGCTGGCTGCTGTGGATCCTGTTGTGTGTGGTGACCTTCGGCCTCTACCACTTCTATTACCAGTACAAGATGGGCGCCGCGATCAACGAGATCCAAGATCGCTACGATCTCCCATTTACCGAGGGGTTACCGATCCTGAGCGTGGTGGCGGCGGTTATCGGCTTCGGCGTGATCGCCGACTGCATCCACCAACACGAGCTCAACAAGATCGACGCATGGCTCGACTGAGTGTTTCGAGACGTCGTGCAGATCGTGTTTGCTACCGCTCGATAGCGTGTTGAGGTCCGGTTCGATTTTTGCCGAAGAAGTTTCGTCCGGTGAAATCCGTTCGATGAACGAGAAGCGATGAGCGAGAAGCCCTACGACGAAATCACGCCCCAGCAAGGCGTCCCGGTGAAGTGCTGGACCCGGGGCGTCTGCTTCGAGGCCCAGGCGCGGCGCCAGCTGCTCAACGTCGCCCAGCTGCCCTTCGTGCATTCCCACGTGGCGGCCATGCCCGACGTCCATTACGGAATCGGGGCCACCGTGGGTGCAGTGATTCCGACCCTGGCTGCGATCATTCCCGCCGCGGTGGGCGTCGACATCGGCTGCGGCATGGTCGCCCAGCGCACCAGCCTGGATGCGTCACAACTTCCGGATCATTTGGGAGACACGCGCTCGGAGATCGAGGCCAGCGTCCCCCACGGTGGCGGGAAGGGCGGGCGGATTGGCGCCTGGGACGCGGTTCCCAAGCCGGTGGCCGAGGCCTGGCGCAAGCTCGAGCGGCGCTACCTGGACCTGGCCGAGCGCTATCCGAAGATCCGGCACAAGCGGGCGGCGGAACAGCTTGGCACCCTGGGCGGTGGCAACCACTTCATCGAGGTCTGCCTCGACGAGCAGGACCGGGTCTGGGTGATGCTCCACAGTGGCAGCCGCGGTGCCGGCAACCGGATCGGCAGCCACTTCATCCAGCTGGCGCGCCGCGAGATGCAGCGGCACTCGATCCATCTGCCGGATCGGGATCTCGCCTATCTGAAGGAGGGCTCGGAGCTCTTCGACGACTACGTGGCCGCCGTCGAGTGGGCCCAGGAATATGCGCGGATCAATCGGGAACTGATGCTGGCGGCGACGCTGAAGGCCCTGAGTCGTCATCTCCCGCCCTTCGAGGTCGACCCCAAGCAGATCATCAACTGTCACCACAACTATGTGGCGCGTGAGCACCACTTCGGGCGCGACGTGCTGCTGACCCGCAAGGGCGCGGTCAAGGCGGGGAAGGGCGATCTGGGGATCATCCCCGGCAGCATGGGTGCGCGATCGTTCATCGTGCGCGGCAAGGGCAACCCGGACAGCTTCGAGAGTTGCAGTCACGGCGCCGGCCGCGCCATGTCGCGCACGGCGGCGCGCAAGCGCTTCAGCCTCGAGGATCACGCCCGCGCTACCGCAGGGGTCGAGTGCCGCAAGGACCGCGGCGTGATCGACGAGACACCGGCCGCCTACAAGCCGATCGATCTCGTCATGCAGGCCCAGGCCGATCTCGTCGATATCGTCCACGAGCTACGCCAGGTGGTGTGCGTCAAGGGGTGATTCTGCCCCGTCGATTTCGCCTGCCTTGACGGCAGCGGCGGGCTCGCCACCATCCTCGACGGGTCTGACACGGAGCTGTCCTACGACGGATTCGATCGATTGCCTGCGATAGAATGGGACGCCGAGCCCGCCCTCAGGAGGAACCATGACTGTCTCCCTCGACGCCGCGCCCCAGCCCCGATTCGACGTGGACCGGATTCCCGAGATCGCCCAGCGCCTCCGCCAGACCTTCGATTCCGGCAAGACCCGGTCCCTCGATTGGCGCCGCGGGCAGCTCCAGGCCATCCACGACATGATGGCTGCGGAGGGCGACGTTCTGGTGGAGGCCCTGCAGGCGGATCTCCGCAAGCCGACCCTGGAAGCCTGGGCCGCGGACATTGGCGCCATGAAGATGGAGTCGAAGTCGGCCATCAAGAGCCTCAAGAAGTGGACGCGTCCCGAAAAGATCGGTCTGTTGCCGATCCCGGGACGCATGCGCGTGATCCGCGAACCCCTCGGTGTCGTGTTGATCATCTCGCCCTGGAACTACCCCGTGCAGCTCCTCTTCTCGCCACTGGTGGGCGCCATTGCCGCCGGCAACTGTGCGCTGCTCAAGCCGTCCGAGATCACGCCCCACACATCGGCAGCCCTGGCGTCGATGCTTCCGAAGTATCTCGATTCCGATGCCATCATGCTGGTGGAGGGCGCCGTCGACGAGACGACGGCGCTGCTGGAAGAGCGTTGGGACCACATCTTCTATACCGGCAACAGCACGGTTGGCCGCATCGTGATGCAGGCGGCGGTCAAGAACCTGACACCGGTGACTCTCGAACTCGGGGGCAAGAGCCCGTGCATCGTCGACAAGGACGTCGACGTAAAGATCACCGCCCACCGGATTGCCTGGGGCAAGTTCATGAACGCGGGCCAGACCTGCATCGCGCCCGACTACGTGCTCGTCCACCGTGACCGCGAGGAGGAGCTGATCGAAGCGCTCCAGAGTTGTGTCACGGAATTCTACGGCGATGATCCCAAGGCCTCGCCCGACTTTGCCCGCATCGTGAACGAGCGACACCACCGTCGCGTTTCCCGGCTGATCAAGGACGGGACGCCGGTGGTCGGTGGCGAGTGCGACGAAGCCGACTGCTACGTTGCGCCGACAGTGCTTCGCGGGGTCTCCGTCGAGTCCACAGTCATGAGTGAGGAGATCTTCGGCCCCGTGCTCCCGGTCCTGCCCATCGATGACGTGGAAGAGGCCATCGCCATCGTGAACAAGGGCGAGAAGCCGCTGGCCCTCTATCTCTTCACCCGCGATGCGAAGGTCGAGAACGAGGTCTTGTCACGAACCAGCTCCGGCGGTGTCTGCGTCAACGGCACGATCCTGCATCTCATGAATCCGAGGCTGCCCTTTGGCGGAGTGGGTGAGAGCGGCATGGGTGCCTATCACGGGCGGCACAGCTTCGAGACCTTCAGCCATCGCAAGTCGGTGCTGACGCGTGACATGCGCTTCGACCCGAAGATCATGTACCCGCCGTACTCTTCGTTCATGACGAAGTTGGTCAAGAAGTTCCTCTAGGCTCCAGGCTTTGGGACGTCGCCGCTTTCCGTTCTTCAGGCCGCCTTCGACGGGCGGCCCGGAGAGAAGGCGCACGGCATGCGCTTGATGCCGTGGATGAAGAACGACTGGAGCCGGTCGGGCTCGCTCGTGATCTCGAGATCGGGAATGCGATCGAAGATCTCGCGGAACATGATCGTCATCTCCCGCCGGGCCAGGTGAGCGCCCACGCAGTGATGGGGGCCGGGACCGCCGAAGCCCACGTGCTCGTTGGGATCCCGCGTCAGGTCGAAACGGTACGGCTCGTCGAACACGGCCGGGTCACGGTTGGCCGAGTTGTACCAGAGCACGACCTTCTCGCCCTTACGGATCTTTTGACCGCGTAGCTCCACGTCCCGAGTCGCCGTGCGGCGAAAATGGATTACGGGCGTCGACCAGCGAACGATCTCCTCGATGGCAGTCGGAGCGACACCGTTGAAATCCGCCTGCCACTTCGCTCGCTCGGCCGGGTAGTCGCACAGTGCCTTCATGCCGTGGGAGATCGCGTTGCGCGTCGTCTCGTTTCCAGCCACGGTCAACAGTACGAAGAACGATCCCATCTCCTGGTCATCCAGGGTCTCCCCGTCGATCTCGGTGTTCACGAGGGCCGATGTCAGGTCGTCGGACGGGGTCTTGCGCCGAAACTTCGCCAGATCCTTCATCAGGTTCGCCAGCTCGGCGCCCGCCATCAGGAGCTGGGGAATGATCAGGTTGATGTCGGTAACGAAATCGGGATCGCCGGCACCCAGGATGAGGTTCGACTTCTCGAAGACCATGTCGTACTGGCTCTCCGGAATGCCCATCATGTCGCAGATGATCTTGAGCGGAAGCTTGGCCGCGATCTCGCTGACGAAGTCGCATTCTCCCTTTTCGATCACGTCGTCGATGATCTTCGTCGCGGCGCGCGTCACCTCGAGTTCGGCCTTGGCGATCATGCGCGGTGTGAAGCCACGGGAGACGATCCGGCGCAGTCGACCGTGGCGCGGGTCGTCCATGTTGATCATGGAGCCGAAGAACTCCTGAAAGGGCGCGGGGAGGTCGTTGATGTTGGTCCCCTGTCCCGAGCAGAAGATCTCCGGGTTCCGGCTGGCGTGAACCACGTCCTGATGCAGGGTCAGCGCCCAGTAGCCCGGCCCCTTGGGAAGGATCTCGACCTCGTTCTCTTCGTGGAACGAGATCGGCCGCTCCTCTCGCAGCGTCAGGAAGGCGCCTTCTCGTTCGTCCCAGGGCCGCTGCCAGAAGTCGAGATCGGAGAGCTTGATCTCGTCGACGGACAGAACCTGCTTCGGCTCCATGGGGTCCTCCTGGGGTCGCATGGCTTCGCTTGACGACCATACCATATGGTATGGTTCCTTCAAAGGAGCCCGCTCTTTACTCCGAGGGAAGCGCCATGTCGATGAAGTCGTTCATCCACCACCAGAAGGGCCAGACGCCGCGTCAGGCCCACGTCGACCTCGAAGGCCTCAAGGATGACGAGCTCGGCCGCCAGGGTTTCCAGGGACGCACGGCCCAGCTCTACCGCCGCAACGACCCGACGACCTACCGCACGGAGGGCGATTATCGACTGCGAGAGGCCGACGCCGCAACGCTCCCCTGCGAGGACCAAAGCGATCCCCGCGGACGTCCGTTGGCCCTGCTCGAAAATGATGACTGCCGGGTGACGGTGAGCCGCCGCAGCCAGCCGATGCCGTATTTCTTCCGCAGTGTCGACGGTGACGAAGCCCACTTCGTTCATTGCGGCAGTGGTACCTTCGAGACGGAATTCGGCCCGATCCGCTACGAGGTGGGCGACTACGTCGTGATTCCCAAGGCCGTGACCTATCGCATCGTGCCCGATGGTCCCGACAATCTCTTCTTCTCGATCGAGACGACGGGCGAGCTCGACGTGCCCGACTTCGGGATCCTCGGCCGCCACGCTCCCTTCGATCCGACGTTGCTGACCGTTCCCGAGCCCAAGCTGCTCGACGGCGACGGGCGCAAGGAGTTCGAAGTGGTGATCCAGCACGATCGACAGCTCTCATCGATCTTCTACGACCACCATCCCTGCGACGTGGTCGGCTGGAAGGGCGATCTCTTCCCGTTCAAGTTCAACATCCGCGACTGGAACACCATCATGTCGGACACGCTGCACCTGCCCCCCAGCGTGCACACCTTCATGACCGCCCCGGGTGTCCTGCTGGCCCACTTCCTGCCGCGTCCCGCGGAAGGTCGGAAGGGTGTGGAACGATTGCCCTGGTACCACCGAAACGCCGACTACGACGAGGTGGCGCTCTTCCATGGAGGCACCTTCCTGGGAATGCCGCTTCCCGTCGGGCACATCACCCACTCCCCCCAAGGCATCCACCACGGACCGCCCGAGATCGGACGTGAGATGGCCCGCAAGAGCCACGATCAGTTCGATCGCCTCGAATGGGAGATCATCGCCTTCGACACGTTGCGCCCGCTGCGCGTCACTGACGCGCTGCGCGACGCGGAGATCCAGCGATGATCGACACTCGGAGCGACAAGGTGATCCGCAAGCCCTACATGATCGGCTTCCAAGAGCAGGCCGGTTTCAAGGACACCTACGGCGGTGACGTGGGCTGGGTGTTCATCGAGGCCATGCAGATCCGGCCGGCCGAGCGCGAATCGAACACCGTGATCGTCTTCAGCCACCCGATCGGGGGCGGCAGTTTCCTGCCCGTGATGACGGCGCTCGCCGGCGCCGGCCATCACGTCGTCTACATCAACACCCGCTATCGGGGCAACGACTCTGCGCTCATCATGGAGAAGTGCCTGTCCGACCTGGCTGTGGGCATTCGCGATCTGCGTCAGCGCTTCGGCTATGAGAGGGTCGTCTTGGGGGGCTGGAGCGGCGGCGGGTCGTTGGCGCTCTTCTACCAGGAACAGGCCGAGACGCCCACGGTCCGTTCGACGCCTGCCGGCGATCCGCCCGACCTCAGCCAGCAGGAGTTCGTGGCCGGCGACGCACTCTTCCTGGTCGCCGCTCACGTGAGCCGCGCCGCCACCCTCACCGAGTGGATCGACGCATCGATCCTCGACGAGAACGAGCCCTTCCGTCGCGATCCGGAGCTCAACCTCTACGATCCGGCCAACCCGAATCAGCCGCCCTACTCCAAGTCGTTCCTCTCGCGCTACCGGGCTGCCCAGGTCGCGCGCAACCGGCGCATCACCGCCTGGGTGGAAGCACAGCTCGACGAGCTGCGCGGCGCGGGCCGCGAGAACGAGGAGCGCGGCTTCGTGGTCCACGGGACCATGGCCGACCCGCGCTTCCTCGACCCGACGATCGATCCCAACGAACGGCTGCCCGGCCAGTGTTATCTGGGAGATCCGCGCATCGTGAATGACGGCCCCGTGGGTCTGGCCCGCTTCTGCACCCTGAGAAGCTGGCTCTCGCAGTGGAGCCTCGACCGCACCCACGCCCATGGCGAACGCAACGCTGCCAACACCCACGTTCCGACCCTCGTGGTCGGCAACGGCGCCGACGACGCCTGCACGCCGAGCCACACCCAGCGCCTCTACGACGCGATCCCCCACGGCGACAAGGAGATCCACACGATTGCCGGGGCCACCCACTACTACATGGGCCAGCCCGAGCAGCTGGGTCAGTGCATCACCCTCTACAGCGAGTGGCTGCGGAAGCATGACCTCGACGGCTGAGAGCCGAGCGGGGGCGCGCGGGCGCCGGTCCCGTGCAGACTGGGTCGAGTCGGCCCTGACCGCCCTGGCCGCCGACGGTATCGAGGGCGTGCGCATCGACCGCCTGTGCCGGGATCTCGGGGTCACCAAGGGGAGCTTCTACTGGCACTTCGACGGGCGCGACGCCCTGCTCGACGCCATGGTCGACTACTGGTCCGAGGAGCAGCCCGTGCTGGCGATCGCGGCGCTCGAATCCGTCAAAGGCGATGCCCTCACCCGGCTGGCGCGCATGGAGCAGATGGTGGTTCAGCGCGACATTGGCCGTCGGGACCATGCCATGCGTTCCTGGGCCGCCAACGACAAACGGGCCGCCCGCGCCGTCGCCGTAGCGGATGCAAAGATCCTGTCCTTCGTGGAGCAGGAGCTTCGGGGCCTGGGGCTCGAGGAGCGCGACGTCTTCGACTTCTCGCGGATTCTCTTCTTCACCGCCATCGGTTCCTACACGGCCCCCGAGTTGGTGGCGGGCGACAGCCGCCGGCGCATCAGCCAGCGATTGTTGGGGGTGATTCGCGAAAGGGCTCGCAGCGACTGAGCGGGGATCAGGGCGCTTCGCTCTCGACCCCGTAGCGCTCCTGGTACGCCGCGTAGCGACGCCGCTCTGCATCGACCTCGAGTCCCGCGTCGGCCAGCGTGTACTTGTGGGCGCCGTGCTGGTCGGCGGCGTGGCTGGCCAGGAATTCGCTCAGGCGCGCTTCGAATGTCGGCGTGAATTCGAGCCCGAAGTGCTCGTAGATGCGGCGTACCATGCCGATCTCGTCCTGCATGAAATCCCGGAATTGCACGTCGAGCACGCGGTCTTCGGAAAGCCCGCGTCGCTCTCGCACGTCGGTCGCCGCCTGCAGGCCCTCGGCCAGGCGCTTGGTCCAATCGGCCCCGATCTCGAGCGGGTCGACCTGGTCCGAGGCCATCCCGCGCAACGTCGTGATGAGACTGGTCAGCGATGCAATCACCTTCAGCGGGTCGCGGTGGCACTGAACGATGCGGGCATCGGGATAGGTGTCCAGCAACGTGTCGAGAGACCACAGGTGGGCGGGCGTCTTCAGAACCCAATGCGCACCCGGGCACTTCCACTGGAAGTACTGGAGCTGGCGCTTGTGGCCCTGGTAGGCGGGCGTCTGGTCCGCCTGCTCGAGCCACGCCTGATAGCTCGGCACCCGATGGGACGTATGCGCGATCATCGTCATGAAGTCGAGTGCCGTGATGGCCGCGCACTCCTGCGGCAGCCTGGCTCCCATGGGATGCATGCGCTTGAAGCCGGGCAGCACCTTGTCGACGCCCGCGAGGAGCTGATCCACCTCTGGGATGCGAGGGTCCGTCTGGTAGCTGCCCGTCTCGGGCGGCGGCCACGGGGACATCACCTCCCAGGTCATGGGTACGCGGCAGGCTGGATCGAGGGCCAGCAGCTCGTGCAGGATGCTGGTACCCGTCCGGGGCATGCCGAGGATGAAGATCGGCTGCTCGATCCGGCCCGTCAGGATCTCGGGATGCTTCGTCCAACAGTCCTGGAGACGCAGCCGATTCTCGAGCAGGCGCAGCGTGTCCCGTTGGGCGGTGATGCGCCCAAAGACGGTGAGAGCCGCCTCGTTCTCGTAGGAGTCGAGCAGGCGACGAAGGCCTTCGTGGAAGGCGGGATCCCCGAAATCGGAGAGACCCGTCTGCTTGCAGGCCCGCTCGAGGAGGGTTTCCTCGTCGAGGCAGACGGGGTTCCACCCCCCCGCGCGCGCCCAGGCGCCGGCTCGGTTGAGGAGCCGGAGTGCCAGGGGTAGGCGCGGGGGAGTCAGCGCCAAGGGTCCGCTCGACCTCGCGGACTAGCGGCCCTTGGTCAGTCGACCCACGTCGATGAAGCGACGGATCTTGCCCTTGCTCTTGAGCGGCGTTCCGTGAGCGTCCCAGAACTCGATCCGGTTGCCCGTGCCCGTCTGGGTATTCACGATGATGTCGGCGATCACGGGCAGCACCTGCGGCTTCGGGACCTCGTCCCAGCCCGGGTACCATTCACCGGTCAGGCTGGTGTCCTCACTCCACCGCTTGTTGTGCCAGATGATCTTCCAGAGCTCTTCCTTCTGGTCGTACGCGAACGAGTAGAGCGGCGTATAGGTCTGCTTGTCGATCCAGATGTCCTTGTGGTGGTACGGATGATCAGTGTTCTTCGGCGTCATCCGGACCAGGAAGGCGTCCCGCAGCTCCCAGTTGTCGTTGGCGAAGGACAGGCCATAGGGACCGAAGTTGTGGTCCTTGTCATAGGGGTAGGCCTTCTCCTGGGTATTCATCGGAGCGATCATGCGGCGCTCGCCCAGGCACGTCCACTCGTACTGGGGGACGATGCCGTTGAAGCTGCGCAGGTCGTCGAAGGTGAAGTCCGTGCCGGCGACGGCATCGGTGCGCTGCGCTGTCGAGATGCGGCGCACGCGGCGCAGCGTCGGAACGTAGACCCAGGTGTCGTCGTTGCGCGCTTCGGCGCGCGTTCCATCCGAGGCCTTGTAGCGGTACGACAGGAGCTGGATGCCGCGCGCGTCGAAGGGAGCGTCAACCGTCACGCCGAAGGCGTTCTTGCGCTTCTCGCCGCGGAAGATGTCACCGCCCTGCTCCGCGTACTTCTCTTCGAAGCGGTGGGCGAGCTTCACGGTCTGGCCCGAGCCCTCATAATAGAGGGGGAGCTGCTCGCCGCGATCCCAGTAGGAGTAGAAGAAGCTAGCTTGACCGTCGCCGGAGCCCACGCTCACGAAGTTCCAAATGATCTTGACACCCGCGTAGGGGTCGCCCTTGCAGTCGATCTCGGCGGTGACGAAGGGGCGGCCGGCGGTGTAGTTCTCAAGGCTGTTGTCGGGGCCGATCCGCGCCTGCCCCTGGTACTTGCTGCTGGCGGCCTCGAACTGCGGACTCTGCGAGTAGTCGCGCATGGTCGGGCCGATCCTGAGCTGCATGCCTTCGTAGAAGAAGAAGTCCCGGTTGTCCCAGAACTGCTCGGGAAGGAACGGCTTCAGCTTGTTGACCGAGTCCGTGGTGAGGACGTCTCCCTCCGCAAACTGCGGGGTGATGACTCCGGCGTCCTCGACTTCGTCGGCCATGGCGGGTGTGGCGAGCAGCACGAGCGATGCAATCGCCAGCCAGAAGAGGGGTTGCGGGCGCATAGTGGTGTCTCCGATTTTCAAGGGTTTGCGACGAGCCGTGGACGAACCCGTCCCGCGAAATCGTGTCTTTCCCGAACCTGTACCATACCCGAGCCTATCGGATTTGGACATCACGGCGGCCGGGGGATTCGGACCACCCGCGGGGGCGACAGCGCCATTCAAATACAGACGGCCCCGGCCTTTCACAGACGGCCCCGGCCTTTCGCATCTTCCAGAAAACTGCGCCGAGTGATCGGCCCGGTCTACCGAGGGTGGTGCAAACGCAGGGATCGAGCGGTTTCCCGTTCATCAATGAAGGGAAGTTGGAAGCGTGAGGGGATTCGCCCCCCGGGGCGCTGGCCGCTTACTTCCAGCGCACGTAGATCTCGATCTCCGTGAGCGAATGCACGCGGCTGGCGACGATGCCGGGACAGCCTGCCGCCTCGAGCATGCCCTCGACCACGCCCACCGGGATGCATTCGGTGAAGAGCGTCGAGTCCGACAGATGCAGCAGGGCGGAGCCATCGTCGGGTCGTTGCACGTCGAGCTTGCCGTGGCTCAGACAGGTCTTGATGGCCTGGGGAGCCAGCTCGATGCTGCTTCTCAGCCGCTCTTTGGCGGCGCTGAAGATCACCTTCCCGATCATGGATGACGCGAAGGTCGGATAGAGGATGCGGCCGACCTGGCGCAGACCGTCGGCCAGCGGGAGCTCCGGGTGCACGCGCTCGGCGGTCTCTTGGGCCAGCTCGAGCGCCTGTGTCAGGGGCATATCGTTGAACGAGTAGAAGCGTTGTCGGCACGAGAGCTGCTTGCCCGCCTGCCGCGCGTAGTTGGCGAACGCCTGCAGGAACATGCCTTTGACCGTCGCGTCGACGGGCGTCGAACGGATGTACTCCGACGCATCAAAGGTCCCATCCAGGGCCGGGATCTCGAAGCCTTCCGGCAGCTCAATCTCGGAAATAGGCAGGTCGAGGTTGTTCATGTCAGTGGCCGCAGGGCTCTTGCCTCAAACCTCATCGACCCCTGGGCATTTGGACTGAAGCGGGGTGAGGCGAATCGACAAGCCATCGCGGGGCTTCGAGATGGCTGTTGGAATGGGCTTGGCGGCGGCGTCCCCGAGGATGCCGGGAGGGCTGATGAGTCTCCCGATCACTAGCGGGCCAGGGAGGTGGCCTGGCCGGGATAATATTGGCTGAAAGTCATATGATCGTGCCCCTTCACCTCAGGGGCCCCGGGTTCCGAGGACGGGGCCCATCCATCGAGGCATCGCCGTGTCCGCTGACGAGTCCACCGGAAGCGATTTCATCCGGCAGATCATCCGCAAGGATGTCCAGGACGGAAAGAACGGCGGCGCGGTCGTCACGCGCTTCCCGCCCGAGCCCAACGGCTACCTGCACATCGGCCACGCCAAGGCCTTCGGCCTGAACTTCGAGATCGCGTCGGAATTCGGGGGGCGCTGTCACCTGCGTTTCGACGACACCAATCCGGCGGCCGAAGAGGTGGAGTACGTCCGCTCGATGGAGGAGGACATCCGCTGGCTTGGCTTCGATTGGGGTGAGCACGAGTACTACGCGTCGGACTACTTCGGTCGGATGTACGAGTTCGCCGTGGAGCTCATCCAGAAGGGCTTGGCGTTCGTCTGCGATCTCTCTTCCGAGCAGAGCTTCGAACTCCGCGGGAGCCTGACCGAAGCGGGCACCGACAGCCCCTACCGGAACCGGTCCGTGGAGGAGAATCTGGACCTCTTCGAGCGGATGAAGGCCCGCGAATTCGAGCCCGGCGAACGCGTGCTGCGCGCCAAGATCGACATGGGTTCGTCGGTTCTGACCCTGCGCGACCCCACTCTCTACCGGGTCGTGAAGGCCACCCATCACCGAACCGGAGACGACTGGTGCATCTATCCGATGTACGACTTCGCCCACTGCATCGAAGACGCCCTCGAGGGCGTCACCCACTCCCTCTGCTCCCTCGAATTCGTGGATCACCGGCCGCTGTACGACTGGGTGCTGGACAACCTCTCGGTGCCCTGTCATCCGCAGCAGATCGAGTTTGCCCGCCTCAACCTCAGTTACACGATCATGAGCAAGCGCGGGCTCAAGCGCCTGGTCGAAGCCGGCCACGTGGCGGGTTGGGACGATCCCCGCATGCCGACCCTGGCCGCCATGCGGCGCCGCGGCTATCCGCCCGAGGCCATCCGCAAGTTCATCTCCAGCGTCGGCGTCGCGCGGCGCGAAAACACCATCCAACTCGCACAGCTCGAGGCCGCAGTGCGCGGGCAGCTGAACGAGACAGCGCCGAGGGTGATGGGCGTGCTCGATCCGCTCAAGGTGGTGATCGAAAACTACCCCGAAGCAGAGAGCGAGGAGCTCGACGCGGTCAACAATCCCCAGGATGAGTCCGCGGGCACCCGCAAGGTTCCCTTCTCACGGACGCTCTACATCGAACGCGGCGACTTCATGGAGGATCCCCCCAAGAAATTCCATCGCCTTTCGCCCGGTCGCGAGGTGCGCCTGCGATACGCTTACTTCATTACCTGTACCGATGTCGTGAAGAACAGTGGCGGCGAGCTGGTCGAGGTTCGCTGCAGCTACGATCCCGCGACCCGCGGTGGAGACGCGCCCGACGGTCGTAAGGTCAAGGGAACGCTCCACTGGGTGTCGGCCGAGCATGCCATCGAGGCCGAGGTGCGTCTCTACGATGTGCTCTTCGATCGGGAAGATCCCAACAAGACCGATGAAGCAGGCCAGGACTTCTTGTCGAACCTGAATCCGGATTCACTCAGAGTGGTGAAGGGCCATCTCGAGCCGGCTGTAGCCGGTGCCGCGCCGGGCAGCTGCTATCAGCTCGAACGGCTCGGCTACTTCTGCGTCGATCCGGATTCGACCGAGGAACGCCTCGTCTTCAACCGCACCGTCAGCTTGCGGGACAGCTGGGCCAAAATCATCCGACAGGCCGGCTGAGACCATCACTTGACACGCAAGAGCTGCTTCCTCGAGATCTTCCTGATCAGCTTTGCAGCCCTGCTGCTCGAGATCAGCTACACGCGCGTCTTCTCGTTCAAGCTGTCTTCGTACTTCACGTATCTGATCATCGGCTTCGCCATGCTCGGAATGGGGTCGGGCGGTGTCTTGGTGGCGATCTCCGAGCGGCTAAGGAGCGTTGCCTACGATCGACTGCTGCCGCTGCTGTCGCTGGTGGGAAGCGTCACGATTGGACTCGGCTATTTCGTGATCGTGGTGGTCGAGGTCAGCACCCACGAGCCGCCTACGACCGTCAGCGAAATTCTCCGTCTCACGCTTATTTGTTTCGCGCTCTTCGCCGGCTTCCTGGTGATCGGCGTGATGGTCGCACGCATCTTCACGCTGGCCATCGATCGCTTCAATCGTCTCTATTTCGCCGACCTGTCGGGCGCTGCCCTGGGATGTGCTGCCGCAGTGCCCTTGATGCTGGCGATGAGTCCACCGGGCTGCGTGTTCGTGGCAGCCGCTGTGGTTGCGGCGTCGGGGCTGCGTCTGTCGGGGGGGTCGAGGGGGCTGCGCGCCGGACTCGTCGTGCTGGTGGTCGCCTTTGGATCGATCTCGCTCGCCCACGATTCGTTGCCCGATCCGGTTGTCGACCCGGTCAAGTCGATGGGTCGCGAGAACATCAAGGGCTGGGGACTGACCAACGTCTTCCGGCAGTGGCACCCGATCTTTCGCGTCGATGTTGCGGACACGTCCGTCCTCGGGAAGCACCAGAAGTGGCTGATCCACGACGGACAGCAGGGTTCGGTGCTCTGGGAGTTCGACGGGGACCTGAAGGCGGCGGGTCGCTTCTTCTCGGATCTCGATCGGACGATTCCCTTCGCCGTGATCAGGAAGCACCCCCGCGTCCTGATCATCGGTGCAGCGGGGGGAATCGAGATCGTTGCCGCGCTCCACTTTGAAGCCGAGAGTGTCACCGCCGTCGAGCTCAATCCGGTGACGGTGTCGATCATGCGCGAGCATTTCGCCGACTACACCGGTCACCTGGCCGACTACGAGAACGTGACCGTCATCAATGACGAGGGTCGGTCGTTCCTGCACCGCGACGAGGAGAAGTACGACCTGATCTACTTCGTGGCGCCCGACAGCTACGCCAGCATGGGCGCGGCCCAAGCGTCGGGCTTCGTGCTGGTGGAGGGCTACCTCTATACAAAGGAGGCGATCCAAGAGGCCTTCCGACATCTGGCTCCGGGTGGCGTGCTCTGCATGCAGTTCGGTGAGGTCGACTACGAGTTCAACCCCAACCGCACCGCGCGCTACCTCTCGACGGCACGCGCCGCACTCGAGGACCTCGGTCTCAATCCGTTCAAGGCGCGCGTCATGCTCGCCACCAACAAGACCTTTCCGATCCATTCGTCGACGATCCTGCTGCGCAAGGAGGCCTGGTCGAAGACGGAGATCGACGCGCTGTACGGGATTGCCGAGACCCGCGACGAGCTGAGGATCCGCTACGCGCCGGGGCGCCCGGGCGACAATCACTCGGTGCCGTGGGGTGTGATCAACCTGTCGTCGATGAACCTGCTAAAGCTCTTTGACCGCTACGCCTTCGACATCTCGCCGGTCTTCGACGAAAAACCCTTCTTCTGGCACTTTGCGCGCTGGCGCCACTTCTTTGGCTTTGGCGTCGCGCCGCTGCGCAACCCGATGGACCCGACCCATGGCCGCGGCGAGGCTTCGCTGTTGGTGATGCTGGCGATTTGCGTGTTCTTTGCGGCCGGCGCGCTGCTGCTTCCCTTCGCAGCGATCCGCGGGCGCTGGCAGGCGTTGCCAAAGAAAGGTTGGACCGCCCTCTACTTCGCGTCCCTGGGCTTGGGCTTCATGGCGTTCGAGATCCCCATGATCCAGAAGCTGACGCTCTTCCTCGGCTATCCAACCTATTCGCTGACCGTGACGCTCTTCGGCCTGCTGATCTTCTCGGGCATCGGTAGCCTGTTGAGCGAACGCTACAAGCAGCACAGAAGCCGAGCGCTAGTCGTCCTCACTGCTGGGATCGTGGCCATCGCGATCTTTTCGCGCACCGGCCTGGATCCCCTGCTGGACTCGATCTTCGGACTGCCCCTGGCGGCTCGAGTGGCGGTGGTGCTGCTCTGGCTGGCGCCGATGGGCATCTGCCTCGGCGCCTACATGCCGGTCGGCCTGGCGGTGGTGACCCGGATCGGCGGCGAGCAGCATGCGGCCGAGTACGTTGCCTGGGCCTGGGCCATCAACGGCTTCTTCTCGGTGATCGGCTCGATGCTCGTCACGATCTTCGCCATGACCTACGGCTTCCCGACGGTGCTGCTGGGCGCGACGCTGCTGTACATCTTCGCGGCCCTGGTGCTGTCGAGGATCGATGCGACCTCGGCCGGATGAAGTTTCAGCGTACGCTAGCCTTACAGTCTGCTATATCTTTAGCTTCTGGTCGTTCGCGGGAGATGGCATGGCCGAAAACGAACCCGAGCTGAGCCGGCGCGCGCGGCGCAAGCGCGAGGTACGCGCGCGGATCATGGCCTCCGCCATGCAACGCTTCGTCCTCCAGGGCTTTGCGGACACGACCGTGGACCAGATCGCCGACGACGCCGACGTCGCCCAGAAGACCTTCTTCAACTACTTCCCGACCAAGCAGGATCTCTTTCGACAGCTCGCTGAGGAGCGCATCGACGAGCTGCACCAAATGCTCGAAGAGGAGCGTTCGGAGCCCGGGACCACGGCCCAGAAGCTCGAGCACTGCTTCTTTCGCCTGTCGGAGCTCTTGCGCGAGAGGAAGCTGCTGGCCCGCGATCTGATCCTGGAGATCATGCGTGCCAAGGCGCCGGGCGACAGTGGCGAACAGCTCTCGCAGCTTCACGCCTCCTTCGGAGCGCTCTTGCGCGACGGTCAGGAGCGTGGCGACGTGCGTCGGGACCAGAATGTGGACTTCCTGACCGAGATGGTCGTTGGCGGCTTCAACACCGTCATGAGCAACTGGGTCAACCTCCCCAACTATCCGGTGAAGGATCGCCTGGCACAGACGGCGGCCTTCCTGGGAGAAGCGATCTCGCCGCCAGACGCGCGCGGTCGCTGAGGACACTGCGATGAAGGAGCTGCGCGGGAAGGTGGCGGTCGTGACGGGCGCGGCCAGCGGAATCGGTCTGGCACTTGCCAGGAAGTTCGGTGCCGAGGGCATGCGCGTCGTGCTGGCCGACGTCGAGAAAGATGCGCTCCAGTCGGCCGCCCAGGGCCTGGAGGCCGACGGCGTCGAAGCCCTGGCCGTTCCGACGGACGTCAGTCAGGCCGAGCAGGTGGAAGCCCTGGCCCAGGCGACGCTGAAGGCCTTCGACGGGATCCA
>SMVA01166198.1_pt1 | contig 16710 bp, 13 predicted proteins | sample 2456451 | NCBI WGS metagenome assembly SMVA01 (sample SAMN11095933, study PRJNA526329) | marine sediment metagenome | biome: Marine sediment; feature: Surficial sediment; material: Deep marine sediment; isolation source: Hadal surficial sediment | place: Pacific Ocean | collected 2014-05 | depth...
GGCAAACTCAAGGGCCGTATCTTCCGCGTCAGACGGCTTTAAAATAATGGTGTCAGACACCAATCCTTCGCGGCCCTTGTGGAAACCGGCGAAGGTCACGATGGCGGTTACAAAGGCCAGCGCGCCGCGGCCCTGGTCCCGGTCATGGCCACATGGGCGGCGGCCGGTTACGGCTTGTTTATGCTGTTCTTCATGGCCGCGCACATGAACAACCCGGATGCCGGCGAAACGGCGATCCTGGCCGGTGTTCTGTGGGGTGCGATTGGTGTCTACGCCACACTGGGCTGGGGCATGCACTACGCAGTGCGCCGCTAGCTGTGCTATTGGTGTCAGACACCAATGACACTATTTATTGATCAATCCGTGCACGCTGAATCGCGATGACGATTAACGCCAGGAGCAAGCCCGCACAGATGTTCGTGCCAACCCAGCCCAGGCTGCTGAGCAGTGGTCCCGCCGCTAATGATCCGGCGGCCATGGTGCTGAATATCACCACTTCGTTAAAACCCTGCACCCGGTATTTAAAAGTGTTCTGGCTCGCACTGGCCAGCAACGTTGTGCCGCCGACAAACAGGAAGTTCCAGCCGATACCCAGCACGATGAGTCCCGCCAGGTAGTTCCATTCGGCTGGCCCGATCATCGTGATGATGACGGTGCTAGCTTCGAGCAGCAGCCCGAGCCAGAGTGCGCAGGCGACACCCAGCCTCGAGATCAGCCAGCCGCTGAACAATGACGGTAAAAACATCGCCAGCATGTGCGCGCGAATGACATTGGCGGTTTTCTCGACCGACAGGCCATCGATGACATGCATGCTGATCGGGGTGGCTGTCATGATCAGGCTCATCACGCCATAGCCGACGGCTACCGCAACGATCGCGAGCTGGATGTCGCGTTGGGCCAGAATGTCGCGTAACGACCCTGCGCTTTGCTGTTCGTCCGGTGTCGTGTGTACCTCCGGCAACGGCAACAATGGAATAAAGATCGCGACGATAAGAAAGGGGACGACCAGCACGATGAAGCTGCCGGCAAACTCGGTTGCCAACAGATGACGAGACTCGAGCGCGATCCACGGGCCTGCGATCGCCGCAACCAGCGTGCCGAGCATGATGGTCGAAACCGCGCGGCTGATCATGCCGGGCGGCACGCTGTCGGCGACCGCGAAGCGGTACTGCGCCATCGCAGCCATGTTGTTGCCCATCATGAAAACGCCGAGGAAAAAACCTGCGAACGAGCCGTTACCAATGGCTATTGCCGACACGACCGCACCGACTGCGGACCACAGCGTCATTGCGGTGAATACCTTGCGCCGGCCAAAGCGCCGGATGAGCAGGGCGGTTGGCAGCGCTGCGACGGCCAGGCCAATAACGGCGGCGGCGATGGGCAGGGTTGCAAACTGCGGGGCCGGCGCCAGCTGTGCGCCGACGATGCCCGCCAATGTGATAATCGTCATCTGTCCCGCGGCGCTGAGCAGTTGCGCCACGGTGAGCCCGACCAGCACCATCCAGCCCCGCCTGGATATCGGTTCGCCCATTACCATGGTGTCAGACACCCCTTGTTGCAGACCCTGTCTGTCATTTATTCGTTAAGCCGCCTTCCTGAAGGCATTACGGTCACGGGCAAATATACCCTTGCATCAGGATTTCTACGTATACAAACCCGGGACGGGGTATGTCAGCGTGGGTCACAGAGGATTTTATGACCACGCAACCTTCCATACAGCCGTCCACCGACCCGTTCGAACGGGTGCCGCTGCGGGATAATTTTTACCAGTCCTGTGCATTTTTCCCGCTGCCTTTCGCGCTGATCACGACGACGAATGAGCAGGGCTTTACCAGCATCGGGCCCTACGCGCTGCAGTTCCCACTGCAAATCTGTGAACACTACTCTATGTTGCTGGTCACGCGTGCCGGTTCCAACACGGCGGTCAACCTGCGGCGCAACGGCAAATGTGCATTGAACTACATCGAGTTCGACAGAGACTTGCTGAAATCTGTCGTCGATCTCGGTTACCCGGGCGTGTCGCCGGAAAAGAAAATGCAGGACACGCCTTTCACGATGATCAAAACGCCGACACCGCAGTTTGCCGACGATCCGGATTACCCGCTGATTCTCGAAGAGGCCTTTCAGGTTTTCGAATGCGTGGTCGACGGTGAATTCGAGTACCGTCCCGCCCGGGAAGCAGATGCCTCTCTGGTCGAGGATTTCATTCCGCTGAGAATTGAGAACATCATGCTGCGGCAGAGCTTCAAGAAAAAACTCGACGATCGCGACGAATTTCCCGACATGCCGATCTCATACGGTTTCCGCGGCGGCGGCGAGTTCTGGTTTGCCCATCACGAAAAACCGTTTCACTATCCGCTTCCCCGGGGCAAGGAACTGGAACCGGAGTTCGTATTCCAGATCGCCAACAAACTGGACCCCGGCATTCGCTTCACCCGCGAGGCTTGCGCGGCGCTGGTGGTTATTCCGGCACCGTTTCTCGAGCCCGCCCTCGGCGTCTTCATCACCAAGGCCAGAAAACAGGGCGTGGGCACGGTCGACCTGGACTTCGTCAGGTCGGCAAACACGCGCTGGAGTTAAACAGGGGGTCGGGCCGAGATTTTGGCCTGATCAATACCTGCCAGCCGGTGCGACCCCGGGAATCTGGAACCTGCGGTTCGACCCCATATAGTTGTAGCGGAAGGCGGGAGCGAAATAAAATCCGGGATGCAGGTGGTTCTGCAGATGGGCCACGTCTTATTACTTTTCACCGCTTTTGCGCTGATGGAGTTAAAATCCGCCTGAGTGCAATTGGTGCAATTGGTGCAATTGGTGCAACTGGGGTCGAACCGAGCGGAGTAGAGGGTGTCTGACACCAAATTTTCATCCCTGCCGCTGCATTCCGATTTGCTGACCAATTTGGAATCGCTCGGCTATACGGCGATGACGCCAATACAAGCGCAGAGTCTGCCGCCTATCCTCGCGGGAAAAGACGTGATCGCCCAAGGCAAAACCGGCTCGGGCAAAACAGCTGCGTTCGGGTTGGGTCTGTTGGCGAAACTTGAGGCGCAGCGTTTGAGTGTGCAGTCACTGGTGCTGTGTCCGACCCGGGAACTAGCCGATCAGGTGGCCAAAGCGATCCGTGAGCTGGCCCGCACTTTGCCCAACATAAAAATCCTGACTGTCTGCGGCGGCGCGCCTTACGGTCCGCAGGCAAACTCACTGCAACACGGCGCCCACATCGTTGTCGGCACGCCGGGTCGTATAGAAGACCACTTGCGCAAGGGTTCGCTAAACCTCGCTGCCGTGACGACATTGGTGCTCGACGAAGCGGACCGCATGCTCGATATGGGCTTTCAGGCTACGCTGGATGCGATCATCGAGCGGGTCCCGGTGCCGCGCCAGACCCTGTTGTTCAGCGCCACCTACCCGGATGAAATTCAGTCCATCGCCAGGCGCGTCATGATTGAACCGGTACTGGTGCAGGTGGCGTCCACGCATGACAACGCGACAATTCGGCAGCATTTCTACTCTATTGACAATGACGAGCAACGAATGACGGCGCTGCGCCTGCTGCTGATGAAGTACCGCCCGCAATCCGCACTCGTTTTTTGCAAAACCCGGCGCGAAACCCAGGAAGTCGCCGATGAACTCCGCCGGTTTCGCTTCAGTACGCTGGCCTTGCATGGCGATCTGGAACAACGCGATCGCGATAAAACGCTGGTGCGGTTTGCGAATAAAAGCGCATCCGTTCTGGTCGCCACCGATGTCGCGGCCCGCGGTCTCGATATCGATGCGCTCGATGCCGTCATCAACTATCACCTCGCGCAGGATCCGGAATTGCACCTGCATCGCATCGGCCGCACCGGCCGCGCGGGGAGCAAAGGGGTGGCCTACACGCTGTTTAGCGAAAAGGAGCGTTACAGGATCACGCTGCTCGAGGAGCGCTTCGATATTTCCATCAAGGGTGAAGCGCTGCCGCCTGATTACCTGCTCGAAAAACCGGCCTACAAACCCGCGATGGCGACATTGCTCATTAGCGGTGGCAAAAAGCAAAAAGTACGACCGGGCGATATTCTGGGTGCTTTGACCGGTGAGCACGGCATCGCCGGAACAGAGGTCGGAAAAATAGACATCTTTGACAACCACGCCTATGTTGCCGTCCGTCGTGACGTCGCCAAAGCCGCCCTCAAGAAACTGACCGAGGGCAAACTCAAGGGCCGTATCTTCCGCGTCAGACGGCTTTAAAATAATGGTGTCAGACACCATTAATATTGGTGTCTGACACCAATCCTTCGCTATTCTTGACCCATGCCAGTCCGCCGCGTCATTAAAATGGGCCACCCTCTCTTACGCGAGGTCGCGCGCCCGGTCGCACCTCACGAGATCGCCGGCGACTATATGAAGGCGCTGCTGCCCGACATGGTCGAAACGTTGCACGATTATGGCGGCATCGGTCTCGCCGCGCCGCAGATCGCGGAACCGGTCAGGCTGGCGATCATCGAGATCCCCGGCGGGCCGACGCGCTACGGCGAGCTGGACCCGATGCCGCTGACCGTGTTCATCAACCCGGTCATCGAGATAGTCGATCCGGCCACGGTGGGCTACTGGGAAGGTTGCCTGTCGGTGCCTGGGCTGCGCGGTTTTGTCGAGCGACCGCAACGGGTGAAGGTTCGTTACACCTCCGAGCAGGGCGAGGCCATAGAGCTGGAATTGCAAGGTTTTGCCGCAACGGTTTTTCAGCACGAATTCGATCACCTGGACGGGAAGCTGTTTGTGGATCGGGTGACGGATACCAGGTTGCTGGTCTTCGAGGACGAATACGAGAAATATCTGGTGTCAGACACCAGTAAATAGCGTTGTTTTAAGGTGCGAACGGGCCCACCTTGTTCCCGTGACCGCTCTCGAAAAAAGTCAATTACCCGGTGATACGGGTATCGGAATCAAATCAGCCAACAACGGGCCCTGGCACCGCCGGTTGATTGTGGCCTGAGACTGGCCGGATCGAGAAATATAACAATGTCTTCGGTGTTGTCCGTCAATCACGTTTCAAATACGTTCGATTCCGAATATCTCGAAATGCTTCGTGAAAATAGCACCCTGCGTGTGCTGGCAGCCCGAAAATATCTTTTCAGAGAATACGATAAATCGGATTGGGTCTATCTCATCGAGAAGGGTGAGCTTGTTATGGAGCGAATGTCGAGAAATGGGAAAAGACAAATCGTTGGTTTTTTAAGTGCGGGTAACATGATTGGGTTCACCGCCGCCCGTATATATGAATATAGCGCTTTTGCACTTACAAACGCACAGGCGAGAAAAATACCAGCCTCTTTCTTCGGCCAAATGAGCGAAAACAATCCCGCCGTTGCCCGAACGACCATTGCAATGATGGGCGAAGTATTGATTGCCCTAACTGAGCACCTTTTTTCGGTCGCTAACAAAAAAGCGCATGAGCGCATCTGCTACTTAATTGAGCAATTATCCAGTCGTCACTCAAAGGCTCCGCTTCGCGTCCTGATCTTGCACATGACCCGGCAAGATATTGCAGACTATCTTGCGTTGACTCCAGAAACAGTGACCCGTAGCTTGGCGAAACTTCAGAGAGACGGCATTATTAATATGCGTCGTCCGCGGGAAATAGAATTACTGGAACCGGGCACTATTCGAAAACTTGCTGAATGATTTATCCCAATTCTGGAAGTACGCGTTCACCAATCAACCGAATCGAATCGGCCGGGTCTTCGTGAATGCGTAGCGCGATTTCTGTGAAACCGGCTTCTTCGAACGCTTGGAATCGTTCCATGTGTCCTTCAATATCGCCTAAATCCCCTGACAAACTTAATTCTTCAACAAGGGTGTCGACTACATGCTTTGGCACACCTTCTATTTCACCGTGACGCTCGAGCCACGGTTTCAAGAATGGCCATCGATCATTCAGTATCGACTCGGTTTCCTCCGCGGTAAGGAAAGGTTCCAGCCAGTCTCTTTCCAACCAACCGCGAACAATTAACTCCCTTCTTGCTTCGGCGAACGAACTTTCCCGATCTTCACGAATGTGCCAGGCCACAAAATTACTGACTCTGAATCCGTCGTCAGCACGGCCATTTTCATAGAGGGTCTCCTTCAGCAATGGCAACCTCGTTTCAAACATCTTAGGCATCACGTCACTCATCATGATCCCGTCGGCAATACCCGCACCCATCCTGATCATTCTGGGTCCACAAGCTCCGTGATAGATAAGCGGTGGCGTATCGGTGTGCCACTGTGTTGAGAATCTTCGTGTACTGTAAGCACCGCCGTCATAGTGGAGTTCTTTTTCTATAATCGAGTGTTTCATGATTTCGAGTGTCTCCCGGACGTTTCTTAAACGTTGGCCGTATCCGGAATCAAAAACCTCTGAAGCCATGACCTGAGGCCACTCTCCGCCGGAACCCACAACCACCATTGCCCGGCCGTTTGCATACTCGTTCAACGTCAATACGGCGTTGGTAATCTTCATCGGGTGCATCTCGTAGGGTGACACGATAACAACGCCAAGCTTGATTTGCTTTGACACTTGAGCCAAGTGCACCAGGCTCATAAATGCATCGCGCGCTGACGAATAGTTTTGCACCCAAATAGCACGGAAATTCAGCTTTTCAGCGAGCAGGCCCAGCTCGGCAATTTCAGCCGGGGACAAATCCGGTTCAAGAATGATGTCAAGATCCATGGCTCTTCCACCGTGTCAAAAGTTTACAAACTCTGCGCCAGTCAGTGTGTCGTATTCTGACACCGTTCAATATTGATGAATCCGACCAGCGTCAGGTCTTTATCAATTCAGACCTGTTTTGCGGAACGCCGATTGTTCTCCGGGTCAGTGGATCGATATACTCATCGAGCGCCAATTCTCAACGGACGAGTGTCGGCGATGCCTGCTGACGTTCGATTTCGTCGGGTTTCCTCGATGACATCAATGTACGCAGTGATTTAGTCCAGCGCGCCTGAAGAATAATCAAACTGGGAGTCAGGAATAACGTCAGAATCGTCGAAAACACCAGGCCCCCGACGATCGCTGCGGACATTTCCTGCCACCATTGAGTACTTGGCCCGCCGATCGAAAATTCTTGATTTAGTAAATCAATATTCCATGCCAATGCCATAGGCAACAAACCGCAAACCGTAGTGACCGTGGTCAGCAATACCGGACGGAAACGCTCTGCACAGGTACGTGTCATCGCTTCCAGCGGCGGTGTGCCGGTCCGGCGAAACTGGTTAAAAGTATCGATCAATACGATATTGTTGTTTACCACGATCCCGGCCAATGCAATTGTGCCTATGCCGCAATTGATCAAGCTAAAAGCATTTCCAGATATCAACAATCCCAGCAGGACACCGCCCGTAGAAAAAAGAACGGCAGTCAAAATCAAAAGTGCCTGAAAAATACTATTAAACTGGGTTATGAGAATTATTGTTATCAAGGCGATTGCCATGAAGCCGGCATTGACAAGAAATCGTCTCGCCTCATTTTGAGATTCTGCTCCACCTTTAAACTGTATTTCTACCTCTTCTGAAATTCCCAAATCAGGAAGCGACGCCTCGAGCCGAGTCATTATCGGGTCAATCTGGTAACCTGGCTCAATGTCTGCCTGAACCAGCATCGAGCGGCGCATATTGGATCTGGCAATAGCTTGTGTCGCCTTAACCGGCTCTTTGGTAACAAACGTACTAATCGGGACGCTGCCACCCGCTGTCGGAATTCGCAAAGCCGCGAGCTGGTCCAGGCTACGGTGATCTCTCGGGAACCTTACGCGAATGTCGATTTCTTGATCAGCATCGTCGGGTCTGTAATCGCCGAGCCTGATTCCATGGGTAACGAGCTGAACCATATTACCGACAAGCGTGACATCCGCACCGAATTTGGCTGCCTCGGCACGATCAACCACCAGACGCCACTCTATGCCAGGTACCGGCGCTGTATCGCCCACATTCCGTACCCCGGGATATCGCTCGATTTCCTTTCGAATTCGTGTAACCGCATGACGCAGCGCTATTAAGGAAGGGCCGGTCACTTCGATTTGTATCGGTTTCCCGGTCTCCGGTCCGGCACCCGGCAGGCGAACATCTATGACGATGCCGGCAATGTCACTCACCCTGTTTTGAATCTCCGCCGCGATTTCTTTGGCGGGTCGCCTGAATTTCCAATCATGAAAGGTCAGGCTGATCAGGCCGATTTGATCGGCTGCTGCACCTCGAGCTGCCTGGCCAGACCGCACATAGACGCGATGAATACCCTCGACTCCGCTTATGCGGCTCTCTACCAATCGGGTGATCTGATCCTTTTCAAGCGTTGACAGATCGCCCGAGGCGCGAATTTCGACGCTGCCGCGGTCCGGGTCTACGTCAGGCCACATGGTCAAACCCTTGCCCAGATACATATACACGGAGAATATAGTGAGCAACAAACCGATCATCGCAGCTACGGTAGACAATGGCTTGCGTAAAGCGCTGCGCACAAGCTGCACATAGACGCCTGTCATGCCACCCACTTCATTCAATCTGCCCTTTTTGCCTGCGTCCTGGCGGCTCACTATGTGCTCCCGAGACTGACTCGGTCGACCGACGATCGTTCCCATTACCGGCACAAAGATCAGTGCCATGAGCAGCGACGCGGACAACACATATATAAGAGTCATGGGCAGAAATATCATGAAACCGCCGATCAATCCCGGCCAAAATACCAGTGGGAGAAAAGCCGCAAGGGTTGTTGCGGTAGAGGCGATAATCGGCCAGGCCATCCGTTGTGCCGCGATTCTGTAGGCGTCCCGGGATGGCACTCCTTCACACATTTGCCGATCCGCATACTCGACTACCACAATGGCACCATCAATAAGCATTCCGACGGACATAATCAGACCGAACAGAACCATCATGTTGATTGAGAATCCGCTTAGATTCAGCAACAGGAATGCCGCGCAAAAGGAGCCGGGAATCGCTACACCCACAAGTAGAGAATTCTGAAAGCCCAACATGGCAATCAGTAAAATGAAAACCACGATAACGGCGGTTGAAATATTATTTATAAGACTCGCCATATTTATTTTTACATCACGGGACTTATCTCGCGAATACGTCACGGTTACACCGTCGGGTAATTGCTTCGTCATCTTGGCCACCAACTGCTTTACATCGTCTGTCGTGGACAGAACATTTGCGCCCGATCGTTGGGCAACCTCGATCCCTATGGCGCGCTGACCGTTGAGTCGCGCGAAGCTCGCCACGTCTTCATATGTCCGACGGACAGTTGCAATATCACGGAACAATACAACCCGCCCGTCACTCGCCTTGATCGGCAAACTCAGAACATCATCGGCACTTTCTATGAGCCCCGGAACCTTTATCGCGAACTGACCTTGCTCACCTCGCATTGAACCGGCAGCGACCAAACTATTATTACGGCTTACGAGATCCAAAATATCGGATGGCAACAAGCTGTAGCTTTCCATCGCAACGGGATCTATAACGACTTCCAACAGCTCCTCGCGAACCCCAACAAGATCCACATCGAGCACACCCGATACCGTTTCTATGCGTTTTTTTAGTTCACGCGCCGCTCTGTGCAGCGCTCTTTCAGGAACTTCGCCTGTCAGAGTAACGACCAACATCGGGTCAAAATCCGAGTACCTGACTTCGTTAACCCGCGGCTCCTGGGCTCCTGATGGCAATTTCGCTTTGGCAATGTCCACACGCTCCCGCACATCCCGAAGGGCCTTATTGATATCTATATCCGGATGAAATTCGACGATGACAGTCGCCATGCCTTCGCTTGCCGAGGCCCTGATCTCCTTAAGACCGTCGATGGACCAAAGCTCCTGTTCCATAGGACGAACCAACAGACGCTCAGCATCTTCCGGTGACACGCCATCCAGTCGTAATTCCACATGGGCGAGCGGGAATTCGACATCCGGCTCACCCTCCTTTGGCATCTCCTGATATGAAACCAGGCCGGCCACAACGATGATCAGGAACAAGACGACAACGGTGCGGGCCCGATCGATCAAGGCCTCGATTAAGGAATTCACTGCGGCCCCTCTAGCGCGATCACCGGACCGCCACGAATGGAATCGAGTTGTCCTGAGACTGTCTTGACCCTCTGACCCACTGAGACATAGTTCTGCCCCATGGTAATAATCTGTACCGTATCCGGCACGGCGGAAATCCAGACACCATCCGCTTGGGCAACAATGACATCGACCGGATAGAAAGCCACTCGACCGAATTCGTCAACCGCCTTGACTCCAACTGTCCCAACGGAATCTAACGTCAGAGTGGCGGGTGATATACGATGACCCGGTACTGCTCCGACTGCCACCCGCATTTCCGCCGATACGCCCACCGCAAGATTTCTTTCAGGGTTTGGAATCTCAAGTTCGACTGAGAATGTGCGGGTATCGTCGTCCGCCATCGTCGAAATGTATCGGATCCGGCCACGGGCTTTTTGCCCGGTGCCGAGGATGGCTTGACCGGCGGCACCGACCTTCAAGAAAACCACATCTTTCTCCGTAACAGTGCCTCTGACCACGATGCTCGTGTTATCGACGAATGTGGCGACCGTATCTCCGGCCCTGGAGAAATGGCCTACTTCAACTGACCGTTCATGAAGAACGCCGTCAAAGGGTGCTCGCACAAACATATTTTCCAGATCTGCCTCGGCGCGAACCAACTCCGCTCGTGCTTCTTCAAACTGCGATACGGCTCGCGCGAGCTCGCTTTCAGACACGTAGTCACGAGACGCTAACTCCAATTTTGCCTCGTAGCTGGTTTTATACTCGGTCACGCGCGCCTGTGCCTGTCTGCGGCGGGCAACTCGATCTCGCTCATCGAGCTTGAGAATCACCTGTCCCATTTTCAGTTGCGCGCCTCGCGTGGCCATTACAGATTCAACTCGGCCATCGGTCTCAACACTCAAATTCACCATTCTGGCAGGCATGGTTTGACCGTAAATTCGAATTTCCCGAACAATTGGCCTGGCCTTCCGCGGATCGACTTGCACCCGAGTGAGTGCGCTACCCACACCACTCGTCTCTCTCGCGGTATTGTCGATATCGCTATTTCCGGAGTTGAGACCGCCTGCAAACATCCAGGAAAAAATCACAACTGCAACGACAACCGCCATGGCCCGCGGATGGCGGCTGATTGTCGCAACGACGCTCATCCTTTTCTCCGGGCGTTCACGCGCTACTCCCCGCAATGAGACGAAAACCTGCTGGAGGGGGAATTGTGATTCCGGGTACTTTCAGAATATCGTGCATAAGGGCCAACCCCCGCTGAACATGAACAGTGATACACAGGACCAGAAGCACCTTCCTGTTTGTAAATGAAATTAGCACAGATATTTTCCAGGCCTTCATGACATACATCAGTTTTCTGCTATTTCCGTCACGGCTATTCTCTCCTGGCGTCTGGAAACCCGGACAGACTGCAACGTCTGTTTCAATAAGAAAACGGCGTCTTCGCGTCGCCGATTATTTGCGTTGGAGACGATCTATCTCATAGCTGACCTAAATCATTTTTTTTGTGCTGAAAGCATGTTGACATCATGTGCCAGAAACCAACGTTTGTTGTTGCAGTCCTGCGAACCCATAACTGCTGGGGGGATAAAGTGATGGTGTAGGCAATCGATCGAATGTAGCGAACGACAGAATTGTTAAACGAGGGTGTCAAAATCATATTTTTTAGCCAGAAATCTATGCAGGAGTTGGATCCGGGTGTCGGGTTAACAAAATGCGCCCAGGCCGAGTGCGTGAACGGAATTCCTAGATCTCCTGAATCGAACCAAGGCATTTCTCAAAGCCACGCCCGGGTTGACCCGTCGAAATTATGCTTTCCACCAAAAAATGAGACCGAGCATAAAACGGTCTACAAGCCAATCTGGCCGGACTATTTCGCTCGTCGGGGTCAGCACGATGCGACAAATTGGCACTACCAGGGGTACTGGTCGGATACTGCGCGGGTTTGGAGAGCCTATTACAGCTTTGTGTTGCTGCATCCGGTTAAGTCATTTCTCGGCATCAGGCACTTTTTTCGAAGTCTCGCGTATCGAGTAATGGGTGAACGAGGGGGTGCGGCACTGTCGCTGATAATTTCGTTGATGACGCCGGTGTTCTTGCTATTTACGCCCCTTTTGTCTCTGTTGGCGGTAGGTGTCGCGAAGATTCCTGTTTTCCGGCAGGTCGTCCCCCCGCTATTTCATCCCTTCACCTATAGGGGATGGGTCAACTACTGCGTTATGCTCACCCTCGTTTTTTCCTGGCATGGCTACAAACAATGGAAAATCGGGCTCGAGCCCAGCCGGGCCAATAGACATTCGTCAAAAATGTTCTGGAATGAATTCTTTCTGCAGAACCTTCCGGACGGACATTATGCAACCGAGGTTCTCGCCACGGTTCAACGGGGAAAAATCGAGGGCGAGCTGCCAGAAACGGACCTCATTATTAAGCCGTTTTGTGGAGGGGCCGGCCATCGGCTTCGCTCCCTCCGCTGGGATGGCCAATCGGGGGTCTATCGATGTGACGACCCCGAGCGAACGGACAATGAGGCCACCATTTATACCCCCGACGAACTGGAGCACTATCTCCGGAAAATCGGGGTCGAGATGGTCGTTGAGCGTTGGGAAAAGCCCCGTCATCCGCTTCCCGTATGTAGCCTCAGAATTCTAACGCTTAACCTATCGGAAAAATCAGAACTCATTTGCTCGGCATTTCTGCCGGCGCCGGACGGCTCTGTATCTACAGCGTATTTTGATCTTGATACCTATGTGTTGAATTACGAAGACGACAAAATTGGCGAGCCCCTGCGTGTGACCAGCGATGGGAAGTACAAGGACATTCCGATCCCGGAACTCTCCGATGTGATCAAAACGTGCCTCGATATGCATGACAAGTTGCCGGGCCACATGGAAATAAGCTGGGACGTCATGCTCACCGAAGCAGGACCGGTTTATCTCGAAGGCAATGTGTTTCCTCCCGGATGCGATTACAAATTATCGATATTCAAAACGGACGAAAGCTACCGTTATTTAAGAGATCGAGTGCTGGATTCAGCCTGACCAGAGGATTTGTGGATCATGAACATTCTGATTCTTGGTGCGACCGGGATGGTTGGCAAAGTCGTTACACGGTATATGACCCGATGCGGTATCAATGTGACCGTCGTAAGCCGAGACCCCGAAAAAGCAATTCAAATATTTGGCAATGCTACGGCGGCAATATCATGGAATGAACTGGCGCCTGATTTTTTCGAGTCGAATTCTATCGACGCGATCATTGATCTGGCTGGCTCACCCATGATCCGAAAATGGACTGAGGCAGCGAAATCAGACATCCTGGAAAGCAGGAAGCGCGGCGTGGAAACGATGTTTAGAGTGCTGCGTAGCGTCCCCCGTCACCGCAGACCAGGCTGTGTCGTCGTAGCATCGTCTGTCGCAATCTATTCCAGCGTGGGGCGAAGTGTAGACGAGGACGTACAACCCGAAACCGACGTTAATTTCTTCCAATCAAGGGTCTGGAGTGAAATAGAAGCTCAGGTTGACGAGCTATCAATCCCTGGAATCCGAACCGTGATTGCACGGATGGGCGTTGTCATTGGTCCACACGATATGCTCAAAGCCCTGTTACACGCATCGCGCTGGTACATGGGCATGATACTCGGTAGCGGCGAACAGATGATTAGCTGGATTTCGCATGATGATTTGGCACGGATCTTCGAGCGAATGATCAAAGACATTAGCATCGAAGGGCCTGTCAACGTCGCTTCCCCTAATGCCGTTTCATCAAAACAATTCAGCTGCGACATCGCGGCGGCTGTAAACCGACCCGTCTGGTTCCGTATACCCGATCGCGCCCTGAAATTTCTGTTAGGCGAGCTATCGGATAATTTCATGGCCTCACAGGTCGTCCAGCCAGGCAGACTTGCAAAACTTGGTTATGAATGGCTGTCGCCGGAGTTTATTGATGCCGTTATATCAGCCAAAAAGGACCTCGGTATAGATCAGCACGGCAAAGTAGAGTTGCCTGCCGTCATCCAGCGATGACTACGCGACAGATAATTCTGATGATTCGTTTATTCATCCAATGAAGAACGACTCTTTTTATCGCTTGGCCGAACCGCTGGACCTGATTGCCGTGTGCCTGCGGCCGGTATCGAACCAGTTATTGTTCGTGATACTGAAATTCGGCGGCCGCATCGATTTCGAGCGCATGCAAAAGACTTTTTGCGAATTGCTATACGCCTATCCACTTTTGGCTTGCGAACTCGATATCAGTCCACGCTGGCCGGTGTGGAAAACGCGCAAGGACATCGATCGCCTGAAACTGGTCACCGTCCAGAATGAAGAAGCCGACGAAAGCTTGATGGCTGAGCACGTCGGCCGACACCGTGACCCGGGATGGCCGACGATTCGTGTGACCTTGTTTCGCGGTCGCACGACCGATGCCTTGTGTTTTGACGTCGATCACACCTTAGCGGATGCGGCCGGTGCCAAGGATCTTGTTTATGCCGCAGCAGAGATTTATAGCCAGCTCGAACAAGGCAGCTACCACAGCGCCCCCACCGCGAGTATTGGCGAGCGCAGCCATAAACCGGTCCTGCGAAAATTTGGTCCCTATAAAATGCTCGCGTTACTCGCGAAATGGCGCGCACCGAGTGGGAAATGGAAATTTCCGGTGCCGGAGCGGGGATCAGAGGCAGGCTGTGCTTATTCGATTCGTCGTTTGCCGCCCGAAGCCGTAGGTCAGCTGAAAAAGTACTGCAAACGACATGAGGCGACCCTAAATGATGTGCTGGTGGCCGCCTTGTATTGCGCCTTAAATGATCTCGATGAGAGTAATAAAGTGAGCGTACGGCCAATCCGAATTACAGTTGATCTGCGCAGATATTTAACAGATAGAACTAAATTGCGTATCGCGAACCTCTCCAGTTCAATCTGCGTCAATCTGGAAAGAGATCCGTGCGACAGCTTTGACGAAACGCTGTCACACATGAGCGGCACACTCGGGAAAATCAAGGCGGACAGTCCGGGGATCGGCGCCACATTGGCACTTGATCTGATATTTTTGATTGGATTCCGCGGAGCCAGAACAATTCTTCAAACATTTTTCAAGTCGGGCATTGAAAGCGGGAGGGCGAATCCAATGTTGACCAACCTGGGAATAATCAACGATACGCGCGTAAATTTTGGCGCCACGAAGGCAGTCGATGGGTACCTGTTGGGGCCGAGTCTGCTGGTGCCCGGATTGTCGATTTCTGCGTCCAGCTTCAAAGAAAATTTGACGATAAATGCCGGATTCCGAGCTGACAACGCAACGAGAGCACTGGTGGAGAGTACGCTCGATCGCATGGTCAGCTATTTGCCTACCCTTCCCGACGAGTCAATCTCCTGACTATTGGAGACTTTCGACTTGGCACTTGGTTATGCGCATCGATCTGATCCTTGAACCTCAGGGTTCACCGGAACATTGGGCCGAACTTGCTCAGCTGGCCGAGAGTTACGGCATCGGGGCTCTCTGGGTCTCCAACATGCACGACGGCCGCGATCCGTTCATCAACTTTGTGGAAGCGGCTCGCGTGACGAGCAAAATAAAGATGGGTCCCGTAGCGATATCGCCTTACGAGTTGCATCCGCTGAAGATGGGTAACGCGCTGCTGACATTGAACGAGATCTCAAAGGGTCGGGCGCAAATCGGTGTCGCAGCCGGCGACGGCGGCACGGCCTTCGCGATGGGCGTGATCGCGAAACGACGACTGCGCGCGGTCAGGGAATGCGTCGAGATCATCGATACGATTTCGACGGGTGAACTCGTTCAGTATGACGGTGAGATGTATAAGGTACGGTGGTACCACTCGTCGTGGGTCACACAACCGAAACCAGGTGTATTCGTCTGTGCCGGCGGTCCTCAGATGCTACGGTCTAGCGCAAAGTACTCTCAGGGTATCTTCCTCGGCGATCACCTGCCTGAACATGTCGCCGAGGTCAGAGAAGTGATCAATCCGCTGATCGATGAGCACAACCCTCATAAGGACTCGTTCTGTCTGCGTAATTTCTGGGCGTGGCATGTGAAAGAGGATCCGGAAGAGGCCCTCGCGGAGTGCCGCATGTGGCTGGCCGCTCGCGTGACACCTTGGCCGGCGTATACGCATCGCGGCATCCTGCCCGACGAGGAGATGCAGGTCATCTGGGACAATATCGATGCACTGAACCGGGCATTTTATGCGCGGGATCCATCTATTCCGGAAATTCCCCGGGATATCCTGGACAGGTTGTGTCACCGGTGCACGGCGGCGTCACCGCTCAGTGAACTCGACCGCGAGATCGACCGGTTGCGCCAGTTCAGCGAGGCCGGGCTGACTGACATCGCTCTCCGGGTATACAAGAATCCGCATGAAGCTATTCGAATCATCGGTGAGCGGGTTATTCCGGCATTACATTAGGCCCGTGAAAGAAATGGTGTCTGAAGGAAATAGTGTCTGACACCACTAATTGGTGTCTGACACCATCACTTCGAAAAACCGCTGCAGTCGGAAAGCACAACGATGGTCGGTCCGGTGTCTCGCGCAATGGGTCAGGTTCAGGAGGTCATGCAGCGGGCGGGTCCGCAGGCGGTCAGCGATTTATGGTGGGGCGCCTTGCCGATGGCGCTGGCCGGGCGTCTCGCGACGGTATTCTCCGGTGCTTCCCCCGATCGGCGCGGGATTTAC
>SMVA01191562.1_pt1 | contig 16708 bp, 14 predicted proteins | sample 2456451 | NCBI WGS metagenome assembly SMVA01 (sample SAMN11095933, study PRJNA526329) | marine sediment metagenome | biome: Marine sediment; feature: Surficial sediment; material: Deep marine sediment; isolation source: Hadal surficial sediment | place: Pacific Ocean | collected 2014-05 | depth...
ACAGCATTCAAGCCATAAATCTTTTTGTGTCAAGGTGCCATCCGGGAAATCGCTGCATCCATCGCTGGTAAATGGTTTTAGCTCGTCAGCATTTGAGTAACTCATCACAACTGAGGCACAAATTACCAGAAAACAATTTCGTAGCTTACTCATTTTCTTTTCAACTAGTTTGAGGTTTTGAAAGGTAAGCGTATCACCACGCCAATGAGCTGGCAAAACCCATCGAGGGTAAACTCAGGCTGTAGGTTAGGCTGTTTCAGTCATGGCATAGCAGATCACAACCTTACTGAAAACGAAACTTCGACTCCTGACTCTTATGATAGGAACCGTATGTGTTAATCAACTATTTCAACCCTGTCTACATTTTGGAAACCACGGGGTAATTTATTGCCACGTCTGCCTCTTTCCCCCCGATAATGTTCCAGATCTACCGGTCTTAGATTATGATGACGACGACCGGCATATACTGTAAGAGTCTGTTCTCCTGATAAAACCGCCAGGACCACAACAAACTCAATTCGAGCTGCAACCCGGGCCGATGGAATACTGATAATCTTATTCCCCTTACCCCGGGCCATTCTTGGCAGGTCTTTTAATGGGAACATCAACATCCTACCTTCGTTAGTGATTGCCACAATTAGATCAGTGCTGTAGTCGTTTACCATGCTAGGTGGAAATACTCTTGATCCCTTTGGTGTGTTCAGTACATTTTTGCCGGATTTGTTTTTGCTGAACAGGTCTCCCAGTTTAGCAACAAATCCATAACCTGCATCCGATGCCAATAATACCGCACGGTTTTCTTCACCGATTACGACACCTTCAAACGTTGCTCCCGAAGGTGGGTTTACTTTGCCAGAAAGTGGTTCACCCTGACCTCTGGCCGAAGGCAATGTATGGGCAGGTAGGGAATAGGAACGCCCGGTTGAATCGAGAAAGACAGCAAGCTGGTTACTTTTCCCTTTGGCTGCCAATTTAAAGCTGTCACCGGATTTGTACTGCATCTTGTGGGGTTCGACGTCATGTCCCCTTGCTGATCGAGCCCAACCACGTTCAGAAAGAATAATGGTTACCGGCTCAGTCGAGATCAGCTCTGTTTCACTGAAAGCCTGTGCTTCATCTCTGACCACTAAAGAGGAGCGCCTGTCGTCACCAAATTTGTCTGTGTCTTCCTTGATTTCTTTCTTAATCAGGGTTTTCAGTCGAGCGGAAGAATTCAGTAGTTGCTCAAAAGTCTTGCGTTCCTCGCTGAGTTTTTCCTGTTCAGCTTTGATTTTAACTTCTTCAAGTTTTGCCAATTGACGTAACTTCAATTCGAGTATCGCTTCAGCCTGTCGATCACTGATGTTGAATGTCTTCATCAGAACCGGTTTAGGTTTGTCATTACTGCGAATTATTTTGATTACTTCATCAATACTCAGAAAAGCAATTAGTAGCCCTTCCAATAGGTGCAAACGATCGAGGATTTTGTCCAGCCGGTACTGCAAACGCCGTTTGACGGTTTCTGTTCTGAACTGCAACCACTCCTTCAACAATGAAACTAGATTCTTAACCTGGGGACGTCGGTTAATACCAATCATGTTGAAATTGACACGGTAGTTTTTCTCCAGGTCTGTAGTGGAAAAAAGATGCAGCATCAATTCGTCTGCGTTGACCCTATTAGATCGAGGTACTACTACAATTCGGGTCGGGTTTTCATGATCTGACTCATCTCGAAGGTCTACTACCATGGGCAGCTTTTTCTTCTGCATTTGAGCGGCTATCTGTTCCAGTACCTTGCTGCCTGATACCTGGTATGGCAACGCGTTGATTATTATTTCACCGCTTTCCACAGTGTAGGTAGCACGAGCTTTCAATGAACCCTTACCAGTTTCATACAGGGCAAGAATCTCTTCTTTGGGTGTAACTATTTCTGCTTCGGTAGGAAAATCCGGACCCTTGATGTGTTTACAAAGATCACTAATGGTTGCTTTTGGATTGTCCAACAGGTGGATACAGGCGCTAGCTACTTCCCTCATGTTGTGGGGTGGAATATCTGTTGCCATGCCTACAGCAATTCCGCTGCCGCCGTTTAGCAACACATTGGGCAATCTGGCAGGTAACAACACCGGCTCTTGCAAAGTACCATCAAAGTTGGGTTTCCACTCCACCGTGCCTAGGGCCAACTCAGACAGTAATACCTCAGCATAATTTTGTAGCTTTGATTCAGTGTAGCGCATGGCAGCAAAGGACTTGGGGTCATCGGGGGAGCCCCAGTTACCCTGGCCATCGACCAGCGGATACCGATAGTTGAAAGGCTGGGCCATAATTACCATTGCTTCGTAACAGGCAGAATCACCGTGGGGATGATATTTGCCGATAACATCCCCAATCGTGCGTGCGGATTTCTTGAATTTGGCTGACGATTTCAGACCTAATTCCGACATGGCGTAAACAATGCGACGTTGTACTGGTTTTAGACCGTCCGCAATGTGGGGCAGGGCACGATCGTTTATGACATACATTGCATAATTTAAATAGGCCCGCTGCGAGTAAGTCTTAAGCGCAATCTGTTCTACGCCATCTTCGTTGATTGTGATTTCCTGATTCATGTTGTACTCAATTCACTTAGAGAATATTTCAGAAAAAAGATCATTCGGCAAAGTCTGCAAGGCTTCCTGACTCTTCCAGCCAGGTCTTACGATCACCCGAGCGCTTTTTGGCCAGCAACATATCCATAATTTCACTGGTACTTTGATCCAGTCCTGTGCCCTTAGACTCATCGAGCGTAAGCTGAACCAGACGTCGAGTGTCGGGAGCCATCGTGGTTTCCCTCAGTTGCAGGGGATTCATTTCGCCCAGTCCTTTGAATCGTTGGACGTTTACCTTACCGGGTTTTTTCTCGGCGGCAATGCGATCGATAATGCCATTCTTTTCATCTTCATCCAGGGCATAAAATACTTCCTTGCCCACGTCTATGCGATAAAGCGGCGGCATTGCCACATACACATGGCCAGCCTCGACGATAGGGGTAAAATGTTTGACGAACAAAGCACACAGCAGTGTTGCTATGTGTAATCCGTCCGAATCCGCATCTGCAAGTATGCAGATTTTTCCATAACGTAGCCCTTCGATATTGCTCGAGGCGGGATCGACTCCTAAAGCGACGGCAATATCATGAACTTCCTGTGATGCGAGAATTTCCGTTGAGTCCACTTCCCAGGTATTCAGAATCTTTCCACGTAATGGCATGATGGCCTGAAATACCCGGTCTCTGGCTTGTTTCGCCGAACCACCAGCGGAATCGCCTTCGACCAGGAATAACTCACCGGCCATGGCATCTTGACTGGAACAATCGGCCAATTTGCCAGGCAGTGCCGGACCGGCGGTTACTTTCTTACGGGTGACCATCTTGCCAGCTTTCAGGCGACTTTGTGCATTACTAATACACAACTCAACCAGGGCTTCGGCTTCCGCGGTGTGTTGGTTCAACCACAAACTGAATGCATCTTTAACTACACCCGATACAAACACCGCGCACTGTCTTGATGAAAGACGCTCCTTGGTCTGTCCTGAAAATTGCGGGTCAAGTAGTTTGGAAGACAATACATAACAGCACTTTTCCCAGACATCCTCAGATGAAAGCTTCAGGCCCCGTGGTAACAGGTTTCGAAACTCGCAGAATTCTCGAATCGCGTCCAGTAAACCAGTACGCAAGCCAGTCACATGGGTACCGCCCAGGGGGGTAGGGATCAGATTGACATAGCTTTCAGCAGTAACTTCTCCCCCTTCTGGCAGCCACTGAATTGCCCAGTCGACTGCTTCATCGTTGCCTTGCATAGAGCCAGTAAAGGGGGTCAAGGGCAAGGTCTCAAATTCTTCAGTTGCCAGGGTGAGATAATCTGTCAGGCCGTCTTCATAACACCAGTCCTCACTTTGTGCTTTGTCGCTGTCAACAGTCTTGTCGATGAAACTGACCTTTAACCCTGGACATAAAACGGCTTTTGCCCGCAAGACATGTTTTAGCCTAGGAATTGAGATCTTTGGTGAGTCAAAATACTTCTCATCCGGTAAGAAACTGACCGTGGTTCCAGTATTTCGTTTTCCTACCGTATCAATGGGTTTGAGTTCAGATGCCTTATCTCCACCCTTAAACTTCATCAAGTAAACCATGCCATCTCGCTTGACTGTCACTTCAAGTGTCTTTGACAAGGCGTTTACAACTGATACGCCAACCCCGTGGAGCCCACCGGAGTATTGATAATTTTTATTGGAAAATTTAGCCCCAGCATGAAGGCGAGTAAGGATCAGTTCTACACCACTGACTTGTTCATCTTTGTGCGTGTCAATGGGCATGCCCCGACCGTCGTCGGTTACTTCAACCGTGCCGTCTTTATAGAGCGTAAGTGATATATTGTTGGCGAAACCTGCCAGTGCTTCATCGACACTGTTGTCAATGACTTCCTGTGCCAAGTGGTTGGGTCGAGTTGTATCTGTATACATACCCGGACGTTTACGAACAGGATCAAGGCCCTTCAGAACCTCAATTGCATCCGCGTCGTAGTTGTTACTCATGCTTATTTCTCTAATTGCGAGGAGCTATCAAAAAGCTGCAGCTGAATAATATTTTATCGCGCACAAATATGGAAACTTAATCTAGGGGGCTTCCTGGATTGTCTTCAATCTTGACGGCCAGAAAATCGAAGATAAGCGGGAGAAACATCGCGTAATTTTCAAAACTGTGGTTGCCTCCTTCCTGGATAATACAGGTACCTGCCCGATATCGTGTTTCAGCCAGGCGATAGTCTAGGACCTCATCTGCAGTTTGTACTAATAACATGTAATTTTGCGGGTAAAGAAGCACCTCCGCGTCCATCCTCTGAAGCTCTCTTACATGCTCTTTGGTAACACTGTGAGTCTTGAGAGAATAATAATTATCGTGCTCCCCAATATATTCATGCCAGTGCAGGTACGGCTTTACCGCCGGGTTGATCAATGCGGCCTTAAGGTTGTTCGCTTCAGCAAGGCAGGTTGCATAATATCCGCCCAGGGAACTTCCAATGAGGCCAATATTTTTCCCTTCCATTGAATCAATACATTGTTGAATTTCATCAAGGGTCTCTGCTGGACCGCCACTTAACTCCGGCACTAGCAAGTTGTCACCCAGGCCAGTTTCATTACAATAATGAATTGTCTGTTGTGCTTTTTTTGACTGGGGGGAACTCAGAAAGCCGTGTAAGTAGATGACGAATAAATCTTGATGCTTCATAAAAATGACAATTTATCCAAGCGGAATCGAAACCGGCTTAGCATGATATTTGCTTCAATAGCTGGGAATTTAATATCCTTCGCTGTCGAAGTCAGCTGCAACCGTTGAGCCATTAATTCGTACGACTTCGGATTCAATACTACCGTCATCATAAAGCTCAAAACGTCTATAACCCGGGTTTAGCTCATCCAGTGCAAAATCAATAACTTCAGGTTTAAATTGTATGCAGGTTGATGGAGTACAGAAGTAACGGATATTGCCCATCATAAAATCAAGATCTTGATGAATATGCCCGTATACAACGCTGCGTACTATTTCATGACTTTTTATAAGGTCCAGAAATTCCTTGTCATTTCTTAGCCCGATATCCTTCATCCAGCTTGAGGTGCCGGGGAATGGATTGTGATGTAGGGTAACCATGCAGTGATCGATATTCTCGTTCGACTCAGCGTCGGTAAGTGCAGAATCCAGGAACCCCATTTCCTTTTCATTCAGAAATCCGTCGACATGGTTCGTCCTGCTTGAATCGAGCAGAACTACCTGCCAGTTGTTTATTTTTTCAACTTTATTGCATAAGCCGGTATCTCCAGCCACATCGCGCATTACATCCCTGATATCATGATTACCTGGAATCCAGCGAACCGGTGCATCCAAAGCTTTTATGTCGTTGATGAATTTTTCGTAGGCCGCGACGGAGCCATCCTGAGCTATATCTCCAGTAGCAAGAATCAGATCAACCTTTTTTTCATTATTCTGTACCACATCCAGTACTTTCGAAAAAGTGTCATGGGTATTCATCTTTAATAGCGTGCCAGAAGACACTGCATAGAGATGGGTATCGGTAATCTGTAAAATCTTGATCGGGTTTTTCACTAAATGCACTTTATCTAATCGATTATCACATTATGTATTAAATGCTAGACTTGGCACCTTTATACATTGACCGGATTCGAGGCAATGTGTCAACCATTCACCTAAAAACCTGTTTATCTGCATTTTCTCGTCACGGTGGTACATCTTTGGATTTGGCTGAGGGTACTTTGGTTTGAAATTCCTATGAGATTGGTAACTGGTTACCTCGGCGGTACTGGCATCATGATATACTCTTACTTGCATGGTGAAATTGGAAAGCCATTTGCCGATGGCTGGTTTTTGTACAATTTCCAATGTTGTTGTGTACTTAAAAGACTCAATTACACTTATTTCAACCACGATTTTTTGATCATTGTTCAGACTATCGACAATGTAAAACTCAGCAACCTTTCCCGCTGGTGTCTGGGAAGGAAATTGACCTGAACTTTCCCGGCTAGTTTTCCCCGGTTGAACCGCTGGCTCGAATTCACCCTTTGCTTTAGATTTACTATTAAAATAGGAATTTCTAACCAATGACTTGTTGCGGTATGCCCGAAGCCACGGTATTAGCTTAAGCAACCTGATGTAATTGGCATCACATTCCGCCATTTGCTTAATCAGGTCGATACTGTATTCATGTGTTTTCATGATCTGATAATAATCTCTGAATTCGTCCAGATACAGATGGGCTGTTCAAACTCAGTATCAACCTCCTGGTTCTTTAAGGCTCTCTATTTAAGTATTTCGGCCATATCCCCGGAATTCACTGTGACTAACTTAATAGTTAGTCATTTTTATCTAGAAATCCCTGAACAATTCTAAGACATTATCTTAAGCTTTTTAGATGATCAGGTGTTCTACAGATCGTTCCATTGTTTTATCACTAATTTTTTATTCATTTGCAACCACTGAATCGCGATGATTGCCATAGCATTATTTATGTCGCCTTTTTCAACTGCTGTTACCGCTTCGCTAAATGGCATTGTTACGACAAGAATATCTTCATGTTCGTCATCAAGACCGTGGACTCCACCTGCTGTACCGGCATCAACTAATCCACAGAAAAGAAAGATCTTCTCGTTGCTCCATCCCGGACTGTTGAAATATTCACAGATGGGAATCAGTTCGGTTACAACACAATTTGCTTCTTCCTTGGCTTCTCGTTTTACCACATCGGCAGGAGCTTCACCAGCTCCGGCCATACCTGCCACTATTTCAAGAATCCAAGGGCTTGATTCGTGTGTCAGTATGCCGGTACGAAACTGACGAACCAAAACTACTGTGTCACGCTTTGGATCAAAAAGCAGGACACCCACGGCAGAATCGCGTACTGCCAACTCACGACGAATTTCATCGCTCCACCCTCCAGAAAACAGACGATGTTTAAGTTGCAATACATCAACCGGGACAAATCCTTCATGACTGCGTCTGCGTGAGAGTACTTCAACGTCGCTTTTATTGAAAACTTCACCATTCAATTCATTGAGATGCTTGATTAATAAGGAATTTAACAGGTCAACTATCGCCTGTTTTATCTCCAGGCACACCTGTTCGAATTCAGCCAACACGGCCGCCTCTGTACCTTCGGTACGCGCAGGGTCATTGAAAGGTAAGTGCAGTTTTTGCATGTCGGCAGGCAAAACAGGGCAATGGGCATCGGCATGAGAACAAAGGGTAATTAGAATATCAGCTTTGTCTAACAACTCATTGTTAAGTATCTTCGATTGCTGGGTAGAAATATCCACGCCCATCTTGGCCATGGTTAACACCGCTTTAGGGTTTAACCCGTGCGCCTCGATACCGGCGGATTCTGCTTCTATTGAAATATAGCTAGGAAGAGAGAAGGCTAGTGTTCTCGCCCAACCTTCTGCTATCTGGGAACGACAGGAGTTCCCGGTGCAAAGAAACAACAAATTGATGCTTTTCACACTAAATTCGCGGGCGTTAGTCAGAGCGGTCTGTTACTTCCAGCAAGTGATAACCAAGCTGGGTTTTTACCGGCCCTTGTAATGAATTAACCTCCGCACTGAACACTACTTCATCAAATTCCTTTACCATCATACCTGGGCCAAATTGCCCGAGGTCACCACCTTGCGCACTGGATGGGCAATTGGAAGACTCCCGGGCAACATCAGCAAAATCTTCACCTGATTCAATGCGTTTCTTTAACTGCTGACATTGATCCTCGGTATCTACAAGAATGTGTCGCGCGGTTGCTCTAGTCATCGGGCCAACTCCTGGTTTATAGCTTTAAATTGCCGGCCATTATGCCCTACACAAGGTCTAAAATCGAATAGCGCTACTCCATGGCAACTCAAAATAGATGACAATGTACTGTCATAAAACTTAAGCAGGCCAGACCAAGTATTTTCTCAATATTGTTTGCAATTACAATGGGTTATACGATTTTCAGGACAAAATGGCAAACCGATATAAACACTGGGTTCAAGCTATCTTAGGTGGCAGTTCAGTGATAGGTTATAATCTGCGCCCGCTCAATCAGGAGCAATTTGAATAAGTTTTAGACAATTTAATTATTGACCGCCAGGGATTCAATTATGCCATTACCAGACGCCGTTAAAAGGGAGCATATTCACACACGCGCCATTACTTTTCAGGGATTCGAGCGTGAAGATGGCATGTGGGATATCGAAGCTCACATGACTGATACCAAAACCTATGAATTCGAAAACGACTGGCGCGGCAAAATAAGTGTGAGTGAGCCGCTACACGAAATGCTGATAAGAGTCACTATTGATAGTGAGTTCGTAATCCATGATGTAGAGGCGGCTACGGAAAATAGCCCATTCGAAATGTGCCCGGATATCACGCCTAACTATAAAGCTCTTGTAGGTATCACCATGGGGCCCGGTTGGCGTAAGGTGATCCGACAGAAGGTCGGGGGAAAGGAGGGTTGTACTCACATAACTGAATTACTGTTCCCCATGGCAACGGTCGCGTTCCAAACTATCTGGCCGCGGCGACGGCGCCAGCTGAAACAATCTGATTCCAACACCGGCAGCGGTTCACGACGACCCCAGGTTTTGGACACCTGTCATGCCTGGGCGACAGATTCCCCGGTAGTAAAAAAGAATGCGCCGAAGTTCTACACGGGAGATTAATCCCGCGTCAGTTTATTGACGAAATCATGGCAAACGCGGTAGCTATAATGTGACTATTTATAGAACAAGGGTAAAATTACGGTTATAGATACTCCTTCCGTATCAACGAGATTATCCGCCCGGATTTGACCCCCGTGAAAATCAGAAATAAGTCGGGCTATGTGCAGGCCTATGCCGAGGTGGGGCTGCTTCTGTTTTTCCTGGGTTCTTACTGAAATCATGGAATCAAACACTCGATCTTTCATTTCTTCTGGTAGATAGGGGCCATGGTTAATCACTTTGATAATTGCATGATCACGCTCGTTATGGCACAAAATCCTGATTTTCTGATCTGCAAACGAAAACTCTACCGCGTTAGCGATAAGCTTATCCATTAATTGCGCGATATATTCAGGGACTCCATGAATAAAAATGGCTCGGGGGGATACATCCAGTTCAAACTGAACATCCGTATACGCCATTTGATAACCTTCGATACAACCCTTCATTACCGCCGACAAATCTATCTTTTCCTTTTCTGAAGTCTGCAGCATTTGCTCCATACGTGTCGACTCACTCATATTTGTCAGAATAAGGTTGAGTCGCTTGATTCCTTCCTCGGCGCGTTCTATATAAATTGCAGATTCTTCGTTGTTAGCAACCATGCCCAGATTTTCAAGCGAACTTCTCACAATTGTCACTGGAGTACGGAGTTCATGGGATAGACGAGAAGACATATTTTGCAGATAGTCCGTATACTGAGTCAGTCGTTCAACTATATTTGAAAAGCTTCTGCTCAAATCTCCTAATTCGTCTGAATTCTTATTGGCAACGATCGTATTTCTTATCCGACCGTTTTCGTCTATTATTCTCTCCGCCTGATTTCTTAATGATCGAATACGAGTTGATATTCTCGACGCGAAAAAGAATAGTCCTAAGACAACCGCCAACATTACTGCCAGCATCGTGTTAAATAGTTTTTCCAGTGCCTGGTTACGAAATGTTCGAATCCCATTCATATTCTGATCCACCACCACTGCTCCCAGCACTTCACCGTTGGCGAGTATGGGGTGGGCTGCTCCTAGTAATCGAGTCTGGGTATCACCCAGGGTTCGAAACTGGGTTTGGGGTACACCGTTTAATGCTGAATTTATATAGTCTCCCTCCCGGGTTACCCCGGTATATAACTCATCTATAAAATCATTGCTGGGCTTAGTCAAAATCTTGTAATACAGCGGTAGGAGCAACTCATCCTCGATATAACGCCAAATCCTATTTTGCTTAACATTTTCATCATCACTTATGACACTGAGTCCTATCGCTGTCTGAATATCACCGACTGTCAGTAATACCCGACCGGTTCGATCTACTACTTGAATCCTGGAACTGGACTGCCCCATGCCATTAACAATGCGATCTATTTCCGGGGTAGGTATTAACAAAGAACCAAGTTGTTCCGGGCTATTGACATTTGATGTGGCTATAACTGTCTCAATGTCTCTGCCTACTGGATCATCAATATCGTAGAATGCGAAGCCAAGTTTGCTTCCTAGCATCTCAAGAGGAATCTGTAATTCGATTTCATAGCCGTCCTCTGTTGAATACCATTGTCCGCTGATCCTATCTTCGTAAACAGGATCGGAAAAATCGGAATTGACTTTATAGGGATATAGAAATTCAGGTTCGTGTGGTGCAATTATGTAGTGATTAATCCCATCCCCCTCTGGGGTCGACATGGCGATATGAAGAATATCACTGCGATCCAGTCGAAGTGCGTCTCGACTACGATACACCACAACATCATCGATTACCTTGAAGTAAGCGTAGAGGGAACGATTGAATTCACCAACCATGACATTGAATTCTAATGACTCATCCCGGTCATAGTAGCGAGTGGGGTTTAGTGGTGTACGCAGATAATTCTTAATGTCATAAGTGACTTCATATTGCTGATATTCCCGCCAGTCAACAACATTTCCATCATCCAATGCCAGCGGATAAAAGATCGGATACACATACAAATCGTCGGAGCGCCTTGCAGGGCTGTAATGGGATTCATCAAAGAGCTCGGGCCGTTCATTCAGAGCTGTTGCCAGAGCCTGCGCCGTACCTAATACTGTCTGCTCTTGGCTGCGTCGAAGATACTCCTCCATTTCCAGAATGTACTGATATCCTAACCACGGAATGACCAGCAAAAAACTGGAGAGAAAAACCAATTTAAAGCGAATTCCAAAAAGTTTGCTAATAGAAAAGGCCATAAGCGCTACAGACTTAGATAGAGTACCCCTAGTGAATCATTCTTTCTTCACTTATGTTCCAGCGATACCCCATGCCATAAACTGTTTCAATACAATCAAAGTTATCGTCTACTTGTAGAAACTTTTTCCTAATTCGTTTTACATGTGACGTTATGGTACTGCCATCTACATAAATCTTAGATTCCTGCATTAGTACTTGCCTGCTTTTTACATGGCCAGGAAATTTAACAAGGGCATGAACCATCCAAAATTCTGTAACCGTCAAGGGAATTGCTTTACCATCCCATTGCACTGTAAGTCGGCTGACGTCAAGGGAAAGCATACCTCTTTGGAGTAGATTTTCTGGGGAAGGGGGCTGGTCTAACACATCAAGACGCCTGAACAGCGCGGCTATTCGAGCGGTAAGATGTGGAAGACTTATATCCTTAGTAAGATAGTCGTCGGCCCCCATCCTTAAACCACTTACTGTATCAAAGTCATTATCCCTGGCAGTAAGAAATATTATTGGCAAAGTATCTGACATCGAACGTAAAGCCTGACACAGTGTAAAGCCACCATCGAATTCATTTTCAAGACCAATATCAATAATCGCCAAGTTCGGTAACCTTAGGTCAAAGGCAGCCATTGCATCTTTTCGATTAGCGTATGTCTGTACTTCGTATCCCTGCTTTCGCAATACATCAGCGTAGTTTTCACGGATAGCTGCTTCATCTTCCACTATGGCAATTCGTCTGTTCATTTTATCCTCTAATTCAGTACATTTGGACCAGGTTTTGGAAACCGGACTATACGCTATTTAACGGTCGCTGATTAGCTTCTACCACGGCACTTAAGTGATTGCCATTATTCTGCCATATTTAATCACCACATAGCCTTAATCAACACCTTAGGCGGTAATAAAAGCCGTGTTTAATAGGCAACTTGAACCCACAGCTAACAAACTGGAACTATTTCAACCTGCTCCATGCAAAAACCCTCTCTTATTAGGACATTTACCATGATTAGACCGATTTTCTTGATTTTAGTTTTATCCCTAACCAGCAGTTTAACTTATGCAGATAAAGCCAGAGGAGAAAGAGCAAATTACGGTAACAGCAATCCTGATGAATCAAGCGCAGGATTTCTCGGAGGGTTGGCACTTGGAGCCGCCATCGGAGGCCCACCTGGTGCTGCCGCTGGTGCCATTGTGGGAGCACTTCTTGGAGACGGCTGGGGAGCAAAGAAACAAGTCAATAGCTTACAAGTGCACCTGGTTAACACCCGATTTGAACTTGCAACATTGCAAGAAGAAACCGACGCATTAAGACGACAATATGCGTTAGCTTTACAGGAATACGGTACCCAAGCTGCCCGGGTTATTCCTGTAAGAATAGAGTCCCAGGAATTGATAAGCTGTTGTGACAATACTGTCATGTCCCTTTATTTTCGTTCTGGCTCCGCGGCAATCGAGGAGCATGATCGTGACCTTATCACCAGCTTTGCCAATCTTAGTAAGAATATTTCAACCCCGTTGATAGAAATTATTGGCTATGCAGACCGAAACGGTGATACAGATTTCAACCTGCAACTGTCCCGGACTCGCACGCAAGAAGTTAAAACTTTATTGGCGCAATTGGGTATCCAAAATTCTTCTATTACAACCATAGCCTATGGCGAATCAAAGCCGTTGGATTCCACTCAAAGCCTGGAATCTGACTTCTTTGACCGTCGGGTTATTTTACGATTGCGGGATGCAAGTCAAGTAATGTTAACCACAAGCGAAGGTATCCCGCAGTGAAGTGAAGGCAAACTTCGGAGGAAATATAATGAAAGCCGTAAGACTGGTAATTGGTGAAAAAAACTATTCTTCTTGGTCACTTTGTCCCTGGTTACTGCTAAAAATGTTCAATGTTAACTTTGAAGAAATTAGTGTTGCTCTTTATCAGAAAAACACGGCGGAAAAACTCGGCCCATACTCTCCATCACTAAAAGTGCCAGTGCTACTGCACAAGGAAGTCACCGCATGGGATTCATTGGCCATATGTGAATATATTTCCTATGAATTGCTTGGAGATGTCGGTTGGCCGACCAATAAACGAAAACGAGCCAGCGCCCGCTCTGTCAGCGCTGAGATCCATGCTGATTTTCCTAACCTAAAACGTGAGTGGCCAATGAATTGTAAGTCACAGTTCAGACAAACCCCTTCAGAAAAGGTGAAGAATGAAATTGCCCGAATAGACGCTATTTTCAGTTGTTGCCGTCACAAGTTTGGCGAAAACGGCGACTATTTGTTTGGTCGCTTCTCCATCGCCGATTGTATGTTTGCCCCTGTTGCGATTTGTTTTGATTCCTATCATGCAACACTAAGTATCGAAGCGCAGCGCTACTGCGACACCTTGCTGGCAAATCCTTTTATTCAAAACTGGATGGATCAAGGCCGCACTGAGAGAGAGCCTCTTTCTATTGTTGCCCAGGCCAGCAATATGTAATTCTCCTCCGACGCTGGCAATGATCAATATGGCCCCGGTCATTGCTGTCCCGTTAACTCAAGCCATTTATAGCCTAAGGTCTTGTAACAAAAGAGTTCGAGATCTAACCTTCTGTGACAGACATGAAAGTAAGCGGGACAGCAGTGGGTCCCCATATAAATACTCTTGCGCTTGAGTCGATAACCATGCTGATACAACTAATAGCGGGATACGACCTTGAGTGCTACCGCGGTAATCCAATTCTGGTTTGAAGAAATTGAGCCAAAGCAGCGGTTTCAGAGAGATTCAGAATTCGATCAGCTTGTCTGCTCACGTTTCCTGTCTCTGCATAAACAAGCCCGAATTTGTGAGCTATATTCCTGGAGAGAGCGCCCGCTTGACAGCCTGGCAGAAGTCCTAGTGCTGGATCAATTTTCTCGGAATATTTTTCGTGACTCATCTGAGGCATTTGCCTATGACAGCTTAGCATTGGCTTTGGCGCAGGAAGCAGTTCGGCGAAAATTCGATCAGGAATTAACCAACGAACAAAGGGCTTTCCTCTATATGCCGTTCATGCACAGTGAATCACTTGAGATACATGAGATTGCGCTCTATTTGTTTGACCAAGCCGGACTTGAGAACAACTTGAATTTTGAGATACGCCACAAAGCAATCATCGACCGGTTTGGTCGTTACCCGCACCGTAATCAAATACTGGGACGCGAATCGACAGAAGAGGAAGTGGCTTTCTTAAAGGAACCTGGTGCTTCTTTTTGACAGGGCTAAGCATAAAGGGTTAAAAGATATTTTGAGCCAGGCGCTTTCATTTAAGAATCATCCTATAATTCTGTAACCGCCGTGACATTTAAACTAGCTAGCGGCCTCTTAACGTCTAGGAAGCACATCTCTCAATTTGTTTGCCATTTCGCGAATAGCTGTTTCCGTTGTAGACCAATCCATGCAGGCGTCTGTGACCGACACGCCGTATTCCAGATCAGCCAAGTTTTTAGGAATACTCTGATTACCTGCATTGATATTACTTTCAAGCATGACACCGATTATTGATGAATTACCTTCAAGAATCTGATGCGTAATATCCTTAAGTACCAGGGGCTGTATGTCAGGGTCTTTGCCGGAATTAGCGTGACTGCAATCAACCATGATATTGCTGGAAACACCTCCCTTTTCCAACGCCTTCTCGCATTGTGCGATATGCACTGAATCATAGTTGGGACCTTGGCTTCCCCCTCTCAATACAACGTGGGCATAGGGATTTCCCTTGGTTGTAACAACTGAAACCTGTCCTTTACCGTTTATACCCAGGAACCTATGGGGACTGGAAACCGATTGCATTGCATTAATAGCAACTGTCAATCCACCGTCTGTACCGTTTTTGAACCCCACTGGAGAGGACAATCCGCTGGACATCTCTCTGTGAGTCTGAGACTCAGTGGTCCGGGCACCGATTGCAGACCAGGCGATTATATCCTGCAGATACTGAGGAGAAATCGGGTCCAAAGCCTCTGTTGATGCAGACAATCCGATTTCCACGATGTCCAGTAACAACTTGCGACCAATCCTAAGACCATCCTCAATCTTGAACGAATCATCAAGATAAGGATCGTTGACCAATCCTTTCCAACCAATCGATGTTCTTGGTTTTTCAAAATAAACACGCATTACAAGAAACAGCGTATCGCGCACTTCGTCTGCCAACTGCTTCAATTTCCTGGCGTAATCCAGAGCGGCTGCCGGATCGTGTATTGAACAAGGTCCAACAATGATAAATAACCGTGGGTCTTTTCGATCGAGAATGGAATATATCGACTCTCTGGCGTTTTTTACCCGTTCTTGCGCCGTCTCGGAAAGGGCCAATTCACTTTTCAGCTGTTCAGGTGTAATCAGTGCTGTATTGGAAGCAATATTTAGATCGTCTATGACTGCAGACATGGCCAGAACCCGTCCAGTTAAAAAAAGGTCGGCAATAATAGCAGATACTCAGGTTCAAGCAAGGTCTAGTGAATCCCGTTTGTGGTTCATGCAGAAATATAAGTAGTCTGAGTAATGTCGATGAAGTGAAAGTCCATGCAATCTTCAGATTGATTACTGTGCAGAATTAATCAGAGGTCCCCTAAACTTTATGATACAGATTACGCCCGCTTTTATTGTATTCATCGGCCATCTCTTCCATTCCGCTTTTTAAGGCTGCCTCTCCATCTGCCAGTTCTTTCTGCGCCGCATAATCCCTTACTTCCTGGCTGATTTTCATAGAACAAAACTTAGGACCACACATGGAACAAAAGTGCGCGACTTTGCCAGATTGCTTCGGTAAAGTTTCGTCGTGAAATGACCTGGCAGTATCAGGGTCAAGGGCGAGATTAAACTGATCTTCCCACCTGAACTCAAAACGCGCCTTTGACAAGGCATTATCTCGTAGCTGGGCTCCGGGATGGCCTTTGGCCAAATCCGCCGCATGGGCGGCAATCTTATAGACTATCAACCCGTCTTTTACATCCTGTTTGTTCGGCAATCCTAGATGCTCTTTGGGTGTCACGTAACACAACATGGCACACCCAAACCAGCCGATCATAGCGGCCCCGATCCCGGAGGTAATGTGGTCGTATCCCGGCGCGATATCTGTAGTTAGCGGCCCAAGGGTATAAAAGGGTGCTTCGTCACAGACTGCCAATTGTTTGGTCATGTTTTCCTTGATCATATGCATAGGCACATGACCCGGACCTTCAATCATTGTCTGAACATCGTGTTGCCAGGCTATTTTGGTCAGCTCTCCCAAAGTTTCCAGCT
>SMVA01050811.1_pt1 | contig 16701 bp, 14 predicted proteins | sample 2456451 | NCBI WGS metagenome assembly SMVA01 (sample SAMN11095933, study PRJNA526329) | marine sediment metagenome | biome: Marine sediment; feature: Surficial sediment; material: Deep marine sediment; isolation source: Hadal surficial sediment | place: Pacific Ocean | collected 2014-05 | depth...
CAGGCGCCCCCGCCGAGTATTCTTCATACCAGTACTCGAGTAACGAGCGAATAAAGTCGTCCCGGTCCTTGAAGTGCCAGTAGAAGCTGCCTCTGGAAACGCCGAGAGCGGTAGAAAGACTTTCTATTCGCACGCTGGCCCGGCCTTTTCTCGACAATTCTGTCAGCGCATTCTCCAGCCAGTCTTCGCGGCTGAGTCTCTGAACTGTCTTTTTTCGGCCCATGGTCTTTGTTAATTGCGGCAAGGAATACTAACCATACAGGTTTGTATGGTACAGTCAATTCCATAAGAAGAAAGCTAGAGTATTGAGAAAATGCGAAAATGCTTACTGTTCATGCGAATGACACATCGCTTTTTAAGATACACACTGGTCACAAGCATTATGCTGCTGTACGCCGCTTCCGCATCGTCCGATGCTCTCGTTCGCAGCCAGGCAATGTTCGCAGATACGATCGCCGAATACTACGTCGAAGACGATCACGTCAGACTGGAACTGGAGATAGGAACGGACGATGTCAGCTCATTCCGCAATCTGCTGCCCGATGATCTGTATCAGCAGCTCGATTATGGTGACACGCCGTTGCAGGAAAGGCTGCTGAAATTCATCAATGACGACATGCCGGTGTTGGCCGGCGATAGCTTCTTAGTCGGGCGCATTACCAGTATTGGGCCGGCGACACGCCCGCTCCGGGACGCGATAACCGGTGAGGAGTTGCCAACACCCGAAGACGAAGCGACCGTAGTAATTCGCGCGACGATAATCTTTGCGTTCGATGGGCGACCCGATTCACTGACACTTGTCGCGCCGCGGGAAACAGGCATGGCCAACATTGGTTTTGTGTTGTATCACAAGGGCGTCGCGGTCAATGACTTTCGTTACCTGAGCACCGGGTTAACCGTCAATCTCGACTGGCACGACGCCTGGTACTCAGCATTTGCCGAACGCGGTATGCGGCGCCAGTATTATTCATCCATGACCGGCTTTATTTACGTCGAGCCGTACGAAGTGCGCAAGGAGATCATCGTGCGGCCTTTCGACATACAGAGTTATGTTGACCTTGGACTCGATGGCGAGACGATGATTCCCATTGATAGGCAGGATGAGATAAAGAAAAGGGTCGTCGAATTCCTGAGCGATCACTTTCCCCTGAAGATCGATGGCGAGCCTGTGGAAGGAACGATCGAGCGCGTCAACTTCCTGAAGAGAACATTGCGAAGCAGCATTGTTGTCGACAATCAGGACATCGAGCTCCTGCCCGCAACCATCGGAGTTATCTACGTATTTCCGACAGACGGGCTGCCGCAGAACGTCGAAATGGAGTGGGACCTGTTCAACGACAAAACGCAGACCGTTCCTGTCGCGACAGTCGACCAGGCTGGCCCATTGCCGGTGATTCTCGAACCGGGATTCAGCACACTTCGCTGGGAAAATTTCCTGCGTTTTCCCGAGTTGCCAACCCTTACCGATATCGAGCAACCGCCGACGGTTCTGCAGCGTATTGCCGGCTGGGCACGCTGGTTATTGCTGCTGCTGAGCGTCGGCCTGTCGGTCGGATTACTGAAATCCTTGGCTGCGAACCGGAAATTGTACCGACCGCTGTTGCCACTAGTTCTGTCGACAGTTGCAATCACTATTCTGCTGTTTCATCAGCATCAGCAGGTCGCGATGAACGACGAGCGTCTGACTCGGCTTGTCGGCGATCTTTTGCACAATGTGTATCGCGCGTTCGACTATCGTGGGGAAGAGGTCATCTATGATGTGCTCGAAAAAAGCGTCTCAGGCGAACTGCTCACCGATATTTATCTCGAAACGCAGAAAGGCCTCGAACTTGCCAACCAGGGCGGTGCGCGTGTCAAAGTTAAATCGACCGACGTCGGCAGCACGGAGTTGGTAGAACGCGATGGCAACCGACTTACAATCGCAAGCGACTGGACTGTGTCCGGTTCGGTAGGGCACTGGGGTCACGTGCACCAGCGCAGCAACGCATACCGCGCAAATCTTGAGATCAGCGTAATCGACGGGGCCTGGAAGTTAACTGGCATGGAGATTCTTGAAGAGCAGAGGCTCTGAGCCGCAATGATTAGCATCCGCGAGCTGGCGTTCAGTTACCGAGGTCGCGGATCTGACCTGTCCTCTGCCTTCGGCATGCAAGTGGCGGAGTTTACTGTTCCGCCAGGCGCGAGCACGGCCCTCGTCGGGCCCAGCGGGTCAGGTAAAACAAGCTTGTTGGGACTGATCGCAGGCACGCTGCGTGCCAGTTCCGGAACCATCGTTGTCAACGATCAGGCAATCAGTAATTTCAATGACGGCGAGCTTGGGCGGTTCCGGATCCGCTGCATCGGGCAGGTGTTCCAGGCCTTCGAACTACTGAGCTATCTCACGGTGTTCGAAAACGTCATGCTGCCCTGGTACATCTCCGGCATCGGACGTAAGGCAGATATGCGAAAACGGGCCATGGCTCTCTTGTGCGATGTCGGTCTCGAGTGGAAACAAAACGCAATGCCGGGAGAGCTGTCGCAGGGCGAACAGCAACGCGTCGCTGTGTGTCGGGCCATGCTGAACAATCCTCCTGTGCTACTGGCGGATGAACCAACCGGCAACCTCGATCAGGAGAACAAACAAAACGTCGTCGACCTGCTGGTAGAGCAGGCCAGGCAAAACAACAGCACGTTGTTGATGGTGACGCACGACGAGTCGCTGCTGGATAAATTCGATGCCGTACTCGACATGCGCCACGTCGCACAAGCGCTTGATTCGGGCAGTCGGCAATGACCGGCGCATTGTTTCTCGGTTGGCGATACCTCGCGCATCAGCGTTTCAAGAGCAGCATACTGATCGCATCGATCACGCTCATGCTGTTCCTGCCGGCCGCGACCCGGCTACTCGTTGCAGACAGCGCGACAGCGCTGACATCGCGCGCGGACCGGACACCATTGATACTCGGCGCGCGTGGAAGCGAACTCGAACTCGTCCTGAATACGCTGTATTTTCACGCTGAATCGCCGGCGGAAATAGAAAACCGGACCCTGGTCGACGCTCAAGCCACAGGCCTCGCGGATTTCATTCCGATTCATTCGAGATTCCATGCCCAGGGCGCGCCGATCGTCGGCACGTCACTCGCGTATTTTGACTTTCGCAGTTTGAGAATCGCCAGTGGCCGGCAGATGGGCTTACTCGGCGAGTGCGTCATCGGCGCCAACGTGGCGAAACGTCTTGGGCTCGGCCCGGGTGATTCGATCATCTCGTCTCCGGAGACCGTTTTCGATATCGCCGGCGTCTATCCGCTCAAGATGACGATTGCCGGTGTGCTGGAAGCGTCCGGAACAGCAGACGACGGTGCTGTATTCGTCGATGTAAGAACATCCTGGATCATCCAGGGTCTCGGGCATGGTCACGCCGACCTCACGGGGTCGGAGGCGGGTGCCGCCGTACTCAGCCGCCGCGACAACATCGTTACGGCTAATGCCTCGCTCGCTCAGTACGCCGAGGTTACGCGGGACAATATCTCGGCATTTCATTTCCACGGGTCAGCAGAGTCGTTTCCGCTAAGCAGCGTCATTGCCGTACCGCCCGATCAGAAGAACGCTGCTCTGTTGCGCGGCAGGTACCAGGACAACGAGTTGTTGCAACTTGTTGTGCCGGAAAAGGTTCTGGCCGACCTGCTGGAGACGGTGTTCGCAGTTCAGAATTACGTGATCCTGGGGTTGGCGATTCTGAGTTTTGCCACGATCGCCGTTATTACACTCGTATTTCTGTTATCGCAGCAATTGCGGAAGGGTGAGTTTCGTACGCTGTTGCGGATCGGTGCGTCCCGAGGCTATGTTTCAATGCTCATAGCATCGGAGATTGGTTTCGTGTTTTTGCTAAGTGCGATACTCGCCGCAGGATTGACGATCGTGACGCGGCATTTCGCGATGCAGATACTGCAGACGTTCCTGACCTTATGATTATTCTGCGAACCCCGCTAATAATAATCGTGCTGCTGGTTACTGCTTGCGTTGGCGAGGATCGCCAGGCCAGCAGCGACGATCCGTCAGCAAAAGAATCTGCAAGTGCGCTTGTCGTCGCCAGCAACTACCCGCTGTATTTCTTTGCGAGTCGGATCGCAGAAGGCGTCGATTCTGCGCCCGAGATCGTCCTTCCGGACATCGATGGTGATCCGACGTTCTGGACTCCGGATGCAGAGCAGATTCAGTTACTGCAGTCCGCTGATGTCGTGATACTGAACGGCGCGGGTGCGGAACCCTGGCTCGATCTGATCACCATCGATCAACGTCGACTCGCGGACACGAGTGTGAACATTACGGATCGGCTGATTGCGCTCGACGGCGCTATCGCGCATCAGCACGGCCCGCAGGGGGAACATTCTCAACAGGGCACAGCGTTTACAACCTGGCTCGACCCGCAGCTCGCGATCGCACAGGCTCAGGCTGTGGCCAACGAGCTCATCAAGCTTGCCCCAGACGGCGAAACGGCGTTCCGTGACAACCTTGCGACACTGCAGCAGGAACTCATGGAGCTTGATGCACGACTTGCCCAGGCATTCGAACATCTCGATGGCCGGCCGGTACTGTTTTCGCACCCGGTTTACCAGTATCTCCAGCGACGCTACGGAATCAACGGTGCGAGTGTGCACTGGGAGCCCAGCGAAGCGCCCACAACCACGGCCTTGATAGCACTACAAAATTTACTCGCCACGCACCCGGCGACGATCATGATCTGGGAAGACCAGCCATTGCCATCGACGGCAGAGCGCCTGTCGAATGTCGGTATTGCAATCGTTCCGTTCCGCACGGTTGTCAATCGGCCGGACGAGGGTGACTATTTCAGCGTCATGCGCGACAACGTAGAACGACTACGGCAAAATTTGCAATAACATCGGACGACACCGATTATCGGGACCGACGGGAATGGGATTCGATAGCGGGAGCAATCGTATGAACGCACAGACAATATCTCCGGGCAAATTGGCGCTGCGCCTTTCGATTTATTTCACAACGCTTATCGGCGCGATTGTCGGGTTGATCAATATTCACCCTGACGCTCTACAATATCTTCCGATCGGCGGCACACACGCTTTAAGCGGGTTAGGGGTTGATGCGGCAAAAGACTTGCTGAATGCAGGTGCCGACAGGCAGAACGCTGTTCAGCAATTGGTCATGCCAGGCGTGGATCTCGGTAGACAATTTGAGCGCGTTAGCCTTTTTGTGGTCGGGCACTTGTTTGGAACAATTCTCGTCATGATTCCGATCACATGGACGTATAATGCGATGAATCAAGCTGCAGGTTTCAGTAAGACTTTCGTGCGCTCTTTGATCGTCCTGCCTATCTGCGCCTCGACTGTCGTGTTGCTCATTCAGGATAGTCTTGCTCTTGCCTTTGGGCTTGCCGCGTTGGTTGCGGCCGTGCGGTTTCGTGTCAGCCTTGACGAAGCAATCGACGGCATATTCATATTTGCAGCGATCTGCGTTGGCCTAGCGGCGGGCATCGGCTATCTCGGCGTCGCAGTGGTCATGAGTATTTTCTTCTGTTTTGCCAATCTGATTCTTTGGAAGATAGATTATGGGCAAAACTCCTATGACGATGCGCTCAGACTGAAGAAGCAGGCCAAGCTGCTGCAAACGCCAAACAAAGTCGCGCCGGGGCCAAATTAGTCAATCCCGATGACGCAAGTATTGCGTCTTTGCGAGGATCAAGCCGGGACACGGTACGACATATCACATATCGAATGATTTCTCGGTTGCCCTGACGAGCGCCTCTCGCAGCTTGCTCGCGCTCTCAAGCTTGCCACCCGGTTGCGAGAGAATGGCTTCCATGTCGTAATCCTCGCCCCATGCGGCTTTGTTGAATTCTTCGGCGGGTGAGACATGCGTGTTCTCTATGCTGCCACCGAGCTGCAATCCGGCCCGGGTAGACACGCTGAACATCTCGAGCCCGCCGCCGACGCTGCCGCCGCCGCTACTGCCGATTCCCAGAGATCCCAGGGCGAAGCCACCGCTGCCGCCCAGGTTGCTAACGCCGTTAATAAGGCCATCGGCGACGCCCTCGGTCAACACCAGGACAATAACTTCGTTGTGGGATGCGCCCGCCTGGATGCCGATACCGTATTTGGCAAACGTCAGGAACACAGGATCGCTCCAGTCGCTACCGTGTCGACGAAATATCGCGCCCGTGCCCCGTTTGTAGCCGACGATGAACGATGCCGCGATTTCGTCAGGAATAATGACAACTGCCTTTGCCGCACCTACCAGATTTATGATCGCCTCTGCCTGGCTGTGTGAGCTGAATCCTTCAAGGTGGCTGGCCGCTTCGGCCAACAGTCCTTTGAAATCGGATTCGTCGTCCGCGTGTACTGCCGAAATGCAGAACGTGCTAAGCAGAATTAAAAACGCTTGTACTCTGAGTTTCATTTTGCGCTCCTGTCACCGCGTGACTTTGTTTGATTTTATCAGAATCGGTACTTGGATGAGATCTGAAACTGGGAGGCGGTCGCCTCTTCCCCGTTCTTGTTTCTACGCTTGCCGTAAATGACTTCCACGCCGAGGTCGATTCTCGGTGTGGGCGACCAGATGTAGTTCAGGGAACCACGGAATGTCTTGTCGTAGGCCGAATCATCTTCAAAACTGAGATTGTCGATGTCGACCCAGCTGAGGTTCAGCGTGGAGCGAGCGTTGTCACGCCACCAATGCTGGTAGGCGATGTAACCTGCCAATACCGGCAGGGTCGCGAGATTGCCGCTGGAATCAAATACGGCATCCTCGCCACCAACGGTGTTGAGATCGTTAATGTATCGCCCAATACCCTCGCCGACGTTCAACTGGAACATGATGTTGTCCAGGCCGTCGGCATTCAGGAACTGGGTTGCTGTCTTGCCGCTCAGGCTTACGCCCCATCCAGTGACCTGGCTTTCGGTATCGCCCGTCGGATCCTGGGCCCAGATCGCAGTAATCTGCCGCAACACCACACTCGATCTGATGTGCCAGCGATCGAACCAGGTCCGGCGTACGCTTGCCACCAGGTCTGGCCACTTGCTGGTGGCCAACCCGCCCGTGACTTCGGGATTTGGATCTTCGAGGGACAACATCATGTCCCAGTCCTGGCCCAGTTTTGGGAAGTAGCGAAGCTGCGGCTGTCGCACGTTCACAGCACCGTTAATGCCTTCGAAGTCGATCTCTTCCGGTGCGGCATCGGTATCCTGGAACACGCTCCAGGTCTTGCCAGCCAGCATATCCTTGAACTGTCCATACGCATGCCGCAGGCGAAATGTATCGCCGTCGCCGGCGAAGTCACCTTCAACGTAAGCGCGCATCGTGCCAAATCGTGTTTTGTCCCGCAGATCGTAATTCAGGCGAGACTGGCTAACGGTCATTGACGTGCGGGGCGTGATTGACTGTTGCGGCACTGGAATCGACCCGGCGATGAAGCGGTCGAGTGTGCCCAAAGGATCGAAAGTTTCAACGATGTTCATTTTTACAAAGCCACCCATTTTGAACGCCGCATTGGTACCGGGAATCATCATCGAGTTCGGGAACGAATCTTCATCGAATGTCGTGTCGGCTGAATTCTGACTGGCCTGGATTGACGATTCGAGTGTCTCCAGTCGGGAGCGCAAGGCGATATCTTCCTCGGACATCTCGCTTGATGTCTCTTGATTGATCTGGTCGATCTGCGTCTGCATCGACGCCATAGATTGACGCTGCTCCTCGATCTGCTGTGCCTGCCGCGTGATTGTTGCCTTTTCTGCCGTCACACCGGTCGTCGCCTCTTTTTGCAGCGATGAGATGATTCGGGTTTGCTCTTCAATCTGTCGCTTTTGCTCGTCAAGCTGAGACTGCTGGTCTTTCAGCATGTCGAGCAAGTCCGCCAGGCTGACGTCGGATGCTGTCGTCGCCGCTGCGTCGGCGACAGATGTCGATTCAATTACCTGAGCCTGCAGTGGACTTTGGGAAAGCAGCAGTGCGGCGCACAGTGATGGCGCGTACAAAAATTGCTTTGAATGTTTCATATCGGCAGCATTCCAGACATATGTGTATGGTTCCTGCAAGCTAGTACCATACACTAATGTATGGTACAGTCAATTGTAATCCTACAACATCATGGATGTTCGCGGCGCGCGCCTGACTGATATCGGAAGGCCCTGGGCGCGGGTCTCTGTGATTCAGCCTTAGGCCGCTACGCCGGCGTAGGCGACACCCGTGAGGTCGGCCATGTCTTTCTTGAATGTGGTCAGGTCGTCGAAGCGCATGTCGTTGAGGTGATGGTGGCCAGTCGCGCGCGCCATCACCGTCATCAATTCCACCGCCGCTTCGAAAAATCGCGCGAGACGTTCGGCGGCAAGATCGACTGGCAGGCGGTCACGCAGGTGCTGCTTCTGTGTCGCAATACCGACAGGGCAATTATTGGTGTGGCAGGCACGCATGCCCAGACAGCCGAGCGCCTGTATCGCAGAGTTGGAAAGGGCAATGCCGTCGGCGCCCAATGCCATGGCTTTCGCAAAATCGGCCGGTGTTCTTAATCCACCTGTAATGATCAGCGTGATGTCCTTCGTATCATTGGCATCCAGATGCCTGCGCGCCCTTGCCAGTGCTGCAATAGTCGGTACGGAGATGTTGTCGCGGAAGATGAGCGGCGCGGAACCAGTGCCGCCGCCGCGTCCGTCAAGGATGATGTAGTCGACGCTGACTTCAAGCGCAGCATCAATGTCTTTCTCGATGTGTTGAGGCGACAACTTGAAGCCAATCGGAATGCCCCCGGTTCGCTCCCGGACTTCGTCTGCAAAATCCCGGTACTGACTAATCTCGGTCCAGTCAGGAAACTGCGCCGGTGACACAGCAGTCTTGCCCTCGGGCAGTCCACGCACGGTCGCAATCTTGCCTTGCACTTTAATGCCCGGCAGATGGCCGCCCGTGCCGGTCTTGGCACCCTGGCCGCCTTTGAAATGAAAGGCCTGTGTTTTTTCGAGCTTGTCCCAGGAAAAACCAAAGCGGGCGGACGCGAGCTCATAAAAATAGCGCGAGTTCGCGGCTTGCTCGTCAGGCAGCATACCGCCTTCGCCAGAGCAGATTCCGGTGCCGGCCAATTCTGCCCCTTTGGCGAGTGCGACCTTGGCTTCTTCTGAAAGCGCGCCGAAACTCATATCCGATACGAACAACGGTATCGCAAGTTTCAACGGTTTTTTGGCATTAGGCCCGATGACAAGTTCGGTGCCAACGGCCTCTTCATCGAGTAACGGTAGTTTGGCGAGCTGGCCGACAACAAACTGCAGGTCATCCCATTTCGGCAAGCTGTCGCGTGGCACACCCATGGCTGAGGAGGGGCCATGATGGCCGACTTTGCTCAGGCCATCGTTGGCCAACATACGAATGAGTTTTACGTGCGGTTCGTCAACGGTTCCGGTCGGGTCCTGGAACGTACCTTGATACGCATCGCGATTATAAGGTTGCGGATGATCCACAGCCCAGGCAGCAATTTGATCTTCGTCAACGAAGACCTGGCCGTCTTCTTGCCATGCGTTGAATTTGGGCAGCGTTTCACTGTTGTTGTACTGACTGATTCGTCGTATCGAACAACGACAAGGTCAACATCGGCTACCAGTGCGTACGCGGGAACAATTGAAACAAAGCCAGGAACCGAGTTAATTTATTTCCGCGGCGTTCGCAGTCAAGCGATGGCTACTTTATATCGACATTCCCTGCATGCTGCCGACGAGTTTTTCTGCATTCATTTCGTAAATCGCACAAATCACTTCACGGTCATCTTGCTTCCAGCTATCAATAGATGGATACAAAGTGAAAATGTCCAACGAGGATGATTCGTAATCCATGCCGACGAAGGTATCGAATTTCGCAAGACAGGATTCGTGTGCGAGTTCTGCCATGCCATCGCCTTCAGGGTAGCTTTCGATCGTCAGGTTGATCAATGCGTAGGCTTCATTGTCATGCGGCTCGGAACAGGGAACGCCGGGAAGGCTGCTGATTTCGTCATCCATGGAATCGGCGTCGTCAAAACAGTCGCCAATCCTGACGTGAAACGCATCGACGTTTCCCTCGCCAATGATGACACCGCTGTCGTCACGATCGACCTGGGTTACGGTGCCGTAAATGAAAAAACCCAATGCGACTGCGATGTAAAGGCCCCAAGATTTCATGATATCTCCCGCGCGCCAAGGCGATGTTGCGAGCGCAAAGCGTAGAGGATAGCTGTCACCAAACAAGGACTTAGGTCTCGATTTCGCTGCTGTTCGCAGAGTTCGAAGGCGGAATTTCCCATGCTCAAAATACTTCTTGACTGACCGGTCATAAAGTCCTAGGATGCGCCCCATGGTAGGACGACCCAGAGAATTTGACGAAAACGAGGTCCTGGACGCTGCGATGAAGGCGTTCTGGGCCAACGGCTATGAGGCGACGTCATTGGCAGATCTGGTCTCGGTGACCGGCTTGCACAAGGGCAGCCTGTACCAGGCATTTGGCGACAAGCATTCTCTTTTTATCCAGACCCTGAAACGCTACCTGCACGGAGTGAGGCACTGCAAGAGGCAGGCGCTCGCGCAGGCTGATACGCCGCTTGGAGGCATACGCGCGGTCTTACATGGCTTCATTGATATGTCCGAGGATGACAGCGACTGCCCGCAAGGCTGCATGGCCGTCAAAATGCTGGTGGAGATGGCGCCGCATGATGCGGAAGTGCAACGCATCATGGAAGAGCACAAAAATGGCATGCAAGCGACCATGCAAGAACGTCTTGTGGCGGCCCAGGCGAATGGTGATCTCAGCGAGGATAAATCGGTGGAGACGATCACTGCGCTGATCATGATTTTCATGGATGGCCTCGCTACGCAGGTCACCGGACCAATGGACCGAGAAGACGCACACAGGCTGTTGGATGGACAACTGGATGCCTTGTTTTGAGACTTAATTCGTTTTCGGCAATTTCTTTTTTTTGGTCACATTGTTGACCGATCAGTCATTTTTTACGACCTATTTTTGACCAATCAGTAATAAAAGGTAGCACGCAATGTCTAACTCATTTCAATTGATCGACCGACTCGCAGCGCGGTTTACGCGTGGCGTAATCCGCTTTCGCTGGCTGGTCATACTCGCGGCAGTCCTGGGGGCCGTCACGATTGGTTCCGGCGCCCAAAACCTCGAGTTCGCGAATAACTACCGGGTCTTTTTCTCTGACGAGAATCCTGAGCTGCTTGCGTTCGAAGAACTCCAGGCCACGTACACGAAGAACGATAACTTCCTGTTCGTGTTGGAGCCGGCAGACGGCGATGCCTTTTCCACTGACACATTGGCAGCCGTCGAAACGCTCACGGAAGCGGCATGGCGAATTCCGTTCGCTATTCGTGTCGACTCCATCAGCAACTTCCAGCACAGCTACGGTATCGAAGACGACTTGATCGTTGAGGACCTCTTCCGCGGCTCAGCCAGCATGAGCGCGGACGAGCGTGCCAGGCGCGGGCGAATCGCCCTGGCCGAACCCTTGTTGGAAAACCAGCTCGTCACGTCCGCGGGTTCTGTAACGGCCGTTAACGTCGTGTTGCAGTATCCCGAGAAAAGCCTCACCGAGGTTCCCGAAGCGGTCGAATTTGCACGCGAACTTCGCCAACAGATAGAAACAGCGCACCCCAACATCGACGTATCTTTAACCGGCGTATCAATGCTCAACAACGCCTTCTCTGAAGTCGGCGTATCGGACGTTGGCACGCTCATGCCGATCATGTTTGGCGTTATCCTGTTGCTGACGTTGCTGATACTGCGTTCCGCAGTCGCAACCATCGCAACACTCGGGGTCATTGTGCTCTCGACCATGGTGGGCATGGGGTGGGCCGGTTTCATGGGTATCAAGCTGACGCCTATTTCGGCGTCTGCCCCAACAATCATCCTGACGCTCGCAATAGCAGACTCAATGCACATACTCATCGCTTTGCGCTCGGCGATGCGTGCCGGCATGAGTAAGGCCGACGCGATTGTGGATGCCGTGCGACTGAATTTCCTGCCCGTTGGCGTCACGTCGGTAACGACGATAATTGGATTCCTGGCGCTTAACTTCTCCGACTCACCGCCGTTCTGGCACCTCGGCAACATCACGGCCGTCGGCATCGCCGCCGCGTGGTTGTTCTCGATTACGTTGTTGCCGGCATTGATCAGCATCCTGCCCTACAAAGTGAAGCAGATAAGCGGTGATGACCGCGGCGAACGAGTCATGGCACGCATTGCTGAATTTGTAATCAGCAAACCGCGCCGCATACTGATCTCCCTGGGCGGCGCAACCTTGCTCCTGACAGCATTCATTCCGACGATCGACTTCAACGATCAGTGGACGCAGTACTTCGACCAACGTGTTGAATTCCGGCGTGATACCGACCAGGCGTTGCAGCACTTCGGCATGTACCCCATCGAGTATTCCGTTCCCGCGCAAGGCAGTGGCGGTATCAGCGACCCGGAGTATCTCGCCAATCTGGAACGCCTCGCAGAGTTTCTGCGCGAGCAGCCTGGCGTCGAACACGTCTATTCGTTCTCCGACATCATGAAACGGCTGAACAAAAACCTGCACGGTGATGACCCTGGTTTCTACAAAATACCGAGCGCCAGAAACGAGGCTGCGCAGTATTTGTTGCTGTATGAGCTCTCACTGCCGTACGGACTCGATTTAAACGACCGCGTGAATATCGACAAGTCCGCGACGCGAATTACGGCGACTATGGGTGATGTTGATTCGATTCAAGTCAAACGCATGCTCGACTCGACCGAGCTCTGGATGCAGGAAAACCTGCCCGTTTGGATGCAGGCGAAGCCAACCAGCGCGCAGGTCATGTTTACCTACATTGCAGAGCGCAATGTCGAGAACATGATTAGCGGCACGATAATCGCGATCGTTGCGATTGCGATCATCCTGATGTTCGCGTTGCAAAGTTTCCGACTCGGGCTCCTGAGCCTGATTCCGAACGGCCTGCCAATCCTGGCTACCTTTGGTGCCTGGGCGCTCATCGTCGGCGAAGTTGGTTTCTCAGTGGCGACAATCGCCTCGATATCACTCGGCATCATCGTCGATGACACGGTGCATCTGCTCTCCAAATACGTGCGTGCCCGGCGTGAGGACAACGGCTCTGCCGCCGATGCAATTCGCTACGCGTTCAAAAGCGTCGGTGTGGCCATCGTCGTTAACACAGTGATTCTCACGGCCGGCTTCATGGTGATGCTGACCTCGAGCTTCAAGGTCAACGCTGACATGGGCCTTTTGACAGCCATCGCAATTGTCTTCGCACTAATCCTCGACTTCCTCTTCCTGCCCGCGTTGTTGTTGCTACTCGACCGTGAGCGGACAAACAAAGAAACAACAGGAGTACCTGAAATGACAAAATCAATCGCATTACCGCGACCGGCAACTGCCGTCGGCCTCGTTGTTCTCGTTGGCATGACGCTGACCTTGTTTTCTTCCAATGGTATCGCTGCGACGGTCGAAACACCCGTACGTGGAAATACCGACGCTGAACGAATCGGCTTCGAAATTGCAGCACGCTCTGATCGATCGGACAGAGGCTTCGGCAACAGTGAAGTCGAGCTGGAAATGGTGCTTAGGAATGCTGCCGGCAAAGAGTCACGGCGTACGCTGATGATCATGACGCTGGAGATCGTTGACGAGAGTGTCGGTGACAAGTCACTCGTCGTATTTGATAACCCGAACGACATCAAGGGAACGGCATTATTGTCGCACGCGCACATTCTGGATCCCGATGACCAATGGTTGTTCCTGCCGGCGTTAAAGCGAGTAAAACGTATCTCGTCCGCGAATAAGTCCGGCCCGTTTGTGGGTTCTGAATTCGCGTTCGAGGATTTCACAGCGCTCGAACTCAACAAATACGACTACAAATTTCTTCGCGAAGAACAGGTCGACGGCATTACGATGGACGTCGTCGAACGCACGCCTCGCTATGAAAACTCCGGCTATACGCGCCAGGTGAGCTGGCTTGATCAGGAGGTGTATCAAGTTCGCAGAGTCGAGTTTTACGATCGCCGTGGAGACCTGCTAAAGACACTCACGTTGAACGACTACCGTGACTACGACGGTGTGTGGCGCAGCCAGCGTATGGAGATGGTGAATCACCAGACGGGCAAGAGCACCGACTTCATCTACGGTGAATACCAGTTTGACGTAGGTCTCGATGAAGGCGACTTCGTTAAAGGTCGGCTCGCGAGACTCCGGTGAAATCTTCAATTCTGCCAATCACACTGTTGCTGGCCGGGATATTCGCGGCCAGCACGTCGAGCGCGGAAGACTGGGATGTCACCGGTTTCGTCGGCCTCGATACGCGGGCCTTTTGGCTGGACAGTCAGTATCGAGGTCAGGAGAATGGCATCAGTCCGTCGTTGTTACTTCAGCCCGAGCTCTATTGGCGCAGCGACGATGGCAAGCAGCGCATCAGTATCGTCGGTTTCGCGCGCATCGACTCGCAGGACGATGAACGTACACATGCTGATCTGCGAGAAGCCTACTGGGGATTTGAGGGCGCTGGTTGGGATGCCACATTGGGTGTCAGCAAGGTTTTCTGGGGTGTAACCGAGTCGCGGCATTTGGTCGACGTTATAAATCAGACGGATTTCGTCGAAAGCATCGACGAGGAAAGCAAACTGGGCCAGCCGCTCGTGAACTTCAACCTGCAGCGAGACTATGGTCGCTTTGGCATATACGTCATGCCGTATTTTCGTGAACGTACCTTTCCGGGAGTTGCGGGTCGTTTTCGCGGGCCATTGCCCGTCGACACAAACAATCCGATCTATGAATCGAGCAATGAGGAAAACCACGTCGATCTTGCGCTGCGTTACAGCCACTACATCGGAGATGTCGATTTAGGCGTTCATGTTTTCGAAGGAACCTCACGCGAAGCACGCTTTGTTGTCGCTCCCGAAGGCGACCGATTGTTGCCCGTCTATGACCAAATGACGCAGTTTGGCGTTGATGTTCAGTACACGGCAGAGGCTTGGTTGTGGAAACTGGAGGCGATTGCGCGTGATACACGAGTGGATTCGTTCATCGCAGCCGTTGGTGGCCTCGAATATACGTTTTACGGTGTCAAAGACACTGTGGCCGATGTAGGGGTATTAGTGGAGTATCTCTATGACGATCGCAATGATTTTTCGCCGCCGACCGCATTTGATAACGATGTTTTCATTGGCACGCGACTCGCGCTGAACGATGCTGCGGACACCAGTATTCTCGCGGGCGTTGTGATCGACCTGGAAACGCAGGAAATGTTTCTAAACATCGAAGCCGAACGCCGTTTCAGCGATACACTGAGCGTCGATTTGCAACTGCGAACATTCATGAACGCCGAGCCGGGCGACGCATTGTACGCAGTCAGGCAAGACGACTACCTGCAACTGCGATTGAGCTGGTACTACTAGGCTTTTAGCTGGTCCGTGAATGACCGTCCCTGCCTGTGATCAGGAGACCGAGCGCAGTGCTAATCCCGTCAACGGTAGCGCACTGCCCAATGCGGCTAAGCGCATCAGAGCTGCGATAAACCGTGAAATTCAGGGGAGGAGGCTGTTTGAGACGATCCAGATAAGCGAGACAACAATCATGAGCCCGAACACGATTCGCGTGATCCGGGCAGATCGAGGCTTGCGAAACAGAGTTTGCAGGAAACCACCCGCTGCGAGCCACATAAAATCCACGACCATTGCAACGCCAAAGCAAATCGCCGCGGACACGGCGTAGGCAACAACAAGGTCGTCGAACGGCAAGAGAAACTGGCTGAGGATGGCCAGAATCGCCGCGTAGGCTTTTACGTTCAGGATATTCAGAATGAAGCCGTCTCGAAAACCCGGCGGTCGAACATCGTTGCCGTCGACATCTGTAGCGACAGGAGCTGTTGCTATTTTCCAGGCGACGTACAGGATGTAGGACGCACCGAGCACCTGCAGGACGAGACTGACCTGTGGCCAGCGCGTTAACACGGTCGCCAGGCCGACGATCGCGCCGATGATGGCGAACAGCAGGCCGGAAATTATGCCGGCGTAGTAGGGCAGTCCCCTTGAGATGCCGCTCGTCGCCGCAACGGCAGCGAGCGACAGGGTTGCGGGTCCGGGGCTGCCAAGCAGTGCGGCGGTCGCGATGACCAGTGCGGCAACTGCTTCCAGCATAATGTCGCAACCTGCATGGGAAATGGTGGGCCTGCCAGGACTCGAACCTGGGACCAAGGGATTATGAGTCCCCTGCTCTAACCAACTGAGCTACAGGCCCGCAAAAGGAGCGGCATTCTAGCAAAGAAAAGCCGGGCAATGCCCGGCTTTCGTGCTGTGACCGTATGGCGGTTTCCAACAAGTGCAAACTAGTCCTCGATCAGAAAGCTGCGCAGCTGGTCGGAGCGGGTCGGGTGACGCAGCTTACGAAGTGCCTTCGCCTCGATCTGGCGAATGCGTTCACGCGTTACGTCGAATTGTTTGCCGACTTCTTCCAGCGTGTGGTCCGTATTCATGTCGATGCCGAAGCGCATGCGCAATACTTTTGCCTCGCGTGGCGTCAGGCCGGCCAATACCGAGTGTGTGGTCTCCTTCAGCCCCGATGAGGTCGCCGAATCGACGGGCGAATGCACCGTCGTATCTTCGATGAAATCACCGAGATGCGAGTCTTCGTCGTCGCCGATCGGGGTTTCCATGGAGATGGGCTCTTTGGCAATCTTCAATACCTTACGA
>SMVA01094443.1_pt1 | contig 16694 bp, 19 predicted proteins | sample 2456451 | NCBI WGS metagenome assembly SMVA01 (sample SAMN11095933, study PRJNA526329) | marine sediment metagenome | biome: Marine sediment; feature: Surficial sediment; material: Deep marine sediment; isolation source: Hadal surficial sediment | place: Pacific Ocean | collected 2014-05 | depth...
GAGGAGGAGGAGGAGGAGGAGGAGGAGGAGGAGGAGGAGGAAGAAGAAGAAGAAACCGAGACACGGTCGTTGACGGCCGAAAGTGATGTTCGGGGTGATGTCATCAACCCCGCGAAGCGGCTCGGAAAAAGGAAGCTGATCCTGACCTGGTGCTTGCGGTCTAGCCGTTCATCAATCCGGTCTCGCACTACGGCAATGCATCATGGGCGACGTCGGCGATGTAATCAGCGAGGTACTCATCTTCGGGGGCATGAGGGTAAGCGAGCCTGAATGTGTTCGCAGCATCGTCGGCATCACTGAAATCACATAGCGGCCATAGGACCACGAGGTCTTCTCGGTCCTGTGGGTCGGCCCTATACAGCTTCATGACGAAGATGACATTTGGGTCGGGTGAGCGAACGCACAACGACGGCGTCTCATAGATCAGCTCGCAGTCGTCGAAGCTGGCGGTTGACGGCCAGAAGGGGGCAGCATCGTCGTTGAGCCACCTCTCAGGCAGCTCGTGACGAGTTCCGACGCGGTCAACCGCTTGCCTGAGGCCCAAGTCGAACTTGCGAGCGGAATCGACATCGCGAGTCGAGAGTCGGTGCGAATGCCATAGCATCCACGCGCCGCCCACCATCACGATCTCGGCGGAGATCCCCATCTGGATCAACTCTTGCGCAAGCTCGCCAAACAGCGCCTCTAGCTCGTCGCGGTTCTTGAGCAGCCTATTAGCCACCGTCTATCGGGCCGAATGGAACAAGGCAGAACGGGAGAGGATGAGCTTGCGGCGCCGGAATGCGTCGGGCGTGGACTCCTCAAACGCAGCTCGCATCCGAGGTGTCGACGGCGGGGACCAGGGCTCTTCCAAGGGCCCGTAGGCGCGGGTCCATCGCGGACATTCGATGTCGTGTTCCTCGGCGAGTTGTTCAGCAAGCGCGGCGAGAATGGCATTGAGGATTGGAACAGTGGGCGCTGGTGGGTCAGCGATTGCCTTTGCGAGCTCATCTGGGTGCTGTTCGACCCGATCAACAAAATCGCGCAGTCGAGTCCAGTCAATCTTCAGTCGTTCAGCTTCTTCATCGACAGCCGTGGCCAGTTCAGCAAGTGTGAGACGGTCGTCGCGGGGCCGGGACTCGACGACCAGGCTATTCCCGGCAGCTTCGACGAGCCGGCCGAGCATCGTAAGCGTTGGATCACTCTGCCCGTCCTCGATGCGAGAAACCGTGGAGGTGGGGACACCGGCCTTGGTAGCGAGCGCACGACGCGAAAGGCCAGCGTTGGCCCGAGCGTCTCGAAGAACTGAAGCACTGTTGATCACAAGGGGTAGCATACATGCAACCCCTTTGGGATACAACCTCTTCCGTGGCCAACAGTTGATTGGGGTTCGCACTCCGCCGCAAAGCCCCTCGGCCCTGGCCAGGACCTGGCCCCAGCTTCGTCACAAGAAGAACTAGGACGTGTTGGGGTGGGGAGGCCTGTGGTTGTTGGGGAAACCAGGCGATTGTCGTGACCGCATCAAACGGGTGCCAAACCCCTCCTGAGAGGAATGGTCCCTTTAGATCACCTGACGATTTGCCGTGGAGACTCTGGCCGGGTTTTCGGCCATTGAGTTGCTAACGGGCAATCAGGCCTGAGGTTCTTCGTCGCTGTGTAGTCCTAGAAACGGGTTGATGCTGTCGGCTCCGAACTCGATCAGGATCACTGACGCTTCTCCCACCGCATCGTTGAACACCGAGACGGTCTTACCCAGAGCAGAACCGATAGCCCGGAGATGGGAGACGAACACAACCATCCTCCGGTGCAGTTCACGGGCCTCGTCGAGGATCTGGTCGGCCTGTTGTAACGCCCGATGCTCGGTCATCAGCGAAGCGACATTCATCAACGGGGCAAACAAGGTGGTCGGCCCGGCAATGACAACCCTCCTCTCGAGGAGTCTGTCGATGACCTCAGGATGAGCCGCCGCGGTAGCCGGTCGAACCGCTCCCACCGAAACAGCGTTCCACACACCGGGACACGTGTACGATCGCCGTCCGGATCGGTTCAAGAGGAAGATCAATGACAGACCAGGACCTGGTCATCAAAGGAAGCGACATCGTCCGTCCAACTCGGAACGGGACGATGAAGATGGACATAGCGGTCTCCGACGGCGTGATTTCCGCCGTTGAGCCGAGTCTTGACACAGCTTCAGCAAAAAAGGTCGTGGATGGCAGCGGCCTCTTGGCCTTCCCCGGGTCTGTCGATGCCCATTGTCACTGGGGGATCTACAACCCATTGACCGAAGACGCCGTCACCGAAAGTCGGGCAGCCGCTCAAGGCGGCACAACAACGGCGATGACCTACATCCGCACGGGCCAGTACTACCTCAACAAAGGGGGTCCATATAGGGACTTCTTTCCTGAAGTCCTTGACGTCACAGAAGGTCGAGCCTTCGTTGATTACGCGTTCCATCTTGCACCGATGCAAAGCAGTCACATTGATGAAATCCCACAGCTCATTGAGCAATTCGGGGTGACTTCGTACAAGGTTTTCATGTTCTACGGGGGTCACGGACTCCACGGCAAGTCCGACGACCAGTCCTCATTCTTGATGACACCTCCTGGCGAGCGTTATGACTATGCCCATTTCGAGTTCATCATGCGCGGCCTCCAGGCAGCGAGGGAGAGATATCCAGACATTGCCGAATTCCTGTCGCTGAGTCTTCACTGCGAAACGGCGGAGATAATGACCGCTTATACCGAGATGGTTGAGCAGGACGGCGATCTCGAGGGGCTGGCTGCCTATTCAGCGGCTCGTCCGCCTCACTCCGAAGGTCTGGCCATCACGATCGCGGCCTATCTCGCACATGTCACAGGGCTCACAAACGTGAACCTTCTCCATCTCTCGTCGGCAACCGCCATCGAAGCGGCGCTCCTCATGGCCGTCACCTATCCCCACATCGACTTCCGCCGAGAGGTCACCATCGGACATCTGCTTACCGACTTCGAGAAGACAATCGGCCTTTACGGCAAGGTAAACCCACCTTTGCGTTCCCCGGAAGACGTCGAGGCTCTCTGGGAAGCCGTCCTTGCGGGCGATGTCGACTGGGTGGTATCGGACCATGCCTGCTGCAAGCCAGAGACGAAGCTGGGGCCTGACCCTGACGATGTGTGGCAAGCCAAATCGGGATTCGGTGGCACTGAGTACCTCTTGGCTGGTGTCTTTTCTGAAGGAACCAAACGCGGCCTCACACCGAATCGGGTAGCCGAGTTGGTTTCATGGAACCCTGCTCGGCGCTTTGGTCTCCTGACCAAAGGCGACATCGCCCCCGGGTTCGACGCGGACATCGCCCTCCTCGATCCGGGTACCGATTGGACCGTGCGTGCCGAAGAATCTGAATCCGCCCAGGGCTACTCCCCCATGGAGGGAACACAGTTGAAGGGCAAGGTCAAGCACACATTCGTGAGAGGGACGCACGTACTCGATAACGGATCAGTTGTTGGCTCTCCCATCGGAAAATACCTGGCGCGACCCTATTCGGGCTGATCCAGTCAGGCTTCCCATCCCAAACGTCGCGAAAGCCTCCGGGTTGACTCGAGCAGGACCGGAGCGATGTCATCGATCTCATTTTGAAAACGCTCAACAGGGCCGCAGACGCTGATGACTGCCACAGGGTCGTTTTCGTGACCAAACACGGGTGCGGCCACCGAGCCTGCGCCTTCTTGACGTTCGCCAAGCGAAGATGCGAAACCGCGGGAGCGAACGAGAGCGAGATCCTTTCGTATGATGTCCGGGTCCGTCATTGTGAGAGGCCCTAACTGCTCCAAGGGTCTGCTGAGATAATCATCGATGAACTCGTCCGAAAGGTGGGCCAGGAACGCCTTTGAAGATCCTCCGGCATGAAGCGGATATGGATGACCAAGCTGAACAGTCATCTTCACCTCTCGAGAAGGCGTGACTTGGTCCACGTACATGCGCACGTCGCCACGTCTGACAGACAGCGTGGCTGTTTCGTCGGTCTGCTCAGAAAGATCCCGCAAGAAGCTTCTTGCTTCGTCTCGGACGTCAATCTTCTGAAGATAGGTCAGACCGAGTGACAGCGAAGCCGGACCCAGGGAGTACCTCCGGCTGTCCTCGTCCAATTCGACAAAACCCTTGACTCTCAGCGACGTGAGGATTCGATGGACGACGGCCTTCGACAGACCAAGTCTCTCCGAGAGCTCAGTGACACCTACGGTCGCTCCGTCCAGCTCGGTGAACGCATTCAAGACATCGGCGGCCCGTTCAACTGTTGCGATCGTCTGACCTTGGGGTTGTTCAGCCACTTGATCCCCTTCCGTGTTGACCCAGGTTCGTTCCAGATAGGTTCGTGTCAACAATCCCGAGTCTCGTCGCAACTTCGAGGACATGACGCGCACTGCGCACCACGGCCTCATCGACCATCTTTCCTTGACTGTCGACGAACACGGCTGTCGCTCGTTCGGATTCCTCGGTCAGCGATTGGATGAGTTCCCCTGCGGCTTCAATCTCAGACTCCGACGGGGTGAATACTCTGTTGATGATCTCCAACTGATTCGGGTGCACGGCCGACCGACCGCCAAACCCGAGCCGACGCAACAGTTCGGTGGAACGTTCCAAGCCCTGCTCATCTCGAATATCGATAAAGGCCGGGCCCACCGGTTGGTCGATTTTGGCGGCTGCTGAAGCCACCACGAGATTGATCCTGATGGCCATGAGTTCGACTCGTTCTGGAGAGGGGCTCATCCTCAAGTCGGAAATGAGATCGGCCTCCCCAAGCCCAAGTATGTGAACCCTCCGGTGGCTTGCAATCTCGGCGACGGCCGTCAGGCCGGAGGCCGATTCAATGAGACCCAGGACACTCACACGCTCAGGTAGCAGCTGATTCACCCGGTCGAGGACAGCAACCCCCTCCACCTTGGGGAGGCTGATGCCCGCGAGCCGTTCCAGCCCGGCGAGTGCAGTCAGCTCGTCTTCGAGGAGCCCTGGTCGGTTGTTGACCCTTACCCAGATCGGGGGGTCAGTCGGCAATGTCTCCCGGTCGGACAGATAGTCGACGACGTGTTGGGCGGCGGATGTCTTTTCACCAGAACCGACGGAGTCTTCCAGATCCAAAATCACCCCATCAGCACCCGAACGCACAGCCTTCTCAAACAACTCCGGTCGGTTCCCGGGGGCGTAGAGGTATGAGCGGAGCGTCACGGAGATCGCCGGCTCCGATGGCTTGCCAGCGACATCATGCGAAGGGTACGAGGTTAGGTGGCATGTCTAGTATGTGGAACGTTATTCCGTTGAGTGGAACATAGTGGAGCACATGTGTCAGGACCACTGAAAGGGGTGCGGGTGATTGATGCCGCAACCCTATTTGCTGGACCAATGGCGGCAACGCTTCTGGGGGACTTTGGCGCTGAGGTGATCAAAGTCGAGCATCCTCGCGGGGACCCGGTTCGCAACCACGGCTATCAGAAAGATGGCATCAACCTGTGGTGGAAGATGCTGGCCCGGAACAAGCAAACAGTGACATGCAACATGTCGACAGCCAGAGGTCAGGACCTCATGCGACGTTTGGTCGAGACCGCCGACGTGCTGATTGAGAATTTTCGACCGGGAACTCTCGAACGCTGGAATTTGGACCCGAAGGACCTCTTGGAGCTCAACCCGGGACTTGTTATCGCACGGGTTACCGGCTTTGGCCAATTCGGCCCATACAAATCACGTCCAGGGTTTGGCACACTCGCCGAGTCGATGTCCGGATTCGCCGCGATCACCGGTGAGGTCGATGGACCACCAGTGCTTCCACCTTTTGGCCTCGCTGACGGCATATCCGCCCTTGCCCTCGCCAACGCCATTCAGATGTGTCTGTACAACCGTGACGCTCGTGATGGGCCCGGCCAGATCATCGACCTGGCAATCATCGAGCCGATCCTCTCGATTCTTGGACCACAGCCCATCTGGTACGACCAGCTTGGCGTGGTTCAGGAGAGAACGGGAAACAGATCGGTCAACAACGCTCCACGCAACACGTATCAGACCCGGGACAAGCACTGGGTCGCTATCTCGACCAGCGCTCACAATGTGGCAGAGAGAGTCATGAAACTCGTCGGACACCCGGAGGTGATCTCGGAGCCCTGGTTCGAAACAGGACGCGGACGTGCACAACATGGCGATCAGCTCGACGTGATGGTGAGTTCGTGGATCGGCGATCGCGACCTGGATGACGTTCTCGAACAGTTCGAAAAGGCGAGTGCGGCGGTTGCCCCTGTGTACGACATCGCGGGCATATTCGAAGACCCGCAATACAAGGCGCTCGACTCCATCACCACCATCGACGACGAGGACCTCGGCCCGATTCGCATGCAAAACCTGATGTTCCGTCTCTCCTCCACTCCCGGCGCGATCAAATGGGGTGGGCGGAGTATTGGTGCCGACAACAAGGCCGTTTACGGCGGACTCGGCATTGACGCCGAGGAACTTGCAGAGCTTTCGGATCTGGGAGCCGTCTAGTGGAATCGATCTGGGATCGTCTCACGTCGTCTCACATCATCGACCTCGCTCAACCACTTCATCGTGGGATGCCCGTCTCCGCCAACCATCCCGCCTTCCAACTCGCCTTGATGAGACGACATGGAGACATAGTGCGATCCGACGGTGGGTCCGCGGCCAACGAGATCATCGTCATCGGTGGCCACGTTGGGACACACATCGACGCTCTGGCTCACGTATCCCAAGACGGGATTCTCCATGGTGGGGTCGAGCCTGACTCGATCCAGTCCAATCTGGGATTCTCCGAGTTGGGCATTGAAACTGTGGAGCCCATCGTCTGTCGCGGGGTGATACTCGATATCGCTGCTCTCCACGGAGTGGACCTATTGGAGGGTGGCTATGAAGTCTCGGTGGAGGACCTAGATGAGGCTGCCAGGCGGCAAAGCGTCGACGTGATGGAAGGCGATGCGGTCCTGATTCGGACAGGATGGTCCCGTCACTGGAACAACCCCACCGCTTTCATCGGAACGGAGACAGGCACACCTGGACCTGGGGAAGCGGCCGCCGGGTGGCTGAGCGAGCACAGAATCAGACTTGCCGGAGCCGAGACCATTGCCTTTGAGGTGATCGCGCCCGCACGTGGGCACGCTGTGCTTCCCGCCCATCGGATTCTTCTGGTAGAAGCAGGCATCCACATCATCGAAGTCATGGATCTCTCAGCCCTCGCCGAGGTCGGAGTCAGCGAGTTCCTGTTCGTTGCTTCACCACTGAAATTGGTGGGGGCAACCGGTTCACCAATTCGGCCGATCGCCCTGATCGATGACTGAAAGCCCCACTCGACAACTTGCCGAGTTTGCCTCCCACCAGTTTCGCTCGGAACTCGACCCGGAGGTGAGTGCCGCCACTCGGCGGAGCATTGTCGACACGCTCGGGGTATCTATCGCTGCTGTGAACGAGCCCGCTGTCGGAGTTGTTGCATCCATTGTTTTTGGTCGCGGCGGCGTACCCGAGGCATCCGTGCTCGGTTTCTCTGAACGGGTTCCCGCAGTGAGTGCAGCCTTGGTGAATGGCACCATGGCCCACGCCCTCGACTTCGACGACACGCACCTACCGTCCGTTCTGCATCCGTCAGCATCAGTGGTACCTGCTGCTCTTGCTGTCGCGGAGGTCGAAGGTTCGCCAGGCGCCGAGATCGAGACAGCTATCGCTATCGGGATCGAGGTGACATGCCGCTTGGGAATGGCGGCGTATGACCCCAAGCTCCGAAACTCGATCTTTTTCGAGAGAGGACTGCACGCAACGTCAATATGCGGAACTATCGGGGCGGCGGTGGCTACCACCCTGCTCTACGGGGGCGACACCGAGACTGTCTCCCACGCCATCGGCATTTCCGCATCAATGGGGTCAGGTCTGATCGAGGCGAATAGAACCGGAGGCACCATCAAGCGGGTGCACTGCGGATGGGCCGCCCACTCGGGCATCACGGCAGCCGAACTTGCCACAGGAGGATTGACAGGACCGCCAACGGTTCTCGAGGGTCGATTCGGCTTCTTTGAAGCTTTCACCGGTGGCTTCTACGACAGGCCTTCCTTGGTCGGTGGTCTAGGAGAGGAGTGGGAACTGCTTCGACTCTTCACCAAGCCCTACCCGACCAACCATTTCACCCACGCGGGTATCGATGCCGCCATCAAGCTACGTCAGGAAGGTGTGAATCCGGATTCGATCAGCGTAATAAGGCTAGGGGTGCCGGCACCCGTGCTCAGAGTCATCGCCGAACCGATTGATGCCAAGGCAGCCCCCGAATCAGGATACAGCGCTAGGTTCAGCGGGCCCTTCACCGTTGCTACTGCTCTCCTTGGTGGCGGAGGCCTCGGTGTTTCGGCTGCCGACTTCAGCGACGACGCTGTGCGAGATCCAGAACGTTTGGCTCTGTCGGCGTTGGTCCACTGTTACGCAGATGAGCAGTCGACCCGGGACTTTCCCAACCAGTTCCCCGGCGTCCTCAACATAGAAATCAATGACGGCACCAGTTTCGAGCATCGCGTGACCCACACGAGGGGTGGACCGGAGAATCCACTGTCAGGTGACGAGCTGGAACTGAAATTCCGAATCAACGTTGAACCGCGATTGGGCTCGGCAGGTGCATCGCATGTGCTGGAGGCTGTACGAGGCCTCACCAAGTCATCGTCGTACCAGCGGCTGGTACCAACGTTCAGCCACAGCGAGAAGGAGAAGGATCTTCAATGAGTTCAACTCTCAAGGCAATCCTCGGTTACAACATCGTCGAAGGAGTCTCGATTGAGGAGTACGAAGCATGGCTTTGGGACATCCACTATCCGGACCTACTGGCCAATCCCTTCATCGACCATGTTGAGCTCAACACCGTTCTCCGGCCAATCACAACTACCAGCGCCGGAACGGCCACGGCGGAAACTCCACTGGTATTCGATCGCATAGCCGAGCTTCACTTCATCGATCACGAGGCGTATGCCAACTACCTCAACTGGTTCAAGGAGAACCCGATTCCGCGAGAACGCAGTCCCGAAGGAAGATCAGAATTCGTCTTTTACGTGCTGACCGAGGTCAAAAAGGCTGAGCGGCCGCCTTCCTGAGATGTCTCACTCGCCGGTGAGTGTGATGAGCCCTCCGTTTTCGGCGTCGAGGGAACCAAGACCACGTGCCTCGACCGTGGCGATCAGCATCTGAGCAGCTTCTCCGTCACCAACGAGCTCTCCTGCCCTATCAACAATCGCCTTGTTGAAGCCCTCCTCGGTGCAGTGCACTTCACGAGCCCGGTACATCATGGTCTTCACGTCGTGGTCGAAAGATGGAACCATGTCAGGGGCTTCCTCGATGTCGGTGTCTCCCAACGCATCGAGGGTCCGCTGTAGAAAGGTCATGGCTGAGCCGGCGCCGGCTTTGCATCCATCAAGACCCTGAAATGGAGTTGTGCCGCTGGTGCTCGGCCCGGCACAGGCGCCCATAGTCAACGCCACCACCACACTCGCCGACAGCAGCTTCAATTCGCCTCGAGTCAAGATCCAGCGCCGTCTCGTGTTGATTCCTCGGAGATGCTCCGCTCCCACTCATCAGCATCTTTCAACCCCACCAAATCATTGACCTCGTCGAAAGTTGCCATGTCGTCAATCATTTCCCGCGTGCTCCCAGCCTCGGCCAGTTTCTGCAAAAGGGACCTCGCCGCCCCGGTGACTGTTCTGGTGATGCTCCCGGGAAAAAGTATGAGGGAAAACCCGAGCTCTGCCAACTCGTCGACACTGAGCAAAGGGGTTTTGCCGCCTTCGACCATGTTGGCGACTAGTGGCCAATCCGATAGCTCCTCCCCCACGATCTCGAGTTGGGCCCGACTTTCAGGGGCTTCAACAAAGAGTAGGTCCGCTCCGGCCTCTCCGTACCTCCGGGCCCGGCGAATTGCCTCGTCAAGCCCGAGAGGGCCCGCGGCGTCGGTGCGAGCAATGATCCGGATGCCATCGCCATTTTGGTTTTCACGTGTCTCTAGGGCTGAAACGAGCCTTTCCAACATCTCACCGACCGGCACAACCTCCTTGCCGTCGAAATGCCCACAGCGCTTCGGGAACACTTGGTCTTCGAGTTGGATCGCGGCTACGCCCGCCTTCTCGTAAGCCGAGACGACTCGAGCCACATTGTGGACTCCGCCGTATCCTGTGTCGGCGTCGGCGATCACCGGAATCGTCACCACGTCACAGATCAGTCGGGCGACCATGGTCATCTCGTCCATTGAGACGAGACCGAGGTCCGGTTTGCCAAGCAGGGAGTTGGCCACTCCGGCCCCCGAGATGTAGATCGCGGGAAATCCCTCTTGCTCGATGAGACGGGCAAAGAGTGCGTTGAAAGTGCCCGGAGCAACCACGGGAGACGAACCCTTCAGCAGAACCCCGAGTTGACGCGGCCCGTTGTTCACGATTTGGCACCTCCGACTCTGGTTCTCAAGAACTCGACGAGGCCTCCGGCCTCCATGATCGCGGCCACTTCGGGCGGAAGAGGCCTCGATGCCAACCGCCTCCCCGTGTCGATGATCATCACCTCCCCTATGTCGATGTCAATCCTGACCGTCTGACCCTCTTCGATGACGTTGGCTTCTGCACACTCCACGGGCACCAAGCCGACGTTGATGGAGTTGCGAAAGAAGATCCGGGAAAAGGACTTTGCCACCACAGCGACGATTCCTGCCTCTCTGAGCGCCCTTGCAGCCATCTCACGACTCGAACCAGACCCAAAGTTTGTCCCAGCGACGATGATGTCACCTTGCCCGACAAGATCCGCAAATCCGGGTCGTATCCCCTCCATCACATGCGCAGCGATCTCGGGTAGGTCGTACATGAGGTACCGCCCGGGAGCGATCAGATCAGTGTCAAGGTCGTCTCCAAAGGCCCACACTCGCCCCTGGAATGCATTCATGCCGAAACGCCCATCAAGGAGAGCGGATCGACAATCTCTCCAGCCAACGCTGAGGCTGCCACCGTATAAGCCGAGCCCAAATACACCCTCGACTCCGGACTACCCATTCGACCCCGGGCGTTTCGGCTGGTTGTGGAGATACACACCTCCCCGGGGCCAAGCACGCCGCTACCCAAGCCGGGACACGCCCCACATCCTGTGGAGAGCAGCTGAGCCCCTGCTTCGACCAACGTTTGGGCCGTCCCATCCGCCATTGCACGAGAAAGGGCTGCGACCGAGGCCGGAGCGACCTGAAGAATCACACCGGGGGCGACTCGATGCCCTTCCAACACCTCGGCCGCCATCACCAGATCGGCGTACTTGGCCCCTGTGCATGCGCCAATGTATGCCCGGCCGATTGGAGTGTTACGTAGGTCTGCCGCCGGCACCACGTCATCGTGACGATGTGGTTGCGCGACCACCGGGACTGTCTCGGTGGCGTCGAAGCGCCACGTCTCGAGGAATCCGGCATCACCGTCGGACAGAGGTCCTTCGTCGACCTGTATCCCGAGGTTTGCGAAGTGGCTGACTGTTGTCTTGTCCGAAGCGATCACGCCGGTCTTGGCGCCTATCTCGGCGCACATGTTGGTGAGCACGCTTCTCTCATCCACCGACATTGACGCGACGCCCGATCCGATGAATTCGAGCACCCGGTAGACCGCGCCGGCCATACCTTTCTCGCCGATCATGGTGAGCATGAGGTCTTTCGCGGTGACACCTCGTCGCAGTGACCCCCCGATGTCGACACGAATCGTATGAGGCACCCGAAGCCAGGTACGGCCGGTGGCCAGCACTCCCAGCAGATCTGTCGAGCCCATCCCAAGAGCCAGACAGCCCAGCACACCGCCGGTGCAGGTGTGGGAATCACCCCCGACGTAGAGCATCCCCGGTCTGAGGTGGCCCTTCTCGACAAGAAGCGTGTGAGCTATCCCTTCGGCCTCATAAAAATTGCTGATCCCGAACTCGGCTGCGAAGGCACGGGTGGTCTGGAGTATCTGGGCGGCGTTGATGTCTTGCGCCGGCACGTAGTGATCGGCCACGAGGATCACTCGATCCGGATCCCACACCCGAACCCCAAGGTCGTCGAGCATCGGCCATATTCGACGCGGACCACCCGAATCATGGATCATCGCCAGGTCGACATCTACCCAATGGATCTCGTCTGGAGACACCCCTGCCAGCCCGGCCTTCCCAGCGATGATCTTCTCGGCCAGGGTCATCCCCATCGTGCGACCTAGGTCTCTCGGCGCAAGTAGTGCCCACGGCCGGGTTCCGACAACATCTGCCCATCCTGGGCAATGAGCTCACCTCTTGAAATGGTGGCTACCGGCCAACCGCGGAGGGTCATATCGGCAAATACCGAGAAATCCGAGTGCTCCGCCGTCGCTTCAGACCCCACAGTCGACTCTTTGTCCAGGTCTACGAGGATCAGATCGGCGTCAGAGCCCGTTGCGATGGTGCCCTTCTGCGGGTAGAGCCCGAAGATCTTCGCCGGTGACTCCGCCATAATCTCAGCAATTCGGCCAAGACCGATCCCTCTTCGGTGGTATCCACCATCGAGAAGACTGGGAACAATCAAGCCAACCGAGTCAAAGCCGGGTTTGACCGACCAGAACTCACCATCGCCCATCTTGGTGTCACGAAGAATCGGGTTGGAATCGCTTCCCACGGTGTCCAAACGCCCATCGGCCAGGGCTTCCCATAAGGCGTCCTGATCCTCCTGGCGACGCACCGGCGGACTGACTGTCAGTTCGAGCCCCGCCGGCGAGTCGATCGTGTGCATCAGATAATGGGGACAAGTCTCGCCAAGCAGATGATCGGACTCCGCCCACGGCAACCTCAAAGCGTCGACTGTGAGACGAGAACTCAGATGCACGAGGTAAGTGGTGATGCCTGTGACCCTGGCGAGAAGCATCATCGACAGCACGCTGTCGGTTTCACTGAAATCAGGGGCAAGCCGCTCGTAATACTCCAGATCAGGGCTCATCTCGTCGGCGATCCTTCGTTTCGCTTCGTTCTTGAGCTCTTGGTTCTCGCAATGCACATTGAGAACCATCCTGTCCGGTGCGATCTCTTTCATCGCTTCCATCACCGACCACACCCAGCCGTTGTCGACAGGTCGATCGCTGTCGAAGACCGCCTTCTCACGACCCTTCCAGGCGAGATTGATCTTGTAAGACGTGATTCCGAACTGGTGGGTGGTTGTCTCCAATTCGATCAGATGTGGCTCGGTCAGAAGTTGCAGGTGGAAGGCGGCATCGATATGAGCGTGCCGTTCATATGTGTCTATGTAGTCCGGTACGAGATCTAGATACGAACCAGTCGCCTTGAAGTAATTCACGAGTGTGGTGACACCACCCAGGGCAGCAAGACGTGTGCCCGGCTCTGTGTCGGTCGCCAGCGGCTGATAGCCCCCGAGGTGAATGTGAGGATCAATGGCTCCCGGCAAGACGTGTAGGCCGGCCGCGTCGATTACCTGTCGAGCGTCTGTGATCGATCCCGGATCGCCCAAACCGATGATCTTTCCGTCTGTGACAGCGATGTCCTTTGCAACCGGATCTGCCCCGGGAACGACGACCGCACCATTGACAATAGCCAGGTCCGTCATCGGTTGGCTTGTGAGAGGATGTACTCCCGGGCCGTCTTCGAATCGATGACGTCTGTGTACTTCATCCACATGTCGAGAAGAGCGACCTTGTGTGAAGCCACGATGCGATCGGCGACCGCGTCTGCCACAACGGCAACCTTGAATCCACGTGTAACCGCGTCGACCGCGGTGGCCCGTACGCAGCCGCTTGTCGACACGCCGCAGATCAGCAGAGTGTCTACCCCGAGTCCCACTAGGTAAGTGACGAACGGGGCTCCGAAAAATGCACTTGCATAACTCTTGTCCAGCACCAGGTCATCATCTTGAGGAGCGATCTCCGAAACAATCCGACTCCCCTCGGCCTCATCGAGAGTTGCGTTCTTGTTCCATGTTGACTTCCCGGCAAAGGAGTCGAACTTCACGGTTCGCTTCTGCACATTTCGCGTGTAGAGGACGGGCACACCCGATTCTCTGGCTACAGTCAGAAGGCTGCCGGTTACCCGCACAGCTTCCCACGCTCCCGCCCCGCCGCCGGCCGGCCACCTGTCCTGCTGGTCGAGGATGGGCTCGTCCGCTCCAATGTAGTTGTACTGGCAGTCGATGACAGTGAGGAGTGGGGAGTTGCCCAAGCCACGCGTTTTTCCGTAGCCGGCGTTTTCTATCACCTTGCGATCGGTCTCCGATAGCAGGGAGTCCCAGGTGTCGACTATCGACATGTGGGCCTACAGCGTTGACGCTTGGGCATCATCGTCCGCCTCCTCTTCGACCATGGGTGCTCGTTCCAACACTGCCCGAAGGAAGGAGCGGGTTCTCTCGTGCTTCGGCTTGCCGAGGACTTCTTGTGCCGGGCCTTCTTCGACAATCAAACCGTGATCGATGAATAGGACACGATCAGCAACTTCGGCTGCGAATCCCATCTCATGGGTCACTACAAGCATCGTCATCCCGTCCTGAGCCAGACGTTTCATGACCAAAAGGATCTCTCCGGCCAATTCTGGGTCGACTGATGAGGTCACCTCGTCGAACAACATCAAGGCCGGGTCCATCGCCAGGGCACGAGCTATGGCGACACGCTGCTGTTGCCCGCCAGACAGCTGAAGGGGATACGAATCCGCTTTGTGGGCCAGCCCGACAGACTCGAGTAGCTCGAGTGCTCGGGCTTGCGCGTCTGCCCGTTTCATCCCGCGGACAGCCATCGGAGCCTCGATCACGTTCTCTACGGCCGTGAAATGGGGAAACAGATTGAATCTCTGAAACACCATGCCGACGTGTTCTCGAACGGCACGAATCTCGGTTTTGCTCGCGAAGCTCATCGACCCATCGGCCTGCTCCTCGCAAAGGATCCTGCCATCGACTTCGATCCGCCCCGCCGAGGGTCGTTCTAGAAGGTTGACACATCGGAGCATGGTGGTTTTGCCGGAGCCGGATGGGCCGATGATGGCGACGACCTCACCCCGTTCCACCTCGAAATCCATTCCTCTGAGAACTTCGGCATCACCAAATGACTTGTGCAATCCCGAGACATTGACGAGGACGTTTGGACTCATGTCCGCAACCTGAATGTCCGCTCGACGATCAGCTGGCCGATGATGAGGACGGTAGTCATGGCCAGGTAGATCATCGCCAGAACGAAAATCGGCTCGATGAACTTGAAGTTGTTGCTGAAGATCCTCTGAGTCAGCAGTGTCATCTCTGGCACAGTGACCAAAGTTGCCAGCGACGTCTGCTTGAGAAGTGTGGTTGCGTTGCTCGTGAACGGCGGAACCATGATTCGGATGCTCTGGGGAATGATGATCCTCCTCATACTGTGGCTTCTAGTCATACCGAGCGCGTCCGACGCCTCCGTCTGACCTTGATCCACAGCAATGATGCCGGACCGGATGACTTCGGCCTGATAAGCCGCTGTCCACAGAGATAGGCCAAGCACTGCTGCCCAGAACCCACTGAGCAGCCAGCCAACCTCGGGAAGTGCGAAGAACGCATAGAAAAGGAGAATCAGAAGAGGAATCCCTCTGAACAGCCAGCTGAACAGGGTGGCAGACCAGATGAGCGTCTTGGCCGACGAGAGTTTCATCAAGGCAACCGCGAGGCCTAGAACAGTTCCGGCGACAAGGGACCAGGCGAACAACGACAGCGTCTTCGACGCCCCCTTCCAGATGAGAGGGAAGGACTCCAGGACTACGTCCCACTCCATGCCTATCTCCTGCTCACGTCTTGAGAGCGAAACGGCGCTCGAGGAACTCTTGGAAGACGATCAGCACCGTCGTCAGGAAGAGGTAGATGAAGGCGGCTGCAGTGAACAGCTCAATAGGGCGGTTGGTGGAATTCGAGAGCTGTCTCGTGATTCCGGTGAGCTCGACGATCCCGATGGCAACCGCAACTGAACTGACTTTGAGCACGAGGATCGTGTTGCTCATATAGGTGGGGACCATGACCCTGATCCCCTGAGGGATGATGATTCTCCTCATGTATCGACTTCGGGTCATCGCGAGGCTCTCGGCGGCCTCAAACTGGCCCGGGTCCACTGACATGATCCCCGCTCTGATGATCTCGGCCTTGTACGCCGCAGCACTCGTACCAAGGCCCAACACCCCAGCCTGAAAAGCAGAAAGTCCGGCCTGACGTCCAAACACGAAGAAGGCAAAGAAAAGAGCCACCAAAACCGGGATGCCTCTGAACAACCAGACGTAGCCGAGTGACACCCACCGAAGGACTCTGTACTTCGACAGCCGCATCAGCGCGAGGGCCAGACCAAGCACTGTGGCGAAGAGAAGCGACCAGGCGAACAGCTGGAGCGTCACCCAGGTGCCGTCAATCAGAAGATCCCATGCCCTGGTGACGACGCTCCAGTCGAGCTCCATGATCAGAAGCTAGCGGGTGGACCCAGAGCAGGGGCGTGTTGGCAAGAAGCCCCCGGTGAGGGGGCTCCCTGCTTTCTTCTAGTCAGGCTGGACTTCAACAATCCCCGGCGGGCATCGTTGTGTATGGCTCTGGCTGGTTGATGTCATCGGGTATGGGTATGCACCGACCGAACCACTTGATCTGTAGCTCCGCGACGGTGCCATCAGCGATCATCGCGTTGATCACCACATCGATGGCATCCCGCTTCCCCTCATTGCCTTCCTGGAAGGTGAACGACAGCGGATGCGCCAGGATCGTCGGACCGGCA
>SMVA01104346.1_pt1 | contig 16689 bp, 14 predicted proteins | sample 2456451 | NCBI WGS metagenome assembly SMVA01 (sample SAMN11095933, study PRJNA526329) | marine sediment metagenome | biome: Marine sediment; feature: Surficial sediment; material: Deep marine sediment; isolation source: Hadal surficial sediment | place: Pacific Ocean | collected 2014-05 | depth...
CCGGTTTCTATGACCCGGAAATTTTCGAGAAAAATCGCGAGGTAACAGTCGTGGGCAAAATTATCTATATTGATGCGGGCAAGGTTGGTGAGTATGACTACAATTATCCGGTCGTCAACATCGAGTTCATGAGCCTGTGGCCTGAGCGCCGGCAACGGGTTTATTATGCCTATTGGGGTGCTTACCAGCCCTACTACTGGCACTACCCGCATTATGGATTTCATTACCGTCACCACTATTGATCATCGCCGGACGAGGGTATGAAGTATCTGCATACCATGGTTCGAGTCAATGATCTTGAAGCGTCTCTGAATTTCTATTGTGACCACTTGGGCCTGGTGGAACTCAGCCGCAGGGATATCCCGGCCGGACGTTTTACGCTGGTTTTCCTCGCCGCGCCGGGGGATGAGTCAGCCCAGGTAGAACTGACCTGGAACTGGGATGCCGAGGAGTACACCGGCGGTCGAAATTTCGGCCACCTGGCCTATGCGGTAGACGATATCTATGCACTGTGCCAGAAACTGATGGATGCGGGCGTGGTGATCAACCGGCCGCCACGTGATGGTCATATGGCTTTTATCCGTTCACCGGATGGTATTTCAATCGAGTTATTACAAAAAGGGGATGCCCTGCCTGCCAGTGAACCATGGGCTTCGATGGGCAATGAAGGTATCTGGTAACGGGTCTTGAATAAATCCTCAATACTGTATATATTTACAGTAACAGGTACAGGACACGAGCATGAACCAGAAACCACTAACCAAACGTCAAAAGGAAGTTCTTAACTTTATATCGAATCACATTGATTCTATTGGGTTTCCTCCAACCAGAAATGAAGTATCGAAGCATTTTGGCTTCCGTTCACCCAATGCTGCGGAAAGTCATTTGCGGCTGCTGGAGAACAAGGGCATGATCCGTATCGAGGCGGGTCACTCGCGTGGCATCACGCTGACAGCCCTGTCCCGCCCTAACCTGCCTGCGTCGAAAACCCGCCACGCGCCACTGCCACTGATCGGACGGGTGGCCGCCGGCAGCCCGATACTGGCGCAGGAGAACATAGAGCACGAGTACCGTGTCGATCCGTCACTGTTCTCACCACGGCCACATTACCTGTTGCGTATTGAGGGTCACAGCATGCGTGATGCCGGTATCCTGGATGGCGACCTGCTGGCAGTACACCGTACACCGGTAGCGAGGCAGGGACAGATCGTGGTTGCACGACTGGATGATGAAGTGACGGTCAAGCGTTTTGAACGTACCGGGCACAAGGTCCGCCTGTTACCGGCCAATCCGGATTTCGAGCCGATTCTGATCGACCTGCGTGAGACCGAACTGGTGATCGAAGGCCTTGGTGTCGGTGTAATACGACCTAAGCTGGATAGCAAATGAGTCAATACGACACACTACACCGGTGACACCCGATATCACGGCATTGGTCCGGCACCCGCTGCTGTGGCGGGGCAAACAGGCGGCACACCACGTTGCAACACTGGCCAGCGGCCATGCCGCCCTGGATCGGGCGCTGCCGGGTCACGGCTGGCCGCTGGGTGCGATCACTGAGCTTATCCATGACACGCCGGGCTGTGGGGAGCTCAGCCTGGTCTTACCCGCACTGGCACGACTGCATCAAACCAAGAGCGGGCAAACCAAGAGCGGGCAAACCAAGAGCGGGCAAACCAAGAGCGGGCAAACCAAGAGCGGGCAAACCAGGAGCGGGCAGGCAAAACACAGGATCATCCTGCTTGATCCGCCGTGGATACCCTACCCGCCTGCCCTGCATGAGTACGGACTGGCACTGGATAGGGTATTGCTGATTCGTACGCAAAACAGCAGTGAATCGCTGTGGGCCTGTGAGCAGGTACTCCGCGGCATGCCCGGTGGTGCCGTGCTGGCATGGCCGAAGAATATATCTTTCAGTGAGCTACGACGTCTGCAACTGGCTGCAGAAAAGGGTCAAAAAGTCGTTTTCCTGTTCCGTCATGCCAATGCGGCCAATAGCTCATCGCCTGCGGCCTTGCGCCTGCAACTCACAGCGGATGATGGCGACCTGCAAGTCAGGGTATTGAAATGCCGAGGCCAGCGGACGACTGCGGTGATCCGCATCCGCCGGCAGAACTGGGATCAGCCCTTGATACCACCCCGGGTGAGTTCAAGCGGATCCAGCAAACGTTCCAGTTCTTCATCAGAAAGCCCGGTGGTCTCCTTGGCCACGTCACGAATCGGCCGACCTTCCTTATAAGCCTGCTTGGCGGTCGCAGCACCGACTTCGTAACCAATCACGGGGTTAAGCGCCGTTACCAGGATCGGATTGCGTTCCAGTGCGTTTTTGATTGCATCGCTGTTGACACTAAAACCGCTGATCGCCGAATCAGCCAGCAAACGACTGGAGTTGGCCAATATGTCGATACTCTGCAACAGATTATGTGCAATCACCGGCAACATGACATTGAGTTGAAAGTTGCCGGACTGGCCGCCGAGGGTCACGGTAACGTCGTTGCCGATCACCTGTGCGCAAACCATGCAAACGGCTTCCGGAATCACCGGGTTTACTTTGCCGGGCATGATTGAAGAACCGGGCTGTAATGCAGGCAGCACAATTTCTCCGATACCGGCCAGTGGCCCGGAATTCATCAGGCGCAGGTCGTTGGCAATTTTCATCAGGCTGCAAGCCAGGGTTTTGAGCTGGCCTGACAATTCCACTGCGGCATCCTGGGAACTGATGCCCGCAAAGTAATTATCCGCAGAGGCGAAGTCAAAGCCTGTTGATTCCGTCAATGCTGCGGCAACGCGCGGACCGAACTCAGGATGCGCGTTAATACCGGTGCCTACAGCAGTGCCCCCCTGGGGCAGCTGGTTGAGCCGTTGTAAGGCGCTTTCAATCCGGCTGATATTCGATTGGATCTGTTGCGACCAGCAGGCGAGTTCCTGACCAAAGGTGACCGGCATCGCATCCATCAAATGCGTACGGCCGGTCTTGGCCACGTCTTTGAGCTTTTCGGCTTTTTGATCCAGCACGGTGTGTAAATGACGTAACGCCGGTAACAGGGCTTCGTGGGTCTCAAGACAGGCGCTGACCTGGATTGCGGTGGGGATCACGTCGTTCGAGCTTTGTCCCATGTTGACATGGTCATTGGCGTGCACATCGGTGCCTGCCTGGCCGGCAAGATGGGCAATAACTTCATTGGCGTTCATGTTGCTGCTGGTACCAGAGCCGGTCTGGAAAATATCGATCGGAAAATGCGCGTCTACCGATCCGGATGAAACTTTTCCGGCCGCAGATTGAATCGCTGCTGCAATATTGTCATCCAGCAGACCAAGATCATTATTGACGCTCGCAGCGGCAGACTTGATTAAACCCAGGGCCCGGATCAGGGCCGACGGCATCGGGATCGCGGAGATCGGGAAATTATTCACCGCGCGTTGCGTTTGTGCACCCCACAAAGCATCCACGGGCACCTGTAATTCACCCATGGTATCGCTCTCGGTCCGGGTCTCAGTCATGGCCTAAACTCCATATATGACACTGCAGTATATTAAGTCCTCATTATAGGCTCACAGCAGTGTCAGTGGTATCATGGCGCAGCCTTAATCAGAGCTAAAAAACATGCAACTTTCCTCACTGACCGCTGTTTCATCCGTTGATGGACGTTATGCAGGACGCACGGCGGGTCTGCGTGAAATCTTCAGTGAGTATGGTCTGATCCGCTACCGTGTCATTGTCGAAATTCGCTGGTTCCAGGCACTGGCTGCCTGTCAGGATATCCCGCAACTGTCAGCTCTCAGCGAATCTGCCGATACCTACCTCGAAAACCTGCTGGACAACTTTGGGCTCGAGGCCGCAGAGCGGATTAAAACCATTGAGGTCACCACCAACCACGATGTCAAAGCGGTTGAGTATTATCTGCAAGCGTGTTTTGCAGACCATGAAGAACTGCATGCCCTGACCGAATTCCTGCACTTTGCCTGTACTTCAGAAGATATTAATAACCTGTCCTATGCATTAATGCTGAGCGACGCCCGACAGCAGGTATTCCTGCCTGCATTTGCAGATATCGACAGCACGCTGGTCACCATGGCAAATGCCTATGCCGACCTGTCAATGCTGTCACGCACCCATGGGCAAACCGCTTCGCCAACCACGCTGGGTAAAGAGTTTGGCAACGTGGTCGCACGTCTGCGACGTCAGACCGGATTATTTGAGCAGCAACCCATACTTGGCAAGATCAACGGTGCCGTGGGTAATTTTAATGCACACATCACAGCCTGCCCGCAGGTTGACTGGCCCGGGTTTGCCCGTGAATTTGTCGAATCATTGGGTCTTGAATGGAACCCCTGGACCACGCAGATCGAGCCGCATGACTGGATGGCAGAAAGCTTCCACACGCTGAGTCGTTACAACACCATATTGATCGATCTGTGCCGGGATATATGGGCCTATATTTCCATTGGCTACTTCAGCCAAAAGACCGTTGCGGGCGAAATCGGCTCATCGACGATGCCACACAAGGTCAACCCGATTGATTTTGAGAATGCCGAAGGAAACCTGGGTGTTGCCAATGCACTGTTCGGCCACCTTGCAGAGAAGCTACCCGTCTCACGCTGGCAACGCGACCTGACCGATTCAACCGTTTTAAGAACCATCGGCACTGCTGCCGGGCATAGCGTAATTGCCTATGCCTCGCTACTCAAGGGACTCGGGAAGTTGCAGGTCAATGAAACGACACTGGCCGCAGATCTCGATCGCAGCTGGGAGGTTCTGGCCGAGCCCATCCAGACCGTGATGCGTTTACATGGCATCGAAAACCCCTATGAACAACTCAAGTCGCTCACCCGGGGCAAAGCGATCACAGCTGATGTCATGGCTGAGTTTGTGCAAACGCTGAACATACCAGACGATGCCAAACAACAACTGCTGGACCTGACCCCCGCCGGCTACACCGGTAATGCGGCTGAAATGGCCAGATCCGTGTTGAAACCACCGGTTGGTGATGACGGGTGACTGCTCCGCTGGGCGACTTCAGCCCTGAACAATTCCTGGCAGAATACTGGCAGAAAAAACCCTGCCTGATCCGCCAGGCACTGCCGAATTTCAAGCCGCTACTCGATGGTGATGACCTCGCCGGCCTGGCCTGTGAGGAAATGGCCGATTCAAGATTGATAAAGGGAAGTTTTGCGACAACTGACTGGCAAATTGAGCACGGACCCTTCGAGGAAACCTATTTTTCCAGGCTGCCCGAAGAGAACTGGACCTTGCTGGTACAGGATGTCGAAAAACTCTACGCGCCCCTTCAGGCGCTGCTACAGCAATTCAGTTTTATTCCCAACTGGCGTCTTGATGACCTGATGGTCAGTTACGCTGTCAGCGGCGGTTCAACCGGACCTCATGTCGATCAGTACGACGTGTTTCTACTTCAGGCACAAGGCAGCCGTCGCTGGCAGATCGCAGAGACATTCAATCCAGTCTTGCTAGAAGATTGCCCACTAAACGTATTGCGTGAGTTCACGCCCGAACAGGAATGGTTGCTGGAGGCCGGCGACATGTTGTATTTACCACCCAATGTCGCCCATCACGGTGTTGCTATCGAGGCAGGTATGACCTGGTCAATCGGCTCGCGGGCACCCTCCGCTGCCGATCTTTTACAGGGGCTGGGTGAGTGGCTGGCATTTGCCGCAGACCAAGGCGGCCGCTATTCAGACCCGCAGCTGAAACCGCCCGCCCGTGCCGGTGAAATTGACGCCTCAGCCTTGCAAGGCCTGCGCGAGTTAATGCTTGCACGGGTCAATGATCCGGATAAACTGGATTCCTTCCTCGCTGCATTTTTAAGCCGCTTCAGACTGGCGAATGATCCCGCACCGCCGCCGGTATCACTCGATACCGAGGCCGTGCTGAAGTCACTCCGCAACGGCGAGCAATTGCAGCGTAATCCCTGGACACGCCTGACCTGGATAGAAACTTCGTCCGCCGCCTGTCTGTATGCCGCCGGGCAAGCCTACGATTGCGATATTTGGCTGGCCGAAAGCCTGTGTGGCAAAGATAACCCGAGCATCAATGTTGACCGGCTCGATGACGCGGCTTTGGACACCTTGACCCGTTTAATAAACCACGGCCATTTTGTGCTTGCAGCGACCACTCAGGTCGCTTTAAGCCATCATGAAACTGTTCTCTGACCCCAACTGAACGGTTATAATGATTGGCTTTCCGTCACACGATTAACGTCATTAATATTTGGCATAAGGTATTGGAATTGTGAGCTCAACCCTCGAGCAGTTATACCGGACCTCGCATCTTTATGGTGGCAACGCGCCCTATATTGAAGCGTGGTATGAGTCGTGGCTGGAAGATCCGGCCAGTGTGCCGGAACAATGGCGTCAATACTTTGATTCGCTGCCAGCTGAAGACGAAAGCGGGATTCCCGAGACGGGTCACCTTGCGGTCGGCGAGCATTTTCGTCAACTCGCCAGGCTGAATGGATTCCAGATAAATGGACACCCGCGCGTCAGTGTTGAATACACCGATCATAAACAGGCCGGTGTGTCGCGCCTGGTCAACTCTTATCGTATTCGCGGTCATGAAAACGCAAACCTGGATCCACTGGGCAGGGCTCATCACGCGCCGGTTGCAGATCTCGAGCTGGCTTTCCATGATCTGGATGACGCTGATCTTCAAAACGAGTTTGATACCGGCTCCCTGGCCGCACCGAACCGTATGAAGCTGGCCGATATCCTGGCCCTGATTAAACGGGTTTATTGCAAAAGCATCGGTGTTGAATACATGCATATCGTCGATACCGTCAAACGTGACTGGTTGCGACAAAGACTGGAAGGATCACAGGGTGTTTATGATGTTGACGATGAGGAACGGCTACGCATATTGCAAATGCTCACCGCTGCTGAGGGCCTGGAAAAATACCTGCACACACGCTATGTGGGACAGAAGCGGTTCTCGCTGGAAGGTGGTGACAGCCTGATCCCGCTATTACATGAAACCATGCTGTATTCCGGCGCCAGAGGCGTGGAGGAAGTGGTCATTGGTATGGCCCACCGTGGCCGATTGAACGTGCTGGTCAATATTCTCGGCAAATCACCCGCCCTGCTGTTTGATGAATTCGAAGGCAAGCATGGCGATAAAGATCCCCAACGACCGGGAGACGTTAAATACCATCTTGGCTATGCCTCGGACATCCAGACACCCAGTGGTGAAGTTCACATGGCGCTGGCATTCAACCCGTCACACCTGGAGATAGTCGATCCGGTGGTGCTGGGTTCAGCCCGTGCGCGGCAGGTCCGGCGTGGTGATGACAACCATGACAAGGTAATGCCCATCCTGATCCATGGCGATGCTGCATTCTCCGGCCAGGGTGTCATCATGGAATTATTCCAGATGTCCGAGGTACGTGGTTTTGCGGTTGGCGGCACGCTGCATATCATCATCAATAACCAGATCGGCTTTACCACCAGCAAGCTCGAAGACACACGCTCAACGCTGTATTGCACCGCCATTGCGAAAATGGTGCATGCGCCAATTTTTCACGTCAACGCCGATGATCCCGAAGCGGTCCACCACGTGATGAAAATCGCCTGTGATTTCCGTCAGCGTTTCAAACGCGATGTTGTCATCGATTTGATCTGTTACCGCAAGCACGGTCATAACGAGGCAGACGAACCTGCGGCGACACAGCCGATGATGTACAAGATCATCCGCAGCATGCAATCCACCCGCAAGAAATTTGCAGACGACCTGCTGCGACGCAAAATTATCGAGCCTGACCTGCCGCAGCAACTGATGGACGAATATCGTCAGCGTCTTGATGACGGCGAGCAGGTAGCCGATGTCGAGGCAACGCCACGTAACAACGAGCATGCTGCCAACTGGCATGGTTTTGACCAGGGTATCGATATGACAGGTGCGGTCGAGACCGGTATGGAGATGGCTGAAATTTCGACGCTGGCAACCAGGATGACTGATTTGCCCGATGGTTTCGAATTACATCCAAGGGTCAGGAAAATCGTCGATGACCGGCGAAAAATGGCCGCAGGTGAACTGCCACTGGACTGGGGTTTTTGTGAAACTGTTGCATATGCCAGCCTGATCAGCAATGGCACCAGCTTACGCCTGGTGGGCCAGGATTCCAGCCGCGGCACATTTTTTCATCGCCATGCGGTGCTGCATAACCAGCTTGATGGTTCAGTGCTGACACCTTTGGCGAATATCAATCCCGCCGTCGATGTCGATATCATCGATTCCTTGCTATCGGAAGAGGCCGTCACCGGTTTTGAGTATGGCTATGCAACCGCAGCACCTGAAACACTGGTGATCTGGGAGGCACAATTTGGAGATTTCGCCAATGGTGCCCAGGTCGTCATTGACCAGTTCCTGACTTCAGGTGAGGCCAAGTGGGGGCGTATGTGCGGTCTGGTCATGCTCCTGCCACATGGTTACGAAGGCCAGGGCCCGGAACACTCCAGTGCCCGCCTGGAGCGCTTTATGCAACTGTGCTCCAACAACAATATCCAGGTTTGCGTACCTTCCACACCGGCACAGATGTTCCATATGATCCGCCGGCAAATCATCATGCAGGCCCGTAAGCCATTGATCGTCATGACGCCAAAAAGTCTGCTGAGAAACAAGGCATCCACATCCACCCTGGATGAGTTGGCCAATGGAACTTTCCAGGTTGTCATCGACGACGACTTGCAGACCGACAAAGCGGCAGTCAAGCGGATCGTATTGTGTTCAGGTAAGGTTTATTACGACCTGATTGAGGCAGTTGCCACCGGCGAGCGACAGGATATTGCCGTTATCCGTGTTGAACAGCTATACCCGTTCCCACGCGCCTGCCTGTCTACCATATTGGAAAATTATCCAGCCTGCAGCGAGATTGCCTGGTGCCAGGAAGAACCACAAAACCAGGGTGCATGGTACCGCAGCAAACATAATTTGCTGGCAAATTTACGTGACGGACAAACCCTCTATTACACCGGTCGACCCAGCATGGCATCTCCGGCCACAGGCTATTTTTTGGTACATCTGGAAGAACAAAAAACGCTGGTGAAAGAAGCCATCAGCATGGGCGTCGGCCAGAAACAGTAAATAATCAGATTCAGGATTAAGGGAAATTCAGGCTAAGGGAAAATAATGAGCATAGAAGTCAAAGTTCCGATATTGCCGGAATCGATTGCCGATGCAACGGTTGCGGCGTGGCATAAAAAACCGGGTGAGACCATACGCCGGGACGAAAACCTGGTGGATCTCGAAACCGACAAGGTCGTGCTTGAAGTGCCCTCCCCGGTCGATGGCGTGATCGCAAAAATCATCAGGGATACCGGCGAAACCGTCACCTCCGGCGAGTTGTTGGGTGTAATCGAGGAAGGTGCCGTTGCCGACAGCACGCCATCATCAAGCAGTGAAACTGTCGCGCCAGCCGGTGCCAGCGAGAATGTTGCTGAGCCAGATGTGCCAGCGGCAAAACTCAGCCCAGCTGCACGCCGGGTCGCCGAGGAAGAACAGGCCGATGTCAGCCAGTTGGCCGGAACGGGTCGTGGCGGGCGCATCACCAAGGGCGATGTGATCAACTATGTCAGAGGCGGCGCGCCAACCGGCCCACGGCCTGAAGAACGCGTCAAGATGACCCGTTTGCGTTTGCGTGTTGCCGAGCGCATGAAGCAAGCACAAAACACCGCGGCAATCCTGACCTCGTTTAACGAAGTAGACCTGAAAGCCGTGATGGACCTGCGTAAAAAGTACAAGGAAACATTCCAGCAACAACACGGTGTCAAACTTGGCCTGATGTCCTTTTTTATAAAAGCCGCGTGTGAGGCACTGCGTAAATATCCCATCGTCAATGCCTCGCTGGAAGGCGATGAAATCGTCTACCACGGTTTTCAGGATGTGGGGATCGCCGTTTCAACAGAGCGCGGTCTGATGGTGCCGATACTACGCAACGCCGAGCATATGTCGCTGGCTGATGCTGAACGCGGTATCCGCGAATTTGCAGCCAAGGCACGTGACGGAAGCATTTCGTTGGAGGATCTACAGGGTGGTACATTCACCATCACCAATGGCGGAACTTTTGGTTCGCTGCTGTCTACCCCGCTTTTAAACCCGCCACAAAGCGCTATCCTGGGTATGCACTCCATCAAGGACCGCCCGGTGGTCGTAGAGGGCGAGATCCTGGCGAGACCGATGATGTACATCGCCCTGAGCTATGACCACCGGATCATTGACGGTAAAGATGCGGTGTTATTCCTGGTCGCGATAAAAGAATCACTTGAAGACCCTGCACGCTTGCTGCTGGGTCTATAACCGGAAACAGATATGACAGAAAAATTTGACGTAATAGTCATCGGCGGTGGACCGGGCGGCTATGTCGCTGCAATCAGGGCTGCACAGCTGGGTCTGAACACCGCCTGTATTGATATGACCAGTAACAAACACGGCAAGGCAGCGCTTGGCGGCACCTGTCTGAATGTCGGTTGCATACCCTCCAAGGCATTGCTCGACAGTTCCAAGCACTTTCACCACGTGCAACACGAGTATGCGGCACATGGGATTAAGGTCGGTGATGTCAGCATGGATATCGACACCATGATCGCGCGTAAAAACGACGTGGTCGACAAACTGACTGGCGGTGTGGCGCAATTGTTCAAGGCCAACAAGGTCAAACAGTTTCATGGACGTGGCCGCCTGTTGGCCAACCGGCAGGTTGAGGTCATCCCCCATGCCGCAGAGGACACATTGCTGCTCGAAGCGGACAACATCATTCTTGCGCCGGGCTCTGTGCCGATCGCCATTCCCAATGTCGATTACGACGATGAGTACATCATCGACAGCGCCGGTGCCCTGGATCTGATCGAAGTGCCAAAACGTCTCGGTGTGATCGGTGCCGGTGTGATCGGCCTTGAACTCGGTTCGGTCTGGCAACGGCTCGGTAGCGACGTGACCATGCTGGAAGCCCTGCCAGGCTTCCTCACAGCAGCCGATCATGACATAGCAAAACAAGCGGCCCGCCTGTTCAAGAAACAGGGGCTGGATATCCGGCTCGGCACACTGGTTAAATCAGCCAGCGTTGCAGATGGCGAAGTAAAGGTAACACTGGAAGATAAAAACGGCGAAAGCGAAGTCAGCTTCGACCGGTTGCTGGTCGCCGTTGGCAGAAAAGCCTACACCGATGGTCTGCTCGCAGATGACAGCGACGTCGAAGTAAATGAGCGAGGCCAGATCAAGGTTAACCAACAATCACAAACCACCGCTGCTGGTGTCTGGGCAGTGGGTGATTGTGTACGTGGACCGATGCTGGCCCACAAAGCATCCGAAGAAGGCATTGCGGTGGCTGAACTGATCGCCGGCAAGGCCGCGCACATCCATTTTGATACGGTCCCGTGGGTAATCTACACCGATCCGGAGATCGCCTGGGTCGGTAAAACGGAGCAGCAATTGAAGGACGATGGTATCGCCTATCGTTCCGGCTCATTCCCGTTTGCTGCCACCGGTCGCGGTCTAGCCATGGGCAATGCTGCAGGTATGGTGAAAATGCTGGCTGATGAAGACAGCGATGAAATACTGGGTGTGCATATCATCGGCCCCAGTGCATCCGAACTCATCGCTGAATGTGTGGTTGCGATGGAATTCCACGGCGCTGCAGAAGACCTGGCACGTATCGTTCATGCCCACCCGACCCTGTCCGAAGCGGTCCACGAGGCAGCGCTACACGTCGATAAACGTGCAATTCACCGGGGAAATTAGATGACCGCAATAACTGAAACATTCAAGGCCTTCCGCATCCACAACGATGCAGAAGGGTATCGCGCCGGTATCGAGCATATCAGTATCGAAGATGTCACTGCAGGTGATGTCACGATTCGCGGCGAATGGTCCAGTATCAATTACAAAGATGCGCTGGCCGCGACCGGTAAGGGCCAGATATTAAAATCATTCCCGTTAAATGGTGGAATTGATATTGCCGGCGAAGTGGTTGCTTCCGAATCTGAACGTTTTTCAGTCGGCGATAAGGTCCTGGTCACCGGTTGCAGTCAATCCGAAACACGCGATGGTGGCTACAGCCAGTACCTGCGTCTGGACAGTCATCACGTGGTGCCATTGCCGGCCGGTTTAACCACCCGCGAAGCCATGGGGATCGGCACGGCAGGTTTTACCGCCGCCATGTCACTGTTTCGCATGGAAGCACTTGGCCAGACACCTGAGGCCGGGCCGATTGTCATCACCGGAGCAACCGGTGGTGTCGGCAGCTTTGCCATCGATATTCTGACCCGGGCCGGTTACGACGTACACGCCATTACCGGCAAACCGGAACAATTTGATTACCTTGAAGCCTTGGGTGCGAGCCAGTGTATATCACGCCACGATCTGCATTGGGGTCAAAAACCCATGGAGTCGGTACGTTGGGCAGGCTGTATTGATAGTGTGGGTGGCGATATGCTGGCCGGTATCTCCCGGGTTATTGACCTGTGGGGTAATATCGCCGTTTGCGGCATGGCTGGTGGGATTGGGCTGCACGCCACCAACCTGCCAATGATCCTGCGCGGGGTCAGCCTGATTGGTATCAGTTCCAATAACACACCCTATGACATCCGCAAAACCCTGTGGGACCGCCTGGCCAACGAATGGCGGCCTCGGCACCTGGATGCGATTGTCAAAACCGAGGTGAACCTCGATACGTTGGGTGATGCTTTTGCGACATTGATGTCGGGTGACTCGCTGGGGCGCATCGTGGTTGATCTGACATAACATTAATAATTGTGAATAATTTGTTCGGATTGCTGCATTTCTCCGTAAAAATGGTGCATAATTGGGGGTATTGGGGATATATCGGTCAAGACGGATAGGTAAAATGTCAAAAGTACTGATAGTTGATGACTCTCCGACTCAGGTCTTTGCATTGAAAAATCTGGTCGAAGAATGGGGACATGAAGCACTGATTGCAGAAAACGGTGATCAGGCGCTTGAGCTTGCAAGTCAGGAGCAACCTGACGTTATTCTGATGGACATCATCATGCCCGGCATGAGCGGTTTCCAGACTACCCGCAAATTATCCAAAGACCCGGCGACACGGGGTATCCCGGTTATATTTGTCAGCACCAAAGATGGTGAATCAGACCGTGTTTGGGGTATGCGCCAGGGCGCCATCGGTTTTGTCACCAAACCAGTTAACCCGGAGCTGTTGCTCACTGCCATTACCAACGCAGTCGCAGCTTAAAAACATTTATTTAGAGGACCAAGCATGACGATCAATGTCGGAGACCGTATTCCTGTTGCTGTTTTAACCCAAATGTCAGAACAAGGCCCCCAGCCCGTTTCTACCGCAGATTACTTCGCCGGTCGCAAAGTCGTGCTGTTTTCAGTACCCGGTGCGTTTACCCCGACCTGCTCTGCTCATCATCTGCCAGGATATGTTGATCACGCCTCTGAATTTAGCGACAAGGGTGTCGATGCTATCGCCTGCATGTCAGTGAATGACGTATTTGTCATGGATGCCTGGGGCAATAGTGCAAACGCCGGTGATATCGATATGCTGGCCGACGGCAACGGCGAATTCGCCGAGGCCCTCGGACTCACCATGGACGCCTCTGCATTTGGTATGGGTCATCGTGCCCAGCGGTTCGCACTGGTAGCCGATGACGGCGTGGTTACCCAACTGCTGGTGGAGGCGCCCGGTGAGTTCAGGGTCAGTTCTGCTGAATCCGTTCTCAGCGTTCTCTAGATTCCTGATCAACGCAGGCGCTTGAACATAGCAAACGCCACCCAGGCGGCTACGACAACACCGGAAACAATGATGTAATCGGCTGAGACAGAGTATTGTAACCAGGCCAGCGCCAGCAATACGATTCCACTCGTCAGCTGTAAGAAAGCAATTGGCTCGTCGTTATCGACGGCCAGACCCAGAAAAATCAACCCCACACCCCAGATTCCCGCGTCGATAATCGTGCTGAACTCCAAGCCCGCCACCCACACAGACAGCAACACGATCGCTACTGCTGAAGTAATGACACTCAGAAGTGCCAGGCTTTGGTTGATGGAGGTTCTAACCACCGGAAGAATGTTCTTACCCGGGGCTAATTGAACCCGTCTGTGTTGTTGAAATTGTGCTGTATATGTAGTCATGATTTTCTCCATTCTTTGAAAGTACTTACTAATAAGTAAGTTACACAAGTAAATTTTTTTAAACGCTAATATTTAAGTCCTCCCGGACTTGTTGTACAACATCGTCCAGTAAGTCGATGCCGTTGATACGTGCCATCTGCCTGGCACCCTGTAAACCAGCGAGGATTAATGTGGCCTTGGACCCACAATTACCGCTGAAACTGAATTCTTTCTGCTCCCTACCCACTTCCAGCACCCGGGTCAGCCATGCGATAGTTTCTTTCATGAAACTCGAGGTTGCGTCACGCACTTCCTGGGGTAAATCTGCATAGTCAATTGAAAACGCACCAAATGGGCAAATACTACGGCCTGTATGGCATTGCTTGTTTATTATAGCGAAAAATCCTTCCAGTTGTGCAAGTGCTGATCCACCATACGCCATAAACTCAGCCGTGCTGCTACGTAGCATTTGCCGGTACTCGTCCACCAGCGCAATTGCCAGGTCAGCCTTGCAGGGAAAGTGATAATGAACAGCCGCGTTCTTGACACCCAGATGTGATGAAATATCACTATAGGAAAAGCCATTAAAACCACGGCTCATTAACAGCTGTGCTGCCCGGTCCATGATCTGTTCACGTGTGTCTGTCATTCGTATCATTTTCGATTCACTTATCTTACTTAGTGGTAAGTATAATCCTTTAAACTAAAATAGCAAGCACTTATTTGCAGATAAGTTGAAAGTATTTGCTATTCACTTCCCCAACTGCAAATGCGACCCGTCGCAAAATGGCTGGTCGCGGCTTTACCCGCAAGCGCATTCAAGGCCAAACTCGACCGGGTATTATTTTCTGCCGACACAAGCGATTATATCCAAGACTTGTTTTTGAACCATAAACTGTATATATATACAGTATGGATTCCAATCCCGCCTCAAATACATACGCAGAACTGGTCTGCACCAGTAATTTCACCTTTTTGCATGGTGCCTCACACCCGCAGGAACTGGTCGCGCGTGCTGCGGAGCTGGGTTATTACGCCATTGCGCTGACCGATGAGTGTTCGCTGGCGGGTATTGTACGTGCCTTTGAAGAAAGCCAGCGTTGCCGGCAACGCGGTCAGGCGATCGATTTGATCGCCGGCAGCCTGTTCACGCTGGAAAATGGCTCGCGACTGGTACTGCTGGCTGCCGACAAAGGCGCTTATTCCGAGCTGTGTACCCTGATCACACGGGGGCGGCGCAATGCCCCGAAGGGCAGTTACCAATTACAGGACAGTGATTTTGAGCACAAGCTCGATCGCTGCCTGGCCCTGTGGCTACCAGAAGATTCAGCGGATGTGCTGACCGCACACTGGCTGGCATCACATTTTCCACAACGCAGCTGGCTGGCTGCCAGTCTCAACCTCGGGCCGGATGACAAAACCCGCCTGGCCACCCTGATCAACACCGCAGAAGCCGCCGGGCTGCCGCTAACCGCCTGCGGTGATGTACAGATGCATATCCGCCGCCGGCGTATGCTGCATGATGTACTGGCTGCCATCCGGCATAACTGTACCCTGCCGCAACTGGGTTACCGTGCCCTGCCCTGTGGCGAGCGGCATTTGCGCAGCGCTGATCGTCTTGGCAACCTGTTCCGGCAGGAACTGCTGGATGAATCCGTGCGTATTGCCAAGCGCTGCAATTTCCGCCTGGATCAGTTGCGTTATCAATATCCACGTGAAGTTGTGCCGCAAGGGGTCAGTAGCACCGCACACTTGAGAGACCTGACCGAGGCCGGCATACAGCAGCGCTGGCCCGGTGGTATCAGCACGGAGTTGCGACAGCAAATCGAACGCGAACTGCTGCTGATTTCCGAGCTGCACTATGAATCCTATTTCCTGACCGTACATGACATCGTCCAGTTTGCCCGCAGCCGCAGCATTCTTTGCCAGGGACGTGGCTCTGCCGCCAACTCGGCTGTCTGCTACTGCCTCGGTATTACCGAGGTGGACCCGGCACGGCAGAACATGCTGTTTGAACGTTTCATTTCCCGCGAACGTGACGAGCCACCGGATATCGATGTCGATTTCGAACACCAACGCCGCGAAGAGGTCATCCAGTACATTTATCGCAAGTATGGCCGTGAACGGGCAGCGCTGGCAGCTACCGTGGTCAGTTACCGGCCACGCAGTGCGATCCGCGATGTCGGCAAGGCATTGGGCTTCAGCCCCGACCAGGTCGATCAGCTGGCGCGTAATATGTCGTGGTGGGATGAACCGGATCGCCTCTCACAACGGCTGACGGAGCTGGGCTTTGATGTCAACGGCCTGCAAGTCCGGCAACTGTTGTACCTGGTGCAAAGCCTGATCGGCTTCCCTCGTCACCTGTCCCAGCACGTGGGTGGGTTTGTGATTTCAGAGAACACTTTGGCCTCGCTGGTACCAGTAGAAAACGCTTCGATGGCGGACCGCACCGTTATCCAGTGGGACAAGGACGACCTCGAAACCCTCGGTCTGATGAAAGTGGATTGCCTGGCACTGGGTATGCTGACCGCCATCCACCGCTGCCTGGACCTGGTGAATGATTTTAACGGCACGGCCATGGGCCTCGCCGA
>SMVA01392988.1_pt1 | contig 16689 bp, 13 predicted proteins | sample 2456451 | NCBI WGS metagenome assembly SMVA01 (sample SAMN11095933, study PRJNA526329) | marine sediment metagenome | biome: Marine sediment; feature: Surficial sediment; material: Deep marine sediment; isolation source: Hadal surficial sediment | place: Pacific Ocean | collected 2014-05 | depth...
ACATGGAGGCCCTTGGCGTGGGGAAATTGATCTTCCACGGCTTCAAGGACGCTTTTTTTGAAGGCAGCGATATCCTTGATGGTATCCACTTTATTAAAGGCCAGGATCAACCCCCGGCCCTCGGCCAATACCTGGGTGGCGATTTTGATATCCTGATGGCTGATCGGAACTTCCGGTTCGCATATCAAAACCACAACATGGGCAAAATCGATCGCGTTCAAGGTGTCGCCGACCGACATTTTTTCAAGCTTTTCCCGGACCCGGGCTTTTTTTCGGAGACCAGCGGTATCAAACAGCTGGACATCACGCCCGCCCCACGACCAGTCCAGGGCAATAGAATCGCGGGTGATACCGGCCTCGGGCCCGGTCAGGACCCGGTTTTCGCCCATAAGGCGGTTGATCAGGGTTGATTTCCCGGCATTGGGGCGGCCGACAATGGCCAGCTTGATGGGGCCGCTAGCTTTACCGTCCTCAAATTCTTCATTTTCCTTGGCCTCACTTTCAGGGATCAGGGCGGCCAGGCATTGAATAAGCTCGCCAAGGCCCTCACCGTGTTCTGCTGAAAACGCAACTGGCTCACCAAGGCCGAGCTTGAAGGCTTCGTAATAACCCGCCTCGCCCCCCCGGCCTTCACATTTATTGGCGACCAGGATCACCGGCACCTGGAAGGGGCGGATCCAACTGGCTATTTCCTCATCCTGGGGGGTAACCCCGACCCGGGCATCAATGACAAAAATAGCGATATCGGCCTTGTCCTTCAAAACCGCTTCGGTGCTTCTTTTCATGCGGGTGGTGAGCGAATGGTCGCCGTCTTCATCAAGCCCGGCGGTGTCAATCAAATCGAATTTAACATTACCTAATGTGACCGGGGTGACCTTCCAGTCGCGGGTCACGCCAGGGGTATCATGAACCAGCGCCAGGCGTTTTCCAGCCAGACGGTTGAATAAGGTTGACTTGCCCACATTCGGGCGTCCCAGGATGGCAACAGTGCAGGTCATTTTCAAATCTCATGCGGGGCCTTAGCGGTAAGCAATCAGCTCACCGTCATCGGTTAAAACATAAACAGTCCGGTTGGCAACAATCGGGGCAATCACCGTTCCCGCGGGCATTTTTGTGCCGCTGAGAATTTCGCCGGTATAGGGCGAGATAGTCAGGATATACCCGTGTGAAGACACAACTATCAGCCGGTCTCCAGCCAAAACCGGCCCGGCCCAGCGGATCAGATGTTTTCTTTTTTTACGTTTTTCAAAGCGTTCCAGCTGAGTTATCCAGCTGACGCGGCCATCGCGGGTCGAGATATTTATCAACGCCCCTTCGGTGGTCAGAACAAACATATAGCTGCCAGCCACCCAGGGAGTGTAAAGGGTGCCGATGTTCTTTTCCCAGACCCGGTCACCCGAGCGCATGTCTATCGAAACCAGCCGGCCCGAATGATTGCCGATATAAACCCGGCCCCTGGAAATCACCGGGTGGCCGTCGATATCGTTCAAAGTAGCCAGGGCGGTCAGGCGGCCAGTGCGGCTGAGGCTGTCCTGCCAACTCATCTGGCCATTTTGGGCACGCAGGGCATAAATTTCCCCTGATGAAAAGGTGGCGATAACCGTATCACCCTCCACAGCGGCGCTGGCAGATCCCAAAACCGCGGCATTTTCCACGATGCCCAGATATTCCCAAAGCACTTCCCCGTCCTCAGCCGACAACGTAAACAGCCGATTATCCTGGGTGTTAACAAAGACCCGGCCATCGGCAATCGTGGGCGCCCCGCGCAACGGCACACCAACATCAGTCCGCCATAACTCGGCGCCGGTCTCAGCATCCAGGGCAGCAGCAAAACCATAACCGGTGGTGGCAAAAATCCTGCCGCCCCAATACCCAACCCCACCGCCGTATGCGACGTTAGAGCGTTCTTCCTTGTTTTCAAGTTTGGTGCGCCAAATTAAACGGCCGTTGGTTTCATCAAAGGCACTGACCTGGCCTTTGACATCAATGACATAAACCCTGCCCTGCCAGACCACCGGGCCGGACACCAGTTTTTGATATTTCTTGGAGCCATGTCCGATCTTTGATTTCCACGCCACCTGCAAGGTGTCACCGACACTTAAATGATGGTTCACATGGGCGGGATTGCCCCCTGCCTGACCCCAATTTTGATTGACGTAAGGCCGCGGAAGCGTCACCGGGACAGTGGCCAGGATGGGATCAATTTCAACGTCACCTTCGGTGGTGATAATCGAAATTCGAATTCCCTCCAGCTCATCCTCCTTTTCATTCTTGGGGCCGCACGCCATCAGGCTGATTGCTGTCACCAGCATCACCAACCCTGTAAAAAACCGTTTTTTGTTCTCAAATTTTACCATTTTCTTTGTACCTTTTCGGAAGCGCCAGGTGGGCTTAAATTCTACAACACCTATTAGCTTGCTGGTTCTTCTTCGTTTTTATTTTTCAATAAGCTTCCAGCGGGTTTCTTATTTTCAATCATTTGCATAAATTCGCCGGCCCGGTTTTTTAAATCGGGGGGAGTTGCCGGGTCGGCCGCCAGCCTTAAGAAAATTTCCTCGGCCTCCGTGTACCTGGCCTCGGTAAAGTACATCAACGCCAGAGCTTCATTGGCACTATAATACCAATTGCTGCTCGCCTTTACCAAGGGGGTCAGGCGCTCATAAGCCTCTTCTGTCCCACCCTGATCAATCAGGATAAGCACCGCCATTAGCGCCCCGTATTCGCGAAACCTCTGGGTCAGGCCGGTGTCGGCGGAAATCTCGTCATAGGCACTAATTGCCCCAGAAATATCACCGGAAGTGGCCAGGTTTGCGGCTTTTTGAAGGCGCGATAAAAGGCCGTAGCCATACTTGGACGAGGCAATCAGGCCTTCAAACCCGGCTAAAGCCTCGGCGTCCTTGCCAGCCTCCAGGTCGCTTACCGCGGCCTGATAACGCTCACTCTCCTGAATTCTTTGTGCGACCACATAGTCTTGCCAGTAAACCCGGCCGCCCATAGCCGCAATAAAAAGGACCGCGCCACCAATGACGAAGGGGCCGGTTGTCTTCCAAAGTTTTTTTAATTTTTCCCTGCGGAGTTCTTCATTCACTTCAGAAAAAACGTCTACCACTGTCGTCTCCTGCATTGTCATTTTTTTGCGCGGGCTACCATAGCCAAAGGCGGCCCCCAGCGCAAACATAATGCGCTGATTTTTTTACACTTTTTTGTTTTTCCCGTAGGTCTGGTCAGGCCCCGGGAAACGCCGGGCCCTGACGTCGCCGGCATAGGCTTTAACGGCCTTTTCAATTTCCCCGGAAAGGTTGGCGTAGGTTTTAACGAATTTAGGGACCCAGGGGCTTAATCCCAGCATGTCTTCGGTGACCAGAACCTGGCCATCGCAGTGGACCGAAGCGCCAATGCCGATGGTTGGATTGGAAACCGCTGCGGTAATTTCAGCGGCCAGTTCCGCTGGCACCCCTTCTATGACCGTCGAAAATGCCCCGGCCTTGTCCACCGCCTGGGCGTCTTTCAAAACCTGGGTGTGGCTGGCCTTGCCTTTGCCCTGAACCTTGAAACCACCCATGGTGTTAAGCGCCTGGGGCCGCAGGCCGATATGGGCCATGACCGGAATGCCATTCGCGACCAGGTGTTTGATGGTCGGCGCCATCGCTTCGCCGCCTTCAAGCTTGATCGCCTGAACCCCGGTTTTCTTGATAACCTTGGCGGCGTTCCGGAAGGCCTGTTCCTGGCCTTCTTCATAAGACCCGAATGGCATATCAAACACACATAGCGCGTGGCCAGTGGCCTCCACCACCGACTTGGCGTGGCCGATCATGGTGAACAGCGACAAGCCCAGGGTATCGGGCAGGCCGTAAAGCACCATGGCCATGGAATCGCCGATAATGATGATATCCGAGGCCGCATCCACCAGCCGGGCGATCGGGGCGGTATACGCGGTCAGGCTGACAAGCGGCTCACCGCCCTTGGCCGCCTGGATATTCGGCACCGTCAGGCGCTTGCCTTGGCTTCGCTTTTTACCGGATGAATACGGGCTTGGCATGCTACTCCCACTCAATCGTGCCAGGGGGTTTGGATGTTATATCATAAACGATGCGGTTTATGCCTTTTACCTCATTGATAATCCGGGTGGCGCATTGGCCAAGAAATTCATGGCTGAAACCATAATAATCGGCGGTCATGCCATCGGTTGATGTCACCGCGCGCAGCGCACAGACAAAATCGTAGGTGCGCTCATCGCCCATAACGCCGACGGTCCTGACCGGCAGCAAAACCGCAAAGGCCTGCCAAATTTCGTTATAAAGCCCGGCTTTCCTGATCTCATCCAGGTAAATCGCGTCAGCCTTCCGGAGGAGATCGCATTTTTGCCTCGTCACTTCTCCGGGAATGCGGATGGCCAGGCCCGGTCCGGGAAACGGATGGCGTTCAACAAAGGCATCGGGCAAGCCCAGTTCACGGCCAAGGACACGAACCTCATCCTTGAACAACTCACGCAGCGGCTCAATCAAATCCAGCTTCATGACATCGGGCAGGCCGCCGACATTATGATGTGATTTAATCGTCGAGGACGGGCCCCCGGTAAATGAGACGCTTTCAATCACATCGGGATAAAGCGTGCCCTGGGCGAGAAAATCGACGCCCGGAATTTTTTCGGCTTCAGCTTCAAAAATATCGATAAAGGTCTTGCCGATGATTTTGCGTTTCGCTTCCGGGTCCCCGACCCCTTTCAGGCGCCCAAGAAACAATTCAGAGGCATCCTTGTGGATCAGGGGGATGTGATAATTATCCTGGAACAGCGTGACCACCTGTTCGGCCTCACCCTCCCTGAGCAGCCCATGGTCAACAAATACGCAGGTCAGCTGGTCGCCGATGGCCTCAAACAAAAGAACCGCGACAACGGCAGAATCGACCCCGCCGGAAAGCCCGCAAATCACATGTTTTTTGCCAACTTTGGCCCGGATTTCCTTGATTTTCGAGGTCCGGAAATGGTCCATCGTCCAGCCATCATCGCAGCCGCAAATTTTGTGAACAAAATTGGAAATAAGCTTGGCGCCTTTCAGGGTATGGACAACCTCGGGGTGGAACTGGACGCCATAAAATTTGCGCTCGTCATCGGCAATCGCGGCAAACGGTGCGTTCGCGCTGGAGCCGACAATTTTGAAATTTTCCGGTATCGCGGTCACGGTATCGCCGTGGCTCATCCACACCTGGTCCTTGTCACCCTTTTGCCAAACCCCTTCGAACAAGCGGCAGTCATCGGTGATTTTAAGGTAGGCGCGGCCAAATTCACGGTGGTCGGCCCCCTCAACCTTACCGCCTAGATGTTCGACCATGTCCTGCTCGCCATAACAAATGCCAAAAATAGGAATATCCAGCTTGAAAATTTCACCCGGGGATCGCGGGGTGTCATCGCCGGTGACCGATGCCGGCCCGCCGGAAAGAATTATCCCCTTGGGTTTCAGCCGCTTGAGGGCCTCCAGCGCCTTGGTATAGGGGACAATTTCACAGTAAACCCCGGCTTCGCGCACACGCCGGGCTATCAGTTGGGTGACTTGGGAACCGAAATCCAGAATAAGAATGCTATCGGCCATTGAGTATGCCTTTTTTTTCGATGTTAGCATTTACCCGATAATGACCGGCGTGGAAACCGCGAAATTCATTTGTTTTATCCGGGAACTCAGTGGTGGTGAAAAAAACCGGGAGAATTTGCTAAAAAGTTAGATAAAAATAACTGTATAACAGTTTGTTATTATTAACTATTTTCCTCTTCACTGGCAATTTCTTCGACATGGTCTTCAATCGTTGTTTCGAGGCGTCCTTCCTGGTCACAATCGCGGTCAAAGCAGATGGTTTGCATCTTTTCCAGGTTAAGCCTGGCCTGATCAACCGATTCCCCGGAAAGATAGGCATAGGCCTGGAGCTCGAGGGCGGTCAGGTTGGTTGGCTCCAGCCATAGCGCCAGGTCGTAATATTTCAAGCTGGTGGGCAACGAATCTATCCGAAGATATATCGTCCCGAGGCCAATATAGGCCGACACATTTCCGGGGTCGGCGACAATCGCCTGCTCAAACTTTTTCAGGGCAACTCTAAAGTCACCGGCCTCAAGTGCGGCATCCCCCTCAGCCGCCAGGATAACCGAAACATCCTTGTAAACCTCCAGCACCTGCGCATTTGCGGGCGTCAGGGTTAGAAATAGTGCGATCAGCAAGAGGGTAATGGTTTTCATAAAAACTCCAATAGGGTTCGCCACTTTTACCCTGTTCCGGGGGTGGTGTCATAAAAATAATGATGGGTGGTCAGGGTTTTTCCAGGACAGCCACAAAAAACCCATCGGTTCCATGCCGCCCCGGGGTTAGCAACAGGGCGCCTTTCAGCGAGGAGGCGCTATCGGGAATTGTTTTCATATCCCGGCCTTCAAGGATATCCCGGTAATCCAGCAGACCCCAGCCAGCATGGCCGTCAAGAAAGGTGCTAACCTGGTCTTCAGCTTCGGCCTGAAAAAACGAACAGGTGATATAAATCAAACGGCCGCCGGGTTTTACCAGAGCGGCGCCCTCGGCCAAAAGCGCTTTTTGGGTGGTAATATAGGTGGCAAGTTTTTCCTTTGTCAGGCCAAAACGCTGATCCGGGCTGCGCCGCCAGGTGCCGCTGCCCGAACACGGCAGATCGAGAATTACCCGATCCATATTGCCCGCAAGCGGGGCCAGAAATTCATCCCGTCCGTTAACGGGTAAAACCGCCCGCTGAACATTGCGCGCGCCTGCCTTTTGCACCCGTTTGGCCAATTCCTTCAAACGCTTTTCATTGATATCGAAGGCATAAATCTGGCCCGAGTTGGCCATCTCAGCCGCGGCGCCTAAGGTTTTACCGCCGGCGCCCGCGCACAGATCAAGAACCTGCATTCCGGGCCGGGCATCCACCAGCAGGGCCGCTATTTGCGAGCCTTCGTCCTGGATTTCAATCAAACCATCCTGAAAGACCTGAAGCGGTACCAAATTGACGTGTTCGGTTGAGGAAAACCCCAGCGGTGAAAATGATGTTGGTTCGAACCCGAGGGCTTTCAGATCTTCGCTAAGCTCTTCCGGCCTGGCCTTCAAGGTGTTGATGCGAACGGTCAGCGGGGCCCGGCCCTTCAGGACAGTTAGTTCTTTTTCCCAGGTTTTTGGGAAGCGGTCTTGGAAGCGCCCCAATAGCCATTCCGGACAATTAAGCCGAGCCCAGTCAGGGACTTTGTCTGAAAGGTTTCCCAGCGCCTTGACCAGGGCACCTTCGCCGTCGGTTAAGGGCGGAAGGCCATATCCGCCCTCGGCAAACAAGGCCGCGTCAAAGCCCCCGGTTTGCACCAGATGGGTCAGTAAAATTGACCGGCTGTCCGGGGATCCACCGGCGGCCCGGAGGGCCCAGTCCAGGGCCAGATAATTGCGGATAATTTCATAAAGCGTTGCCTGGATCGCGCGCCGGTCCTTGGATCCGATATAGCGGTTTTTACGGAAATGGTGGTTGGCGATTAAATCCAGCGGGTAGGACGGGTCCTTGAAAAAATGTTCGAGCAAATCCTGCGCTGTTTTCAGGCGGGCTGAGGGCTTCATGAAGGCTTACTCGGACAAGGGATAGTTGGGTGATTCCCGGGTGATGGTGACACCATGGACATGGCTTTCGCGCAGGCCCGCGCCGGTAATCCTGATAAACTTGGCGCCTTTTCTTAAGTCTTCAATGGTGGCTGAGCCGGTATAGCCCATCGCCGCCCGCAGGCCGCCGGCCATCTGGTGCAGGATGGTCCCGGCCGCGCCCTTGTAGGGCACCTGGCCTTCAACCCCTTCGGGCACCAGTTTCAGCGTATCCTTGATATCTTCCTGGAAATAGCGGTCGGCAGACCCGCGCGCCATGGCGCTGACCGACCCCATCCCGCGGAAAGACTTATAAGACCGGCCCTGGTAAATAAAGACGTCGCCGGGAGCCTCTTCGGTTCCCGCCAGCATGCTGCCCATCATCACCGCCCGGGCGCCGCCGCCAATCGCCTTGGCGATATCGCCGGAGGTTTTAATGCCGCCATCGGCAATCACGCCAACGCCATGCTTGTCACATTCTTCTGCGGTGTCCATCACCGCCGTCAGCTGCGGCACGCCAACCCCGGCAACGATCCGGGTGGTGCAAATCGACCCCGGGCCAATCCCAACCTTGATGACATCCGCGCCGGCATCAATCAGGGCCTTGGCGGCGTCTTTGGTGGCAATGTTGCCGGCGGCAACTTCAAATTTGCCCTTCATCTTTTTGATCTTTTTGACGGTCTCGATGACCCGGCTGGAATGGCCGTGGGCGGTATCGACGACAATCAAATCACAGCCGGCATCGACCAGGGCTTTGGTGCGACTTATGCCGCTGTCGCCAACCGATGTGGCGCCAGCGACCAACAGGCTGCCATCGGCATCCTTGCTGGCGTTCGGGTGCTCTGAAGCCTTTTCCATGTCGCGCACGGTGATCAGCCCGATGCAGTTGAAAGCATCGTCAACCACCACCAGTTTTTCAATCCGGTGGGCATGGAGCAATTTCTTGGCCTCTTCCGAGGATATTCCGGGTTTGACCGTAACCAAACCTTCTTTGGTCATCAGGCCGCTCACGGGTTGTTGCATGTTTTTGGCAAAACGAACGTCGCGGTTGGTCAGCATGCCGACCAGCTTCCCGGGTCCGCTTTTCGATTTCTCGACAACCGGGATGCCGGAAATTTTGTGTTTCGACATCAATGCCATGGCATCAGCCAGCGGTTGTTGGGGATGGATCGTCAGGGGATCAACCACCATGCCCGATTCAAAACGTTTGACCTGGCGCACCATGTCGGCCTGGATATCGATATCCATGTTGCGGTGTAACACCCCGATGCCGCCGGCCTGGGCCATGGCAATCGCCATCTTGACCCCGGTGACAGTATCCATGGCGGCTGATAAGAACGGCAGGTTCAGGGTAATTTTTTTGGTAAGGCGGGTTTTTACATCGACCCCGGCGGGCATGACATCGGACGCGGCGGGAAGCAGCAAAACGTCATCGAATGTAAGCCCAAGTCGTATTGTCATCGCATATTCCGAATCAAAAGTTGGCCCTATATGCCAGCACTTCCCCGGTTTGTCACGTTTCTTTTGTTATCAGCAACTAAGGCTGGGCGCGGCCCTTGAAGCCCGTGGCCAGAACAAAAAGCTCTCGTGAATCCTGGCGGCTTGACGGTGGCTTGAGGTGGCGGATGGTTTTGAAGTTTTTCTTCAGGGTCGCTAAAAGCTCACCCTCGGTGCCGCCCTGCAGCACCTTCGATAGGAAAAACCCGCCGGAGTTCAAGACCTCCAGGGCAAAATCCAGCCCGGCTTCGCACAGCACCATGGTGCGCAAATGATCGGTCTGGCGGTGCCCGGTGGCGGCATTGGCCATGTCGCTGATCACCGCATCAACCCCGCCCGCCGTTTTATCCAGGATTGCCTGGTAGGTACTATCTTCCAAAAAATCACCGAGGATAAAGTCCACCCCTGGGACTGGATCGATTTCTTGTAAATCCACCGCCAGTATTTTAACTTTTGGGGCAATTTCACGCATCACCTGGCACCAGCCGCCGGGGGCGGCCCCGAGGTCAACCACGGTTTTCACCCCCTTGAAAAGATCGTATTTTTCCGCAATTTCCTTCAATTTGAATGCCGCCCGCGACCGATACCCCAACCGCCGGGCCTCAGCCACATAAGGATCGTTCAGCTGGCGTTGCAGCCAGCGGGTAGAAGAAGCGGTGCGCCCGCGGGCGGTTTTCACTCTTTCTTTTTTACCACGGCGGCGGCTTTTGGGATCGGTTGTCATCTTTTCACCTTAACCACCCTGCCCTGAAAAAACCACCTTGGGGGCAGTTGGCAAAAGGCTGTTCAAAATGCCTTCACGAAGGCCGCGGTCAGCCGCGGTCAGGTTGTCGCATTCAGCCAGGGAAAAGATCGCCGAAAAAATAGCACAACCGGGGATCATGAATTCTGCGCGCTCAGCCCCGATCACGGCATTGGCGATACGGACGTCAAGCGGTGTTGCCGCCACCTCCCGCGCCAACGTCAGCAGGTTTTCGGTTTTGAAGGTGGCGCCGTCCACCCGGGCGCGGTGATATTTATCCAGACCCAGCGCCAGGGCCGCCAGCGTTGTTACCGTGGCGGACGAACCGATGGCGTGAACCGGGGCTTTGAAAAAGTGTGCGTTTTTTTCAAAAAACCCGGTGAATATTTTGGCATCGGTTTTAATTTGAGCCTGGAATTCTTCTGCTGAGACCTCGTCGGCTGCCATCGCATCGCGGCCGCGCACCACCCCCAGCGGCACCGAAAGCCAATCAAGCACCCGAAGCGCGGTCCCGGCAGTGTCCAGCAATATGACTTCTGTGCTGCCGCCGCCGATATCGAACATCATTATATTGCCGGCCTCGATCAACGGGGCCGACGCCAGCACCGCCAGGCGCACCTCCTCCCGGGCCGGGATAATTTCAAAGTCGAGCCCGGTTTGCTCGCGAATGGTTTGAATAAAAGCCTCGCGATTTTCTGCCATCCGGCACGCCTCGGTCGCGACCGCGCGAATTTCACTGACATCTTCATCGTCAATGATTTCAGCAAAACGTTTGAGGGCAGCAATGGTGCGGTCGATCGCCGCCGGTTGAAGGCTACCGGTTTTCGCGGCGCCCTCACCCAGGAGCACTATCGTCGACTGGACCCGGATGGTTTTGAAAACATCGCCGATGCGCTCGCCAATTATCAGGCGGCAGTTATGGGTTCCAAGATCAATGGCGGCAACACGGGTCACGGGTCTTATCCTTAAGTCTTCTTGAGCGCGCCCACTGGTAAATGATTTCAGACCTGCAAACAAGGTCAATTGACAAGGTCCCTCATTCACTTATATAGCAGGGCCTCTTTTGCCCCGTCGTATAACGGTAATACTACGGACTCTGAATCCGTCAATCGTGGTTCGAATCCACGCGGGGCATCCACCCTCCCCCATTTATGCAAAACCAGATTGACTTGTGGGTGATTTTGCAATAGAACAAAAGAAGAACACTCTGAAAGAGACAGTCATGGAATTCAGCATATTTACAATTTTAGGCGGTTTGATTTTTACCCTGGTCTGGGGGGTTACGGTGATCGGCTTGATTGATGGCCTCGGGCCTTTGGTAAAACGCCTGAAAAATATGGTTGGGTATCAAAAAGATCGTACATATCCCTATTTTATTTCCGAAAAGGGGTAACCCCTTCCGTACTTAAACCCAAGGCGCACAAATTTCCCGCCGGACTATTGCAAATGGCGCACTCCGGCCTATGTCAGGAATAGGAATTGGGGGACTCTTTTTTTCATTTTTTTTCGCATTTCCACTTTACTTTATGTATTAACACCACTATATATATCGTATTGATACTATTGGAAAGAGAAAAATGGACATTAAAACACTGTGTTTAGGCATACTTTCGCTCGGGGATGCCACCGGCTATGAAATCAAGAAAATGGTCGCTGAAGGGAGTTTCAGCTTTTTTAGCGAAGCCTCATACGGCTCTATTTACCCTGCCCTGGGAAAATTGATGGCAGAAGGGTTCGTGACCTGCCGCGCCATGGCCCAGGAAAAACGCCCCGATAAAAAAGTTTACTCCCTGACCGAATTAGGCCGGGAAGCGTTAACCCAATCGCTCAGGAAAAATCCGGACCCGGATAAAAACCGGTCGGAATTTCTGGCCGCCATCCTTTTTTGTGAATCGGTGGCGCCGGAGCGGGTTGACGATTTGATCGAAGATCGCATTCACGAACACGAACAAAAAATTACCGCCCTGGAGGGGCTTCTTGCCGGTGATATGACACCGGGTTCTATATTTGTAGTTGAGTATGGTGTCGCCACCCAGAAAGCCGCGCTGGAATTTCTTTTGAAAAACCAAAACAAGTTTTCGGGGCAATCGCCAAAAGGCGCTGGCGCCAATTTGAGGGAGGTGCCAACCACCGCCGCCGAATAACTACAAAACCTAATCCACCAAAAGGGGCGCAGCCCCATAATAAGAAGAGGACGACAGCAAAATGAAAATGATCATAAGAAAACCGAATTTCAAAGCCCTGATAAAATCCCCCGTGGGATTAGCGGTTATAATCCTGACAGTCATTATTACATATGTCACTGTCGGCTCATTATTATGGGGTGGCAGCGAGGCCAATGGCGATACCCCGGGTGAAATAAGCAACCCGGAAGATGAATTATTCCTGATCAGAGCCCGGGTCATCACCGCCAGCAATTATATAGAAAAAATCCAGGTTCGTGGCCGCACCGAGGCATTGCGTACCGTAGAACTGAAGGCTGAAGTTTCCGGCGCCGTCACCGCCACCCCGGTGGAAAAAGGCGAACGCGTCAATGCCGGTGACATCATTTGCAAATTAGCGCCAAATGCCCTGGAGGCAACCCTGGCGCAAGCCCGGGCGCGTGCCACCCAGCGCCAACTTGAATATGATGCGGCGGTTGAACTATCAACCAAGGGCTTTCGGTCTGAAACCCAGGTGGCTTCGGCCAAGGCTGAACTTGATGCCGCCAATGCCCAGGTCATCCGGGCCGAAGTTGATTTTGAAAATACCTCTATTCGCGCGCCCTTTGCCGGGCTGGTCAATGACCGCCCAGCCGAACTTGGCGATTTTCTTCAAGTCGGCAACACCTGTGCCATACTTCTGACCGAAGACCCTTATCTGGTTGTTGGTGAGGTTTCCGATCGTCAGGTCAGCCGGATTTATAAAGGGCAGCCAGCGGTTGTCACCCTGACCAATGGCCAGGTTCTGGACGGCACGGTTCGTTATATTTCCAGCGCCGCCCGGATTGAAACCCGCACCTTTCGGGTTGAAATTGAAGTTGCCAACCCTGACCTTACGCTCAGGGAAGGGATAACCGCCAACATTGAAATCCCGACCGCCAGCGCCAAAGCGCACTTCTTAACCCCATCGCTATTGACCCTGAAGGACGATGGTTCGGTCGGCATCAGGATTGTTAAAGATGGCACCGTTGAATTTTACCCGGTCACGATCGCCGGCAACGACCCCAACGGGTTATGGGTAACCGGCCTGCCCGACCAGATTCAATTGATCATCACCGGCCAGAATTTTGTCACCGAAGGTCAAAAGGTCCGGGTTGAACTTGAAAACAATGGGGGCAACTCATGAACAAGATTATTCGCGCCGCGGTAGACTATAACCGGGCAACGCTTTCGGCTCTGTTTGTTATTTTCGTATTGGGAATTGTTTCCTACTCTTTCATTACCAAGGAACAAAACCCGGATATTCCTATTCCGTGGTTCCAGGTATTTATGGTCCATGAAGGAATTTCCCCTGAGGATGCGGAGCGTCTGCTGATCAAACCCATGGAGGTTCAGCTGCGCTCAATCTCCGGCGTTAAACAGATGATCAGTGTCGCCAATGAAGGGCAGGCATATGTATGGCTTGAATTTTACGCTGACCAGGACCATGAGAAAGCGCTTGATGACATCAGGGCCGCGGTCAATAATGCCCAGGCCGAATTGCCGGGCGAAACCGAAGAGCCATTGATTTTTGAAAACAACCCGGCAACCCAACCCATCCTGGCCTTTGTGCTTTCCGGAAATGCCAGCGAGAAGGTTTTTACCAACCTCGCGCAACGCGTTAAGGATGAGCTTGAATCGCTGCCTAATGTCCTCGACGCCACAATCAGTGGCACCCGCGAAGAGGTTCTGGAGATCATTATTGATCCGGCCAAATTGGCGGCCTACAACCTGACCCCGGCCGAGATTTTAACCACCATCAGCAGAAACAACCGTTTGGTTGCGGCGGGTTCACTTGAGACCGGTGAAGGCCGATTTTCGGTAAAAATTCCCGGCGTTTTCGAAAATGAACTCGATGTTTTAAGTCTGCCCCTGAAAACCTCAAGCGACGGTGTTGTTACGATTGGTGACCTGACCGAGGTCAGGAGAACCTTCAAGGACCCGGTTCGGCTCTCCAGAATGAATGGTTATCCGGCGGTTACCATTGAGGTTTCAAAGCGGATTGGCACCAATGAAATTGAAACCTCTCAAATGATCCATGAATGGCTGGACAAGGCCCAGCAAACAGCAGCTTGGCCCGAAGGCATTGAAGTCACATTTGTCTGGGATTCAGCTGATTTTACCCGTGAATTCCTGGAAACGCTTCAAAACAGCGTTATGTCCGCAATCCTGCTGGTTGCCGTCCTTGTTGTTGCCGTCCTTGGCATCCGTTCAGCGACCATCGTCGGCATCACAATCCCCGGCGCCTTCCTGTTTGGCATTATGATGCTTTATCTTTTTGGCTATTCAATCAATATCGTGGTCATGTTCGGCCTGATCCTGGCGGTCGGCTTGCTTGTCGACGGGGCTATAGTGGTCAGCGAGTACGCCGATCGAAAAATGCTCGAAGGCCTGCCCAAGAAAGAAGCCTATATTGCCGCCGCGCAACGGATGGCATGGCCGATTACGTCTTCGACCCTGACCACCCTGGCAGCCTTTTTCCCGCTGCTGTTTTGGCCGGACATCATTGGCGAATACATGAGCTATCTTCCCCTGACCCTGATTTTTGTTCTTTCCGGTTCACTGATCATGGCATTGGTGTTTTTGCCCACCCTTGGCTCCCTCATGGGCAAGCCCGGTGCCGCGGATGCGAAAACCATGACAGATCTGGCCGCAGACCATGAAATGGACGTCGGGCATATGCATGGCTGGACCGGCAAGTATGCCCGCTTCCTGCAAAAGTTGACCAGCAAACTCTGGAAATGCTGGGCCATGGTTGGCGGAGCTTTGGCCACGATGGTCATCATTTACGGGACATTTATTGCCATGGGCACCGGGACCGAGTTTTTCCCCCAGGGCGAACCCGATAATGTTCGCCTTGCGATCCATGCCAGGGGCAATCTGTCGCCGGTGGAGATGGACAGAATTTCCTATGAAGTTGAGCAGACAATCAACGATATTCCGGGGATTAAAAACATCTACAGCACCTCGGGCCGGGGCTTAAGCTCCTCGCGTGGTGCTGATGATGTGATTTCCCGGATTAACGTTATTTTCGACGATTGGCAAACCCGCCGCCCGGCCGACGATATTATTGCCGAAATCAGGGAAGCCACCGAGGTTATCCCCGGGATTATCGTTGAGCCATTGATTGATGGTAACGGCCCCACCTCGGGCAAGGATATCCAGATCAGGATCGCTTCGGAAATCACTTCTGAAATGGACATGGTGGTCGAAGAGCTGATAAATTATATGGTCACCATGGATAGCCTGGAAGATGTTGAAGACAACCGCCCGCTGCCCAATATTCAATGGGTCATGGAAGTCGACCGCGCTGAAGCCAGCCGGTATGGCACCGACCTGATCACAATCGGCAGTATCATCCAGCTGGTCACCAACGGTATCAAGGTTGGTGAATACCGCCCCGATGATGCCGAAGACGAGCTTGATATCAGGGTTCGTTTCCCGATTGATGAGCGGGGCATTGAACAGCTGGATAAATTGTTGTTGCCGACGCCGCAGGGCAATATCCCGATTTCAAATTTCGTCAAACGGGTGCCGAAGCAAAACATCAACAAAATCCGCCGGGAAAATTCACAGCGGATCTGGCGGATTCAAGCCAATGTTGTTCCGGGTATGAATGTTAATGGTGAAATTGATAACATTAAAGCCTGGTTGGACAGCCAGAATTATGACCAACGCGTTGAAATTACTTTTGACGGAAATACCCAGCAACAGGAATCGTCCGAAACATTTTTAGTGCAGGCCCTTGCGGGTGCCCTGTTCCTGATGGCCCTGATCCTGATTACCCAGTTCAACAGCATTTACCGGGCTTTCCTGATCCTGAGCGCGGTTATATTGTCTACCGTGGGTGTGGTTTTAGGTTTGATCCTGACCGGTTCCACGTTCGGGATTGTCATGACCGGGGTTGGCGTGATTGCGCTGGCCGGGATTGTCGTCAACAACAACATCGTTTTAATCGACACCTATGCCCGCCTGGTCAAGAGCGGTATGAGCCCACTGATCGCCATCGTGCAAACCGGCGCCCAAAGGCTGCGCCCGGTGCTGCTGACAACGGTGACAACCGTTGTCGGACTGATGCCCATGGTATTCCAGTTCAATATCAGCTTTTTTCCGCCTAGCGTGGTGATTGGCTCACCGACGTCGTTTATCTGGGTCGGTCTGGCACAGGCGATTGTTTTCGGGCTTTCGTTCGCGACCGTCCTCACGCTGGTTTTAACCCCGGTGTTCCTGGCCCTGCCGGTACACATGAAAACCCGCCGGGCTTTGAAACGCGCCGATGGCCTGCTGTGGTCGCAACGCATTGGACGGCGGCTAGGCTTCAGGCCTGCAACCATGCCGGCAGAATAAGAGGTTACTTTGATTTGTTGAGAACGTGGAAGCGGTAGACGCTTACGGGAATGGTAAAAAGATAAAACAGGCCTGCAAAGATAAAAGGCTGCCATGCGTAAGCCGTAACCGCCGCCGCAAACAACGAAACCAAAAGCAAGGTGTGGACCAGATATTCGCGGCGAATAATCAGCCCCCTAAAGGCATAGGTCGGGATTTTTGAAACCATACCAAAGCATAGAAGCGCGGTATAAACACCTACGAATTCAGGGCTGGTAAAAAACCCGTTTCCGTATTCCAGCATAACCATGACCGGCATAATGCCAAGGCCCGCCGCTAC
>SMVA01202019.1_pt1 | contig 16679 bp, 16 predicted proteins | sample 2456451 | NCBI WGS metagenome assembly SMVA01 (sample SAMN11095933, study PRJNA526329) | marine sediment metagenome | biome: Marine sediment; feature: Surficial sediment; material: Deep marine sediment; isolation source: Hadal surficial sediment | place: Pacific Ocean | collected 2014-05 | depth...
CGCTGGGGAGCGGCTCGCCGGTAATCTCGTCCCGCCGGATGCGCGGGCGCGATTCCAGAGATCGGAGGTAGCCAAAGAGCGGTTGATCACCCTCCTCACGGATGACGAAGTCTTCCTGAACGAACCGGACCAGCCGTTCGGACCATGGCTCCGGATCGAACCCCAGGCGCTCATACAGGTCATCGGGCAGCAGGTTCGCGAACGCCGATACGTCTTCGAGTCCGATCTCCAACTCCACGACGACGGAGTCCTCATGGACGAAGATCTCGCTCACCGTCGAGGCCAACATCGCCCTCGTTATGATGATGGCGTCCGAGCTGAGGGCGGAAGGCACCCACAACATCGCGAGGGCGACGATGAGGGCGCGAGCCACGATCAGCTCCCCAGCACGAACGCGCCTCCCAGCGTGAACGTGAACTGATTGCGGATGTCGGTGATCAGGATCCAGCGTACCTCGACGAACGGGCGGAACGGGCCCTGGGTCTGGGTTCGGCTTCCAACGACGAAGTTGGCTCCCCAGCTGGTGTCTTCGGTAAAGAACCCGTTGTCGAAAATGGCATAGTCCTCATAGGTCACGCCCGCGCCGAAATAGCCTAGGGCCTGGCCGCCGATTCGATTCTGAACCACCACGTTCAGGTGGCCGGCAATTAGATCGCAGTCCTGGATGGTGCAGGAAGGCCAGTAGTAATCCACGGCCGCCTCCACGCGGACGCCCCGGTCGAAGGATTCTCGGACCTGGAAGCCGAGGCGCCCGCCGATTCCCCACGCCCCTCCGGGAATACCTATATAGTTCCCCGTTGCAGTCACCTCGACTTGGGCTGCTGCCTGACCACCTCTGACATGTAACATGGCCAGCGCGAGGACGACAATGCAGAGCGGATGCGAGACTTTCACGACACACCTCCTGATTTGGATTGGCCACCCGGGGAGCCCCCGGGCCAGATTCGACACTGGTAGTGTGCGTTAAAGCGGGGTGGGGCACCATAGGACCAAAGTCCAATTCCCGATCGCCTCGTGATGAGTCAGGTTGTTGTGGTTCCTTCGCCTACTCATTCCATGAGGTCAAATGTCCATTCGTGTGATTCTCGCGCTCGCGGCGCTTTCCGCCTTGACCGTTGCCGCAGCCGAAGCGCAGCGGCGGCCCACCCCCAGGGTGCCCATGCACGTCGAGTTCTCGGGGGGCTACGGTTACCAGTTTGGGGGGGGAGGTTCGACCCGAGAGGGTCGTATCGATATTACATCATCCGGGTCCTACGGCTTCACGCTGGACATACCGGTTCGGCAGAATGCACGAATCGAGTTGTTTTGGTGGAGGCAGGACTCGCAGGTCGAGATCAAGCCTGTCCTCGGGACGCCGAGCGCGTCCGACGTCGCGGTGGAGTATTATCAGCTTGGCGGAATGACCGACTTCCCGCAGGGGAATCTTGTTCCGTATGGCGTGCTCACCCTCGGCACCACGCGCTTGATCGGGAAGGGAGACATTTCAGGAGACGAGTGGCGCTTCAGTGGCACGCTCGGGGGCGGTGTCAAGATTGCAGGGCAGGGTATGGTCGGTGTCAAATTGGAGGGCCGGTTGTTGCTCACCGCCCAGAACAACGGCAGTGCGTTCTGGTGCGGAGCAGGTGGATGCGCGGTCGGACTGGTGGGGAGTCCCATCGCGCAGGGCGTGCTGTCGGGGAGTGTGTTCGTGAAGGTTGGGGGCCCGCGTTAGGCCGGTCGCTCGTCGAACAGTCGGCTGCTCGTCTACCAATCGAACGTCTGAATGTCTCCTAGAGCGTGTAGCCCTCCTCCCGAAAGTGAGGGTCGAACGCGAAGGCCCGATCAACCCGGTTCGCTCGCATGAGCTCGAAGGAGGAGGCGTCTACCAGACTCAGCTTCCTGGCGTCTCGAAGCAGCAGGTCGTCGAGGGCCCGCTCGTGTGTCGGTTCGTCCACCCAGAGCACGTCTAAAAGCGGTGCGAACGCTTCGCGGAAGATGCGTACCGCTCCGATTCCAATACGGGCCTGGAGGAGCGCGTACGTCTCCACGAGCACGTAGGAACTGGTGACCAACGACGCCCGCTCGGCTCTGAGTCTCGCAAATCCCTCGCTCGCCTCCCCGTGAGCCTGGTCGGAGCCGACCACGAGCGCGAGCAGTGCCGATGTATCCACGAACACGCGGCTCATTCGAAGGACGTTCCCAGGTAGTGGTCGTGTCTTCGGGCCAGGTCATCGGCGCCGGACGGATCCTCGAACCGCCCGACAACGGCCTCGGCCCGCTCGTAGAGGGCGGACCGGTCGGGTCCGCCCGACTCCAAGACCTGGTCCAGGCACCGGCGGATGAACTCGGCCATGGACACGCCCTGCTCTTGGGCGAGGCGCCGGACGCGGCGGGCTTGCCCATCCGTCAATTGGATCTGAGTACGCACCATGACGAAATGTAAGCACATCATTACATCACATCAATCCTGCCGAGGAGCTAGATGCGCCGAATGGCCCGAATCCAGGAGTCCGGGCCCGGCCCCCGGTAACCCTGAACCTTGTATTCTTGCCACGCCATGGCATATTTACGGGTGGGATCTATCATAACCAGCTTACGTTCATCATGACTGACCCAATCAGGGACTACCTAGCTGAGATCGGGCGCCGGGGAGGCCAAAAGAGCCGCCGTACCCTGGACCCAGAGACCGCCCGGAGCATGGTTCGCGTGCGTGAGGCACGCCGCGCCTACCGTCGCTTCCGCACGTCCTGCTTCTGGTCCTACCGCCCCGATCTGCTCATCGGGCTGGACGACGTGGATTGGGTGGCAGAGACTCTGATGAAGAACGGCAACCGCGAAGCCTGGCAAGTCGGGAGGTCGTTGTGCCGTTAACCGATCTCCAGCGGACGATTCTGGCGCTCCTTGCCCAGACCCGGGCACCGGACAGCTACCTGGCGGGAGGCGCTGCGTTGCACTTCACTCCCAATTCCGTACGGTACAGCAACGACCTCGACTTTTTCCATGACTCACCGCAGCGGGTGGCATCCGCCTTCTCGGATGATGCGGCGCTCCTAGAGCAGGCAGGGTACGGTCTCGATGTGGAGATCAGCCAGCCGGGATTCATCCGCGCCGTTGTCAGCCGAGATGATGAGGCGACGAGAATCGATTGGGCTCACGATTCGGCATGGCGGTTCATGCCTCCGATCCGGGACACACTGGGCGGGTTCGTACTTCATGATGTCGACCTCGCCGTGAATAAGACGCTGGCCCTCGCCGGGAGAGACGAGCCCCGCGATTTCATCGATATCCTGTTCGTTCACGAGCGAGTGCTCCCGTTGAGCGCACTAGCGTGGGCGGCCGTGGGTAAGGATCCGGGGTTTACGCCGCTGTCGCTCGTGGAGTTTCTGCGCAGAAGAGGGCGACATCGCCCCGAGGACATGGCGCGACTGAACCTGGCCGTTCCATTCGACCCCGTGGCGAGCAAGGAGTTGTGGCTCGGTGCCCTCGCTGATGCGGAGGCGTTCGCCCGTTCTGGCCCGACCGACGAGACGGGTTGCCTCTACTACTCTCCCGAACTGGAGAGCTTCACCGCGCCCGACCGTGACAGGGACCTGGCCAGCCAGGGGCTGGTCCCGCACTTCGGGGCGCCCGGCGGTGTGCTTCCTCGGGTGGTGGACGTTTGAATTGCCAGGCGGTCGGCGGTCGTTACCAAAATGGATGACACTCCATTTTAGTCGCACTCTTGCAGACCATCCTCCACAATAGTTCGTAACCGCACCAGTGTAGTGATGGGCGAAGTCAGAGGTCGTCCGGTGGCCTACCCGACTCCATTCCCTCCAGGAGATCCAGCAGGCCAACCGCCTCCCATGAGCGATTCCGCTTGGACTCGGAGAGCGGCTCGAGAACACCGCAGTCGGTGAGCTGTCGAATGGCCTGGTGGATCGCGGCCTTGGACCGTCCAGTAACGGCAGCGGCAACCGGTGCGGTGACGACGGGATGCGCGGGTAAGACTTCAATTACTGCCCAGGCAGCGGCGTCGGACCTCGGCCCTGGACCTTTGGCTAGCTGACCGCGCCATTCATCCATCAGCACGGTTACGGCCTCGAGGTAGTTGGCTGCCAACCCTGCCGCACGCGCCGCGGCAGCCGCGAACTGTTCAATCCAGGAACCAACGTCGCCAGATCTGAATCCGGCGAGGCCTCGGATATAACGTTCTCGTTGTGTCGCCAGAACGACACTGATGGGAGGGACATACGAGGTTGCAATGCCGCGGCGGCGGAGCACTACGTGGATGAGCGCACGGCCCGTGCGCCCGTTCCCGTCATCGAACGGATGAATTGTCTCGAATTGTGCGTGAACGATCGCGGCCTGAACGAGGGGAGGAAGCGAACGGTCCAAGGTGGCCTCACAAAGATCATGGAGCAATGAATCGACGTGCTCGGCGGGCGGCGGTACGAAGTCGGCCCCGCAGGGATTGTAGTCATTCCCACCGATCCAGTTCTGCTCCCTGCGGACGATGCCTGCGAGCTTCGAGTTGGGGGCATTGGCCATCAGCTTCCCATGGATCTCCGTAAGGTGTTCGATACCGACCTTCTCGGCGGTGGCCGCTTCATCAACTGCCAGCTGCATGGCATCGATGTTTCCAAGTACTTCTAAGATCGTGGACGAAGCCTTCCCTCCAGTCTCGAGCTTCGACTCAGCACGGGCGAGTTGACGTATCCCTACCTGAATGCCCTCCACCTTCGATGATGCGATCGATTCAGTGCGGAGTAGCAAGCGAGCCAAGGGCGCGAGGGCGGGCCGGGCGCTCGCGTTGAGGGTCATGATCGCCTGCTCCGCGTCAGACACGACACCGGCGATGCGGGAGGTCAGGTCGAACTCGAAACCGCTCAACCTCTCGGGGATGAATGACTCGTACGTGCAGGCCTTCCGGTACCTCGGCGGCGCGTAGAGCGCGGGGTTCCACTCCCACACCTTGCTGACGAGTGTTCCGCGCATCCCGAAAGCCCCCCTCTTCTTAGTTCAGCTTATCGCACAAACTGAACTAAGATGGCGCCTTAGTTCAGGATCGCAAGCTCCTTTTTTCAGGGGATCGGGCCCGGATCGCTCTTCTCGGCACCGGTGCTCGGGCAGCAAGATTGAAGAGAGGCCGAACTTCTTACTGAGCCCAACGTCAATCCTCCTGCTCCGCCGCATACGCCGCGGCAGACTCCTCCTCCCGCTCTCGCTTCTCGCGAACCAGCCTGCGCTTGACGAGCAGCGGAACCAGCGCCGCGACGAACGCCACGAGGCTGATCGGCGGCAACCCGCCGTTCCAGCCACCCGGAGCCAGCCATCCCCGCAGACCGAGTGCCACCAGGTGCGCGACCACGAACGCCAGCGCAACGTAGCCGAGCCGCTGGTTACGCTTCCAGCGTTGCCCGCCGATCGCCTTCGGCATCATCGGCAGTGAAGTGATGGCCGGTCCCAACAGCAGGAACAGCGCGACGACCCCAACCGCGATCGCCACCTCACCCTCGAGGTTGAGGCGACCGTCCGGGAGGAAATACTTCGCGTAGTAGGCCGGGCTCAGCAGCGCCAGCGAGAACAACGCGTGGACTCCCGCCAAGAAGAACCCCATCAGACCGCAGAACTTGATGACGACCAGCCGCAGCGCTTTGTCGTGATCGTGCCAGCGAAACACCTTACCGATGAGGTATGAGCTTGCCACGAAGAACACTGCCGCCAGCGACGTCGCTTTGTTCAGGATGAACAGTGGGAAATGTGCCCAAGCGACATCCCCGACCAGGTGATACCGGATGATGGCGTAGAGGAGCGCGGATCCGAACACCACCGCGAACCACTTCGCGGTGGTCGGTTGCCATAGGCGATGGGCAGGCAGGCCGGATGGCGCCCCACTCACTTTCCGTTGCTCTGGCTCGTTCATCCGAACTCCTTCTCCCCGACCAGTCAGCCCTCGCTACATGCCCGGGGTGTACCAGATGGGTGACGTATACGCCCGATCCTGCAGCTCCATGGTCGTGCCCTCCGGCATCTCGACGTTGAAGAACTTCGCGTCGTACGCCGTCCAGCGCGGTGTCGGAATCTCGAGCACGCGCACGTAGTAGAAGGCGGATCGACGCCGATCGAAGTCCGGATCTTCCCAGTGGGCCACGAGGAACGGCTCACCGATCGTGTTCGTGTAGGACGCGTCTTCGATGTCGACCGTGTTGCCCACGAGGCGTTCGCAGCGGCGGTTGCGAATCGCGCGATCGTCCGAGCAGGCTACGTCGTAAATGCGCTCGCGGGTCTCCCCACTCGCGTCGATCCAACCCTTGATCACCTGCACCCGGTCGAGGTTCGCCCCGTCCGGGTCACGCAACGCCCGGATCATGAACGTCGGTGCTTCCCCGGAGGGCGCGTTACTCAGGTCGCCCCCCATCGGTACACCACGCCGGTAGCCCTCGCGTGCGAAGTCCGGCCGATGCACCTCGTCCTCCCGGAAATCCCAGCCCCCGAAGACCCGAACCGTGAGTCGCGTGCCGGTGGTGGCGTAGACCTCCTTGCGCTCCATCGCGTCCCAGATGGACTCGCGAGTGTTTTCGCGAGCCCAAACCGCTGCGAGGCCGGAAGCACCGACGTCGACCTCGAAGATCGAGAGCTCCGGAATCGCGCCCTCGATCAGCACATGCTCGGCACGATCCGGGCTCGGCTCGACGAGGTGGGCCTTGCTGAAGTTGTTCTCCTCGCGGCTCGTGGGCAGGGCCGTGTGGTTATCGGTACTCCCGATCATGCCGAACCTGTAAGGGTTGGTACCGAGCCGGTCGCCCAGCCGCAGACCCTCGAGCAGAGCCGAACGGGCGTATTCCCGTGAAAGCATGTCCGCAGTCTTGGCCACGGAACCGTCGATGTTACCTCGATCCATCGTCTCGAAGTCGGCGAACTCGTCGTCGGGAGAGAGGAACGGGTGCGCCTCTCCGTCGCCCTTCTGCTGTGTGACCTCGACGATCGGCTCGAACCGCATGCGCGTCCGTGCGTACGCCTCGGTGAACGGCTGACCGGTATACGTCTCCACATCGAACATGAGACCGTTCGAGAGGTTACCGTTGTGCGGAATCGACAGCACCCGGCCGCCAGTCTGCCTCTCATAGCCGGCCATGTACTCCCAGAGGTCCTCGGCGTCCGGCGAGTCGAACTGAGAGTACGGAAGAATCTGGCTTGTCCGATTGGCGGCGTCCCGGAAGACCACGACCCGGTGCATGTTGTTTCCGTTGGGATGGGACGTCCACTCGAAGCCGTGGAACGTGGTGAACACGCCCGGCTCGTAGTACCGGTCCGCGTTCTCGACGACCTTGGCCCAGACGGCTTCGGTCATACGGGGCTCGTTGATCAGATCAGTGGCCCCCGCCCGCACCCACTCGATGAACGCATCATACCCGTTGCCGGCCTTTGACATGTCGTGCCAGCGTTTGCCAGTCTCGCTCGCCAGAACGAGGGGGTCGGAGCGGCGGATGAAGTCGGCCAGCCCGAGATTCTCGGCGTGATCGGCCAACACGAGGAAATCGAGTGGGCGGATCAACTTCACCCTCCACCCGAGATGGCTGGTCACCTCTTCACCCCGTGACACCCGGTACGCCACGTCGGGCCCGAGCGTCGCCCCGGCCATCCCTACATCCGTCGACCACGAGCTGTGCAGGTGGGTGTCACCGAAGTAGACCCGGTTAGGGAAGTGATCCTCCACATAAGGGGAGTATTCGGCTCTGGGGGCCGTCACCAGGTCTCGCGGGGGAAGCACGTCCTGGGCGAAGGCCGGTGCGGCCCAAGCTGCGCAGGCTAGGCAAATCACCGTTGCCGTTGTTTTTATGAATACCGTCGTTTTGACGGAGTCGACTCTAGTCATGTCTCGCTTCCTTCTTGGGGGATCGCCCTGTGAGCGGGGCGGACGGAACCGACCATATCCTAGGGGTAGCCAACCGGGGGTGGTATTGGACGAAGGTCCAATACCTGCGGGATGCCCTGTCCCCTAATCTCAACAAGACTTCGCCGGCGAATGACCCGGCCCTGCCACTCGTTCACAGGGGGCGCGGTTGATTCCGCGATATGCCATGCCATCTATCGGGACGCCCCTTCGTGGGCTGGCCGTGTTCGTGTCAGCGCTCACATCCTTGTTCTTCCTGGCGCCTGCTTCCCGCGCTTCCGCTCAGGAGCCGGTTGACCCCGCCTGGCCTCGGGAGATCACCGTGGACGAGGGTTCGATCGTGATCTATCAGCCCCAGCCCGAGCGACTGGATGGGAACGCCCTCTCCAGTCGGGCCGCCATTTCGGTGACACTGACGGGGAGCACGACACCCTCCTTCGGTGTGGTGTGGATGACGTCGCGAGTCGATACCGATCTCGATTCGCGTAGCGTGATTGTGCTCGATGTGAACGTGGACCGGGTGCGGTTCGCCAACGCCACCGACGAGCAGCAGACTGCCCTCTCCGAGATTCTGCAGCGGGAAGTTCCCCAGTGGGAGCTGGAGCTATCCCTCGACCGATTGCTCGCGACTCTCGAGAATGCGGAACTGGAGCGACGCTCGGACGAGAACCTGCTGTCGACGCCTCCGGTGATCATCATGGCCAACGAGCCCACCGTGCTGGTGTCGATCGACGGAGAGCCCAGAATGGTCTCCGTCGAGGGGTCCGACGTCCTGCGCGTCGTCAACACGCCGTTCACACTCGTACGAACCGCTGCCGATGGTCCGTATTATCTGCACGCCGGCGGCGTGACGTGGTACACGGCCTCAGATCTGGAAGGGGATTGGCAGGAGACGACCGACGTTCCGATCGCCGTGGCTCAGCTCGCTCCGCCGCCCGAGCCCGAAGAGCCGGAGCCCGCCGCCGACCCCGACGCCGACGCGGAGGAGCCCCCACCACCGGGTCCGGCGCCCAAGATCCTGGTCGCCACCGAGCCCACCGAGCTCATCGTCACACTCGGCGAGCCGGAATATGCGAGCATCGACGGGACGGATCTCCTGTACATGAGCAACACCGAGAGTGACGTGTTGTTGGAGATCGGGGTCCAGCGGTACTACGTCATCCTGTCCGGTCGCTGGTTCGCTTCGGACGCGCTGACCGGGCCTTGGGCCTCGGTGCACCCCGACGAGCTACCCGCCTCGTTCGCCGAGATCCCGGTTGCGTCGGAGATGGGGCATTTGTTGGTCTCCGTACCCGGCACCGAAGCCGCAGAGGAGGCCGTGATCGAGAGCCAGATTCCTCAGACGGCGGCGATTCAGCGCAGCGAGGCCCGTCTGGACGTGACGTACGATGGGGAGCCCCAGTTCGAGGAGATCGAGGGGACCGATATGCGGTATGCCGTCAACACGGAAACCTCCGTCATCGAGGTCGACGGGCGCTACTACGCCTGCGACGAGGCTGTCTGGTTCACGTCGGACTCGCCCACCGGAGCATGGACCTTGGCCGAGTCGGTTCCGGACGAGGTCTACACCATGCCCCCGTCTTCACCGGTCTACAACGTGAAGTACGTCTACATCTACGACACTACGCCCACAGTCGTATACGTGGGTTATTACCCCGGTTATACGTACAGCTACGTCTACGGCGGCACGATCGTCTACGGTACCGGCTACTACTACACCCCGTGGTACGGCGCCGTGTACTACCCGCGGCCCGCCACCTGGGGGTTCCACGTCCGATATAATCCCTGGTACGGCTGGTCGGTCGGCTTCAGCTATAGCACCGGCCCCTTCACGTTCAGCATCGGATATGGAGGGTACGGTCGTGCATGGTGGGGCCCGGCAGGCTACCGCGGCTACCGGTACGGATACCATCGAGGCTGGCACGCCGGCTACCGTGCCGGGGCGCGTGCCGGTTATCGAGCCGGCTACCGGGCCGGAAACCGCCAGAACATCTACCGCCAGCCGCGAAACGCGAACCGGAATGTGACTCGTCCGGCCACTACGCCGCGCACACGGCCCAACGTCGCGGTTGGCCGGGAGAACAACGTCTTCGCCGACCGTAACGGGAACGTGGCGCGCCAAACCCCGGAGGGGGGATGGCAGAACCGGGGCTCAGGTGGATGGCAAAACAGCGGCGCCGCCGCCAATCGGCCGGGGGGGGGCGCTGCAAACACGAGACCTTCGACACGCCCTGAACTGGATCGAAGCAGCCAAGCCCGTCAACGGGGCAACACCCGGGCTGGGACCTACCAGCGGAGTGGGGCCGGCCGGCCGTCCGGCGGCGGCAGAGCAGCCCCTGCAAGACGTAGGTGAGAGCGAGATCCTGGAGCTCCTATGAACCTTGAGAGCCCATGAAAAGAGATCCGCACGAGTTCCTCGGCGAACTGAAGCGCCGCCGGGTGGGGCGCGTGCTCCTTTTGTACCTGGCTACCTCCTTCGCCGTAGTCGAGGCCGCCGACATCGTATTCGCGGCTCTTTCTCAGCCCGACTGGATGTTGCGGGTGCTGCTCGCAGCAGTCGCCTTGGGACTCCCCGTGGCCCTCGTCTTGGCATGGGTCTTCGACATCGACGTCGACCGGGGGGGCGTCCAGGTATCCAAGGCGGAGACCGCAGAGCCCGCGCGCGTCTCGTCGGAATCTGGGCACGGTTCAACACAACCCGAGCATGGCTCACCGGCGCCCGGGCACACCGCATCGCCGCGCGCCGACCGGTGGGTCTCACCCACGTCGCTGATCGGCGCGGCCGCGCTGATCATCTTCGGCGTTACCGCCGGCTCGATCTTAGGGCCGTTGATTGGGGGAGGGGAGGGGGTGGACGAGAAATCCATCGCGGTTCTTCCCCTCCAGAACCTCAGTCCGGACCCCGACAACCAGTACTTCGCGGACGGGATCCACGAGGACATCCTTACCCATCTGGCCAAGATCGGCGATCTGAAGGTGATTTCTCGAACCTCGGTTCTGGAGTACCGGGACGTGGAACGAAACATTCCGGCGATCGCGGCCGAGCTGGGCGTGGCCTCCGTGTTGGAGGGGTCCGTCCGACGGGACCAGGATCGCGTTCGTATCACGGCCCAGCTCATCGACGCCGCCACCGATGAGCATCTTTGGGCCGAGACGTACGATCGAACGTTGGAGGACGTGTTCGCGATTCAGGAAGAGATCGCACGAAAAATCGCGGCGTCCCTGCAGGCGATCCTCTCACCCCAGGAGGAATCGTCTCTCTCCGAGGAGCCCACCGAGAATCTCGAGGCCTACGAGGAGTACTTGCGCGGAAGTGAGATTCTGACCCGCGCCGAGCAGGCTCTGGATCCGAGGCTTCTGGGCGAGTCGGTGGACGCCCTCGACGCGGCGGTCCGGATGGATCCGTCGTTCGACATCGCGTGGGCCGATCTGGCGGTCGCGTTGGAGTGGAGCCAGCGCCTAACGGCGGATGTAGTGGAGCAGACAGAGCTGCAGGGAAGGGCGTCGGACGCCGCCGAGCGCGCTTTTGCGCTGGATCCGGACTCACCCGAATCCCTGTTTGCCATGGCGTTCCAGGGCTCCCGAGGCCCGGACACGGGCCTTCGTGTGAGGGAGGACATCAGACGTCTCGAGCGGGCTTTGACGCTGATGCCAAGCGGTCCCGGGATTCTCAGGGAGCTGGGGCTCCGCTACGAGTTTATCGGGGAAATCGACCAGGCCGCTCGCTACGCCGATCAGGCCGTCGAGCTCGATCCCCGATCCGCCCAATTCCAGATGCGCACGTCGATGTACTCGAGGCTTCTTCGAGACTTTGATGAAGCGGAGGTCCACCTCAACCTCGCAGATTCCCTGTCGTCCGACGCACCGCTGGCACTGGCCATGCTCGTACGCGAGCACCTCTTGCTGGAGTTGGCGCGAGGGGGTGGAGTGGCCCGGGTCGCGGAGGCATTTCGTGCTGTAGAGCCACAGTTGGACCGGGCCGACGTGTTGGCGATTCTCGAGGATTTCCCTGAGCTGATGATGAGCGGAGAGTACGACGATCTGTTGCGGGCGCTTTCACCCACGGCGGACGATTCCGATCTTCGCTGCACGTGTTATCGGATCAAAGCCTGGGGACACGAGATCGCGGGTCGCTCCGACGCGGCACGGATCTACTGGGACTCGTTGTCGGCCGATCCGCGGAGGCTTGGTCAACGCCCCTGGGAGCTCCCGAACGCTGAGCGAGATCGCCTCATTGAAGCCACGGTCCTGGCGAGGGCGGGACGTGTCGACGACGCGACGGCCGTGCTCCAGGAGCAACCGATCCCGGGCTTCGCCGACCGACTCGAAACGCACTATGAACGAGCCGCCGCTTACGCCTCCTTGGGAGATGTGGAGGCGGCCGTCCGGGAGCTGCGCCATCTTCTCTCCGTACCGTCGGAAGTGACGTTGGCGAGCCTGCGAGATCGAATCATCTGGGATCCCATCCGGAACGACCCGAGCTTTCAGGCGCTGTTGGAGGGGTAGGGACTACCCAACAGGGTCTGACCGACCGCTCCTCGCAGAGGAGCCTACACATTAAACTCCCCGTGTCGACAAACTCCCTGTGTCGACAGTTCCTGCTCGACCGTCTTTCAACCGGGACTTGCAGCATGCCGAGATTCCACGCTCTCTCGTTCTGTTTCATATCAGCGATGAGTCTTCCACTTGCCGCTCAGGAGGACGCCTTTGAGTGGGACAACTCCACCGAGTTCAGCTATGTGGCAACGGCAGGCAACGCCTCGTCCAGCACGCTCGGCCTGAAGTCGACGCTGACGGGCGAGGGCGTCGGCGGCACGTTCAAGCTGGACGTAGGCGGCATCCGGGCTTCCTCGAACTTCACGACCCGGACCGCGGTCGGCACTTCCGACGACTTCGTAATCAACGAGGAGACGCGGAGCGAGCAGTCGGCCGCGCATTACTTCGCCCGCAGCCGGTACGATCACGAGTTGGACGGTTGGTTTGCCTTCGGCGGCGGCGGCTGGGAGCGAAATACCTTTTCCGGAGTGGACCACCGCTTCTCACTCGTTTCGGGAGTTGGTAGGGCCTGGGTCGACAGCGAGACGGGGCTCTTCAAGACGGACTTGGGCGTGACCTATACGATCCAGAAGGATGTGGAACCGGATCCCACAAAGAGTGACAACTTCGGAGGGCTCCGTGCGACGATCGAAGGGGAGCGCGCTCTGGGTGAGACGACCGACTTGGCCACGACCCTCGTTCTCGATGAGAATCTGAGCGATTTCGCGAACTTCAGATTCGATTGGACCGCGTCAATCGCCGTCGCTCTTACGGAGGGTCTCGCGTTCAAGACCTCCTTCCAGATGCTCTTCAACAACGATCCGGCCCTCACTAGTGTTCCCCTGATCGACCCCAACGATGGGCTGATGGGCCGGGTTCAGATTCCGAGTCAGAAGCTGGACAGCTTCCTCACGCTGTCGCTCGTCGTCAGGCTGTAGCGGAACTACCGGCCACTCGGAGCCGACAACACCAACTGTTCCCCATCCCTGAGCACCGTGACGAAGACCAGGTCACCGTCCGGGAGGGAAGCCACGGTTTGGATGATCCGTTCCATGTTCTCCAGCTCCCCGCCCACCTGGATCCCTTGTACCATCACAATGATGTCGCCTCCCAGAAGGATCTCGAGTTCGCCGATTGTGGTGGGAATGGCGCTCGGGCGCAGGCCCAGCCGCTCAGCCAGAGACCCTGATGCGATTCCTTGAACCAGCAACCCGCCCCCCGGAGGGGGAACGTTGAGCAGCGCCGCGAGCGCCCCCGTGACCTCTGTCCCCTCGATGCCGGACCACAACGAAAGCCCCTCCCGGAGAACGTCTTGCGCGGCATTGACGGACACCGCGAATCCGAGACCCTGAGATCCGCCCGATTGTGTAAGGATATGGCTGACGATTCCCACGACCTCGCCGTCGAGGTTGAACATCGGCCCGCCCGAGTTGCCCGGGTTGATTGCGGCGTCTGTCTGTATCAACTCGAGCGAAGAACTACCTCCAAGCATGCCGGGAGAGGTCCGTCGAGCGCTCACGTAGCCGACCGTAAGCGTAAAGGCCTGACCCAGCGGGGCCCCGACCACGAAAATCTGGTCACCGACGGCCACGGCATCGGAGTCGCCGATCTCCACAGGAGCCACCGCAGCCGCGCCCTCCAACTCGAGCAGTGCGACGTCATGCGACTGCCGAGAGGCCACCACCGTGGCGCGCAACACCGCCCCGCTGGGGAACTCCACGGCCACTTCGTTCGCCGCCTGCACGACGTGGGCGGCCGTGAGGATCCGTGTAGGGCTGATCAAGACTCCAGACCCGATTCCTCCGACGTCCACCGCCGTAATCCCGGAAGACCGGAGCTCGTACTGGGTCTGCGATGTATAGACCGTGACGACGGCGTGGCTCACCCGATCGAACACCTCGCGTATGGATTGCCCCTGGAGAGACGCGACGGGGAGGGATGAAAGCGCGAGCGCCAGGCTGAGTACGACGCGAGCCTGAATCACGATCCGATCGGAAAATCCGCCAGGATCTGCGCCACCACCTGGTTGATCCGCTCTTGGCTTTCCTCCGGGGTCCGCTGCTGCTCGTTTACTTTATCCTCGCCCGCTGCCCGCCAGACCAGCTCTCGCTGGCGGGCGTCGAACAGGTCGATGACGAGCGTGCCGATCGTGTACTCACGCGCAGTCGTCCGGGTGCCTGCCGCACCGCCGTAGACGCCACGGTATCCCCATGCGCCTCCGTAGTATGTGTTCACCGTCTTGGTAGTCTACCCGGTCGTCGAGGGTGACCTGGTAGCCGATGAACACGTCCGGTTGGCCGGATGTCACTCGCTCCATGCCCCTCGACGCCAACTCCGCTTCGACGGACCTACGGAACCGTTGATCCACAAGTTCGGTCACCACGCCATCGGCTCCACCACCTGAACCCTCCGCCCAGTCGAACGTCCGGTAGGCAGTGAAGTCGATCTCAGGGTTGTGGTCGGTGTTGACCTGAATGCCGCCACAGGCACCCAGGCCCAACGTCAGCGCCACCGCGCCCAAAATCTGTGCTCTCATGCCGGGCCTCCGTTGATCATCGAAATGCTCCCCGTACTGTAGTCGGCAGGCCCCTCGATTGGCTATAGCACCATGGTCTTACCAGTTCGTGATCAACTCAGTTCGTGATCAACTCGAAGCCGAACAGAACGCGGAATCGCTTGTAGACGTACTGCGCCTCGATTCCGTCGTCCCCGATCAGATCAGTGATCTTGGGTGCCGGCCGACTGCCCCACCCATAACCAGCGCCTACGGTCACCCGGGCCTGCTCGATGGCGAATTCGGTCCCGAGGAAGGCGGTGTAGAGATCGACGGGAGCCATGGACAGATCCGCACGCTCGATCTCATCGTTGACCGCCGAATAGTCGGTTGCGAACGAACCGTACCCGATGATCGACTCGGTGAACGAGTATCCGACTCCGACCGCCCAGTTCAAAACGTCCTTCGTCTCTTGCACCACGTCCAAGCTCGTGACCTCCTCGGGCACCTGACTGACGAAGTCCTCCCCCTGCATTACCACGTAAGGATCGATCGCGTCGAACCACTCGCTGCTGGCGTTGATTTGAGCCTTGCCGATCTGCCAACCAAAGCCGAGACCGACCGACAGGGGCGACTTGTACTTGGCGTCGAGATCGTTCTGAACGTCCGCGATAAGGACGGTCGTGTCTGCGGTGACGATCACGTCGTTTAGCCCAAACTCGCCGGAGCCGGTGATGTGCAGGCTGGGCGTCGTCACTGTGACGCCGGCGCTGACGGGACCGCTGACGAAGTACCCGCCGATCTTCGCGAGCGTGCGCAAAGTCGAGTAGTTACCTCCCCCCATGTCGATGATCACCGAAGCCGACCCATCCGACGCCGCGATCTTGGTCGCGATCCCCTCGCGCCGTCGTCGCTGAGAGCGGTGGGCGCCATACCAGGTGATGCCGGCCCCGAACTTGGAGTCGAACTCGTGGGCGTAGCTGAGTCCGGCCCACAAGTCGGTGAACTCGCCATCGATGCGCGCGACGCCCACCAGATGTTCGAGGTCCGGGATATTCGGTGCGTCGGCGCCGGTGGCAATGATCTGCGTCGACACGTCGGAGCTGGCGCGCGCGCGTGTGAGAACCGAGTACGCCAACACATCGCTTCCGAACAGTCCGCGCGTAATGGTCCCCGCGATCATTGAGGGCCGGACCCCCGTGCGGGTCGTCGCCAGATCGACGCCGTTACCCGCGCCGTCCTTGAGAAGGATGTTCTCGTACTCGTAGACGCTGGTACTCAGGGCGAATGGAAGACTCTCAGCGAGGGCGAGGGATCCAGGGTTGTAGTAGGTCCCGCTGACGTCGCTGATGCTTCCGATCACCGCACCACCGAGGAGGGATGCCCGCGGACCGTACTGGTCGATCCAGTAGTTCGCGTCCTGCGCCTTCGCCCCGGCGGGGACGAGCAACATGCACACGGCTGAAAGGGCCATGGCAAGAACCATGAACCTGAAGTGCCGGGGCATCATTGGGCTTCCGCCGCGGCCGCGTCCTCGGCCCCCTCCGCCGCTGCGTCCTCGGCCCCGTCCTCGGCCCCCTCCGCCGCTGTGTCCATGGCCCCGGCCACTGCCCGCACGGTCGAGCCGGTGGCCACCATGATCATCCCGCCGAACAACAATTTGATGCCCAGCAGGACACCGATCGCCCAGACGCCGGAGAGCGGAAACTGGCGCCAGATCATGACTCCCAGAACGATCGAGACGATTCCGCCGAACAACATCCATCGCCTCCGCGACCCGCGCGGTATCGCGAA
>SMVA01043839.1_pt1 | contig 16674 bp, 11 predicted proteins | sample 2456451 | NCBI WGS metagenome assembly SMVA01 (sample SAMN11095933, study PRJNA526329) | marine sediment metagenome | biome: Marine sediment; feature: Surficial sediment; material: Deep marine sediment; isolation source: Hadal surficial sediment | place: Pacific Ocean | collected 2014-05 | depth...
CTGCAACTGCGCGTAGTACTCGTCCGTAGGCAGCTCGTCTTTGCGCAGTTGCAGTTCTTCGATGCGTCCGTCGATCTGGTCGCGTTGCTGGAACAACAGCCCGAGCTCCGGATCGTCGCCTGCCGGTTCCGGGATTTGCAGCCGCGCCAGCGTGAACCGGGCGGCGCGCTTGCCTTTCAGTTGCGGGTGCTCGGTAGCCAGCTGACCCCGGTACTCGAAGTAGTCGGTGACCTGGCGCACGGCGTAGTCGAAGGCTTCCTGGGCACTGATGGCGTTGTTTTTATTGATATCCGCAGCCGGGTCCTCCAGCGCCGCTACAAACGAGCTGCCGAAGCGGGTCGCATTGCGTTCGCTGCCGCTGCGCGTCGCCGTAATCACAATGCGCGCATCGTCGGTCAAACGCTCCAGCGTCGCGCCGCTGGCGCTGCTGGTGTTGACCAGCAATTGATTGTTGGCCGGCAATGCCTCCAGAAGCTCGGCGAGTTGCTCGCCGGTCAGATCTGGCCCTGGCAGATTGAACTTGTAGTCGTAACCGTCGTAGCTGCCGTGGCCGATCAGATACACGACCACCCGGTCATCCGCGGTTACGGCTGCGCTGAGCGTTTTGAAATACGCAAGGATGTTCTCCTGCGTTGCATCAACGACGGTGAATACACGCACGCGCTCCACCGGGGTCACGGACTCGGCGGCCAGCTTGAGCTTCGCCACCTCTTCGCTAAAACGCGTTGCATACTCCGCCGTCCCACCGAGGCCCTCGACGATGACGACATGGAGGTCCGCGGCAGCCACCAGCGGCAACAGCAACAGGATTAAACCAACGCGTTTCAAATTTTTCTCCAGCGCCGGCGCAGCAGCCACTCAAAAGCCTTCAGCAGCAGCAGCAACAAGAAGATAGCCGGCGCGTCCCACAGCGGCCGGATCTCCCGCTCAGTAATACCCGCTGCCGAATAACGGATTGCCTCCGGCAACCCCTGCAGTTGATCAAGCGTCCAGTATTGGCCGCCGGTCGCCGCCGCCAGACCCTCCAACAGCGCCCGGTTCTGCCGCAACGAGAAGGCTTCGGCGCGGCTGGTTTCCGGATGCATCGCGACGCGTGCCGTGACCGCTGGTTCGTCCGCACCATGCCGGGCAATCGCCTCGATGACATGCAGTCCCGGCTCTACCGCCGCGAACTCTCCCTCGAAAACACCGGGTTGCTCCGGGCTGGGCCGCAACTCGACCAGCAGCGGTTCGCCGCTTTCCGGCGAGACGACCGCGGTCACTTCCACAGCAGTCTCGGGTTCGAAGTCGGCGTTGCGCACCTCGGCATGAATCGTGATCGTGTCGCCCGCGCTTACGGTCGACAGTTCAAACTGCTCCGGCGCCGTCACGACCAGCCCGCGCGCCAGCTGGCGCCAGAAGGTCTCGTGGCGTTGATCCACCACCGGCAGACTCATTTGCCAACGCCAGGTGCCACTGGTCGCTAGAATATAGCTTTGCCCGCGCCCGTAACGCTGCGTGACCAGCAACGGTTGCAGCCGGCCACCGACACTGAGCTGTAACAAGGTGACCGCCGCCGGTTTCAGCGGGCCAATGCTTTGATAGTCGGCAATCGCCGGCAGCTGCCGCCACAGATCCGCGTTTTCGGTCGCGTCTTCGCTGAACTTCAGCATCGACGTCTGCGCGCCGAGCGCGGTCACGACCGCCGGGACCTGTTCGCGAACGAAACCAGCATTGGCAGCCGACAGTCGCGCCGGAAGCACCCCACCGACCGTGGAATTACCCCAGCCACCGGCACCGAGCCCCGTCGTGCCTGCGAGCAGCATCAGACTGCCACCGCGCAGGCTGACAAAATCCCGAATAATGTCCTGTTGGCCCGCCGTGAACATGGCCGCTTCGATGTTGCCGATGATCAGCGCCTGGTATTTATATAAGGAGGCCTTGTCCAGCGGAAAGCCGTCGGCCAGCTCGTCGGGGTCGTCTATACCCTGGCGGTAGAACTTGTTCGGGCTGACCCGCAATAGCGACACCAGCCGAATGCCGCGGTCCTGCTCCAGCGCGCGGCGCAGGAATTTATACTCCCAGCGCGGTTCACCTTCTATATAAAGTATGCGATAGCTATCATCCGGCACCTCGACCACTCGATTACGCGCGTTGTTGCCAACATGGCGTTCCGCGGAAAGCCGATCGAGGCTGAAGCGTAAATCCCGGTAGCCCGGCTCCGACAGCGCGAAGTCGATATACGCCGTCGTCACTGTCGTCGCACCACCCGGCAGCGGGATCTCTTTGGAGGTCACGAAGGTCTCGCCATCGTAGACCTTGACTCGGACGCTACCCTCCGCGTCATGGCGGATGGTCAACCGCGCCGACAGCTTCGTGCCCGGCAGCGCTTTGTCGGGCAACAGCACATCCTGGAGTTCGACGTCTTCGGGAATGCGTTCGCGGCCAATACCGATGGCATGGATCGGCACGCCGAAGCCTTCGATCTCGGCGAGCTGGTTTGGTGCCAGCGCACCGGCGTTATCGGCACCGTCGCTGACCAGGATTACGGCACCGAGCGGGGTCGAGCGCGCCTGGTGCAGCACCCGCAGCAGCGAGTCGGCAATTTTGGTTTCGGCCACCGGTGCCGGCAGCACGTCAAACGACTCGACCGGACTGGATTGGCCAGCGAATACAAAGTGCTGCACCGTGTACTCGTTTGCCAGCCGCTCGAGGAGATCGTCACTCAAACTCGAGCGCGCCTGTTGCATGCGCGACGCATCGTCAGTGCCATAGGTCATGCTTGCAGACGTATCCAGCATGACCGCAACGACGTTGTCGCCGGCACGCAGCCTTTCGGTGTGCAGTGCCGGTTGCCAGATTATGGCCAGCACCAGCGCGAGCATTGTTAATTGCAACAAACCGATGCCGAGCAACCGCGGCCACGGCAGCATTTTGTGCTGGCGGATCAACAGCCCCACAATGACCAGGGCCATGACCACAACAGAAACAATCAGCGCCGAGACGGGCCAATCGCTGGCAAGTATGAACTCGCCCTGGTCAAACACCTGGAACGAGTAATTGAACAGAAACTCGAACACGTAATCGTTATCGCTAGTGGGTCATCGCATAGATGATGTAGTTGATGCCATAGCGATACGCGAGCGCCGTATAGTGTTCCGGGTACGACGGGCTGTCGGCATGCTCCCAGGCATCACCCAGATCCATGTTGTGATTGATCGCGACGATCAGGCGCCCGTGGTCGTCATAGATGCCGCGCCAGTGCGGTGTGTAGCCGTCACTTTCGTAGGTGACGCCACGATAAAGCAGGTAAGGACTCGGAATCTGCACCTTCTGCTCGAGGTCGTAGAGCACGTGGAGGACCTCATCGGTCAATGGGATCTCGAGGATCGGGCGATCCGGAAACACGCGCCGCATCGATATCACGAAACCTTCCCACTCGAAGCTGCCGTGAAAATCATCTACGACCAGGAAACCGCCGCGCAGCAGGTACTCGCGCAGCCGCGCAGCTTCGGTCTCATCGAGATGCCAGCCACCGACTTCGACCGCGTACAACCACGGATAATCGAACAACTCGTCATCCATGGCAGAGAAATACCGACCTTCCTGGCTGGCATCGATGCGCGTCAACCGGCGCACGCCCTGCATGAAGTGGTGTTCGGCCTCCGGCCAGTCCTGCCGCCAGGACTGGCCGAAGCGATGCCGACCGTTGGGCGAGTACGCCAGGCGCACAAAATAAAACTCCGCTTCATGGGGTTGTCTGGCAGTGGAGCCAACGGACTGGCTCCAGACGGCCGCAGAGATCCCCGTGACCAGCAAAACGGTCAGAACGAAAGCACCGGCTACCAGTTTTTGCATCTGCCGCGACCTTCCTGTGGGGGGCGGACTCCTTATTTGGGCTCATTCTACGCGAATAATTCCGCAGTCGAACCGCAGTTTCAGCAGGCCCAGAAAAACCGCCGCCTGACAATCCCTACCGCACCGACCATGATGAAGCCACTGTTACCCGTTGCCCCTGCGCTAAGCCCAACCAACCAGGTGCCAAATGATGGCCGAGCTGCCAAGCCACCTGGCCGATATGGCTTTGTTCAAGGTGAATCCGGGCACTCGGGAGCGGGAGGTCTGTGCACTTCGTTGGGATTGGGAACACGACTTCCCGGAATTGAAAGTCAGCGTTTTCGTCGTTCCGGCTGCGATCGTGAAAAACAAACAAGATCGCTTGATTATGTTGAACGATGTCGCCACCAAGGTAATCGACAGTCGCCGTGGGCGGCATGCAACGCACGTCTTTACGTTCCGGGGTCAGCCGGTGCGGCGCCTGCACAATACGGCGTGGCGCCACGCACGAGATAAGGCGGGGTTACCGACCCTTCGGGTACATGACCTGAAACACAGGTTCGGGCGGCGACTACGGGCCGCTGGCGTGAGTTTCGAAGACCGTCAGGATTTATTAGGGCACAAGAGCGGGCGGATTACGACCCATTACAGCGCGGCCAAGATCGGCAATTTGATCGAAGCGGAGAACCCGGTAATCAGGTCCCGTAAAACTCCCGAAACCGTCCACAATACTAAGGCAAAACCTTTCGGCCACAAACGGACAGTAAGATGGGACTTGCAACCGGAGTCGCCCGTGGCTCACTCGCCGTATACGCCAGCGCCCACGTACAGCACGTCGTCGCCGACCTTGACCTTCCTAACGTAGGACGACTTCTTCGAGGCAGCGGTCTCTCCCGGCCTGGGCCACATGTAGTCGATCCAGCCGGCGTCCTGGTCCCGGAGCATCGCGATCGTGTCCCGCAAGACAAACTTCCCGTCCACGTCCTGGAAGTCGAGCAGACTGGTCCCCTCAAGCTCCGGGAAGATGGGATTCACCAGCTGCACACCGTTCTGGTCGTGGACGAACACGTAGACGTCCTGATATCGGAACGGACTCGCCATGTCTCGGAGTGTGGCAAAGGCATCCCTCCCCCGCCTGACAAGATCCGTAGCTGCGTCCACGGTCTCGACGATAAACAGCTTCTCCGTCTTCATCTCGTAGAGTCCGCTCCCGACCATGACGTCTTCACCCAACTGGTCCTCGACCTGCACGACGTAGGAGCTCTTCCACACCGGCGTCCTGTTCGGGTCTCCGGGTCTGGGCCACCTGTAGTGTACCCACGCCGCGGCCGACTCTTCGGAGACCCGCTCGACCATCGTCGCAACTGGGCGCTTGCCATCGACGTCCTGGAAATTAATCCATTCCGTCCCTTCGAGTTCAGGGCTGGGGGGACTGCAGAGGAACGTTCCCCGCACGCCGTTGACGAAAATGTAGGCGTCTCCCTGTCGCCAGGGACCGTTCTCCTTCTTGAATTCTGCGCACGCCTCTTGCCCCTGGCTCTTCACCAAAGCGGCGGCTCTCTCGACGAGGTCGATGAGTTGCTTTGTCTCAGCGTACGTGGGCTCAGGGCCTTCGGGACGGTCGGCGTTGGAGCTCTCTGGAGCGCTCCCACCGCCACCGCAAGCCACACAAAATGCGGTCAAACTCAATCCACAGAAGAATCTTGCAAATGCTTTCATGCTGCCCTCCAGGTATGGCTGCAACCCGTCGATCTTGGGGTCATTCGCGGCGTCATTCCGCGGCTTCCCGTCTCCGTCTTTAGACGGGTTTGGCTTTGTCGGTGTTAGCCTGTGGCCGGATTATACCAAACGAGCCGCAGATCAGTGGCCGGTCCCCTAGGCCCTGAATATGGCACGGCCGCAGGCAGAAGAGCCAAGGACTCTTGCAGCTACTGCCAGCCGGTATATGCTTCTCCGATGATCTTGAGTCTGGTTGGAACCAAAGGTGTGACGTTGACACCAACAGCAAAACAAAAAGTGAGGCCCGACGTGTTTAATAGAATTGCAAACGGATTACTGGTTCTTAGTGTCGTTTTTTCGCCCGTGCTTGCGGTTGCGGCCACTCCTGACGAGGCGAAAGCGCTTCTGAATGAGGCCATTGCGTTCTACGAGACAAACGGCAAGGAAGAAACCTTTACGGAAATCAACAATCCCAACGGCAAGTTTGTTCGAGGAGAACTATATATCTTTGTTTACGATAGCGAGGCCATAATTGCTGCGCACGGCGCTGATTCCAGTCTGATCAGCACCAGTATGATGAACGAGCCCGATGAAAATGGAAAATTCTATGCCAGGGAGATAATGCAGGTTGGCGAGTCAGGTGGTTCGGTTGACTATGTTTGGCTGAATCCGGTAACCGGCACTATTCAGCCGAAAACTTCATACATCATGCTGGTCGATGGATTTCGGTTTGGCTGCGGCGTATACAAGTAGTTGAAATGATTGTAACCGGGTTAAAAACCCACATGCTCATTTAGAAATTAAATGGCGTCAGGCGGCTGCCGCAGCTTACCGCTAATGATTTCCCGACTCCTCCAAAGATAATAGACCGCCGGAATAATGACGAGAATTAGTACCGCGGAACTAACTAAGCCACCAATCATCGGAGCCGCTATTCGTTTCATGGTGTCCGCTCCTGTCCCGTTGCTCCACATGATCGGCAGCAAGGCGATTATCGTGGTACACACCGTCATCATCTTGGGCCGGACCCGCTGCACGGCCCCCTCGACCACGGCCTGGCGGAGCCCGGTCAAGCTAGGACTTTGATCTTTGCGTGTTAGCAGATTGTTCCACGCCTCATCTAGGTACACGATCATCACAATGCCGGTTTCGGTCGCAACGCCTGCGAGCGCGATAAAGCCAACAACGGCCGCAACGCTGAAGTTGTAATCGAGTAGCCACATAAGCCAGACACCGCCGATTAACGCAAACGGTACACTCAAAATCACGATGAGGGATTCGGTTATGTTACGAAACACGATGAACAGCAGAACGAAAATCACGGCCAACGTCAACGGAATGATGAGTTTCAAGGTGTCTCTTGCCTTCAGCATGTGCTCATATTGCCCGCCCCACTCCAGGTAGTATTTCGGCGGAATGTCAACATTTTTAGCGATCGACTCCTTGGCCCTGTCGACATAGGATTCGAGATCTGTACCGAAGGTATCCACAAACACAAAGCCTGCCAGCATGCCATTCTCATTGCGAATCATCGGGGGACCCTGCGTAAGCCGTATGTCCGCGACCTGTCCAAGCGGTATATGGCCGCCAGCCGGTGTGCTTAAAAGAACGCGCCGCAGTGCCGGCAGGTCGCTTCGAAAATCGCGCGAATAACGAACATTGATTGGATATCGTTCCCGGCCCTCAATAGTCCAGGCAATGTTTTTTCCGCCAACCGCGGTCTCGATGCAGTGTTGGACGTTAGCAATCGTAAGGCCGTACCGTGCAATCGCAGACCGGTCAATGTCGAAGTCTAGATAGAACCCGCCGGTAACCCGTTCGGCGAACACCGATACTGTATTTGGGTCATTGCTTAACAGCGCTTCGATATCTTCCGCCACGCGTTGAATAACGTTGAGATCAGGTCCCAGCACCTTTATTCCGATCTCGCTGCGAATGCCGGTTGCGAGCATTTCGATGCGCGTCTGAATCGGCATCCACCAGATTGCGGGCATACCGGGAATCGGAAGCGCTCGGGTTAGCTCCTGCTTGATCTTCTCGATCGTCATCCCGGGTCGCCATTGATTTTCAGGTTTGAGGGTAATGACCGTCTCGACCATGGAAAGCGGCGCAGGGTCGGTGGCGGTTTGCGCCCGGCCAATCTTACCGAAGACGCGTTCAACCTCAGGCATTTGATAGATGATTGCATCCTGCCGTTGCAGGATTTCCTTTGATTCGGTGATTGACATGCCCGGTGGACTCGTCGGCATGTACAGTAGCGAGCCCTCATTCAGAGGCGGCATAAACTCCCATCCGATTTTCGAAAAAGGTATCCAGCTGGCAACGCCCACCAATAGAGCCAAGGACAGAGTCAGAAACTTGAAACGCAAGGCAAAGTTCACGAATGGTGCATAGATCCATATCAGAAAACGGTTAATGGGATTTTTCTTTTCGTCAGGGAGTCTGCCGCGCACAAACCAGAAGACCAATAGCGGGACGAGCGTAATTGAAAGAAAGGCCGCCGCAGACATGGCAAAGGTTTTCGTGTAGGCCAGCGGCTTGAAGAGTCGTCCCGACTGGGCTTCCAGAGCAAACACTGGCAGGAATGCGACGGCGATAATCAACAAAGAATAAAACAGTGGTTTACCAACTTGTTGGCAGGCCTTGATGATCACGTCGATCCGTTGCATTGACGCGAGTTCGCGGTCTGCCGCCGACACGCCCACGCTGCCATCGGAGGCCACCTTCTGCCGCGCCGCGGTCCAGCGCTCAAGCCATTTATGCGCGTTATCGACCAACACGATGGCGGAATCAACCATCGCCCCAATCGCAATAGCGATGCCGCCGAGCGACATGATGTTGGACGATATTCCCAGTAGAACCATCGGGATGAAAGAGATAAGCACGGCGAGAGGCAACACGATAATGGCCACTAATGCGCTTCGCGCATGAAAAAGGAACATGACGATGACGATGCTGACAACAATCATTTCCTCGAGCAGCGTACTTCGGAGATTGTCGATGGCCCTGAGAATCAGACTGGAGCGATCATAGCCGGTTACGATCTGCACTCCGGCAGGTAACGACGGTTTTATGGCCTCGAGTTTCTCTTTAATTGCCTCAATCGTTTTCAATGCGTTCTCGCCATAACGCATGATGACAATCCCGCCGACGGCCTCGCCTTTGCCGTCAATCTCCAATATTCCCCGGCGAATATCTGGCCCACGAACGACGCGCGCGATCTCCCTGACCGTAATGGGGACGCCATGCTCAGTCACACCGATAACGACTTTTTCGATGTCTTCGAGGCTTTCGATATAACCTTGTGCTCGAACCATGTATTCAGTCTCGCCGAATTCGAGCACGCGGCCGCCGATGCTACTGTTCGATTCACGTATAGCGTCTATCACGCGACCGATGGTGATCCGTCTCGTGGCGAGATCGTTCGGATCGACAATGACCTGGTATTGGTTGACATGGCCACCAATACTGGCGACCTCGGCTACGCCGGGCGTATTCTGCAGGTAGTAGCGGAGCGTCCAATCCTGGAAGGACCGAAGATCCGCCAGACTATTCTGCCCGGTCTCGTCAATGAGCGCGTATTGATACACCCATCCCACCCCAGTTGCATCCGGACCAAGTGACGGATGGATTCCGTCGGGAAGCTGGCTCTGGACCTGGTTCAGATACTCCAGTACTCGTGAGCGTGCCCAGTACATGTCGGTGCCGTCCTCGAACACAACCGTTACGAAGGAAAGCCCGAAAAACGTCTGGCCCCGGGCATATCGAACTGCTGGCGCTGCAGACAGCGCCGAGACGATCGGATATGTGATCTGGTCTTCTACGAGCGTCGGCGCCCGACCTGGCCATTCGGTATATACGATGACCTGGACGTCGGAGAGGTCGGGGATGGCGTCGAGATTGACATTATTGATTGCAATCAATCCTGCCAGCGTTAGCCCCAGCATCCCAACTGTTGTCAGAAACCGGTTACACACACACCACGCTATAACCTGATTGATTACGACTAAGTCCCCTCAGCCGCCGCCCGAAACTGACTTTCGCTGTCGAGAAGGAAGTTTCCGTCGACCACTACTTTCATGCCGGCTCGCAGACCGTCCAGCACGACGAAGTTCTGCCCGGCCTGGGCTCCCAGACGGACCAGCCTGGGAACAAAAAGGCCGTCATCCTGCTCAGTAAACACGTAGTCACGCTCTCCTAAGCCGAATACTGCGCTCGCCGGAACGATGAGTTGCTCGCCAAGATCGATTTCGATCTCGACGTCCATGTACATTTCCGGCAATAATTGACGTAAGAAAGCGTTTGCGTGATTTTCAGTTTCGAGGCTAACGGACGTCTGCTCGTGCTGATTGAAATCAACGCGAATCTCTGCGGCGCGCGCCTGCTGCGCGATTTTATGGTTTATCACCGTGATTCGCCCCTTGAATTCAGCGCCGGGAAAGGCCGGCGTCGTCGCTACAACCTGCATGCCGGCTTCGATCAATCCGAGTTCAAACTCATAAACGGTGACGATGAGCCACAAACGTGACAGGTCCGAAATGGTGTACATGGGATCGCCGGTTTTAACGTAGCTGCCTTCATGCACCGTCATTTTCGTCACGCGTCCGGCGACCGGACTTACCACGTCGATGGCGGGCGTCGCACGCCGGCTCAACCTTAGCGACTTCAATTGTTCCTCGGACAAACCGAATAAGGCCAGACGCGTTTCTGTCGCGTCGATCAGTAGGGAATTGGCGGGTTGTCTAACGAGCAAACCGACGTATTCCTGCATCGTTGAATACAGGTCCGGACTATAGATAGAGTAGAGTCGATCGCCCGTCCGGACATTCATCTCCACCTTGTTTACGTAAAGCTTCTCAATTCTTCCGGAAGTCCAGGCCGATACCGTGGAAACTGCGGATTCATCCTGCTCCATTATGCCCACGGTTCGAATGGTCTTTACCACCGGCGAAATGCCGATGGTTGCCGTACGTAAATTGATGAGTTGGCGTTGCTGCCCGGTAAGCTCGACAGACGACCGACCGGGGATGCCTTTTACAGTGCTCTTCTTTCTCGGCTGCAGGTCCATGCCGCAGATCGGGCACACGCCGGGTTCATCGGAGACTATATTCGGGTGCATTGGACACAGGAATACTTCGAGTGCGGATTCATGATCATGATCCACCAGCACGGGTGAAAATTCAGGATCTATCGGCGTGGTTGCAGTCTGTTGGCCGTCAGATTGCCCGGTATCACAGCCCGTGAATTGCACCGCTGCAACCGCCACGAGCCCAAAAGCTGCCAACATTTTTAGAGTCACGTATGCACTCCTGGCTACTCTGGGTTTTCGCCCGCCTCGGCAGTTTGATCCGGAATACCCAAACCTGGGATACGCTCCAGATCAACCCCGACGCTTCGTTCCAGTCGGGCAAGAGACTTGGCGAAATCGGTATCCGCAGTCACCAGGCCAAGCCGTAAACTAAACAATACACGCTGGCTATCCAAAACATCAAGAAACCCGACGCGCGCCGCCCGATATCCGGCTCGCGCCGATTCGAGGCTCTGCTCGGCCAGCGGAATAAGATCTGAATGATAGAGTTCGATCTGTTCCTCGCGGATTCTTGCATGAAACCAGGCCGTGTTAACTTCCGCGATGATCTCAGCCCGCATATCAGACGCGGTCTCCCGGCTGGCAGCCAGTCGTCTTTCAGCCTCGATTTTCTCAGCCCGAAGCTTCCCGCGCCATATCGGCAGGTTAAAGCTGATGAAGCCCATCAGCGCATCTTCGCCGCTGTCTAAAGATCCTGGAATGATGCTGTCGCCGACTTCAATGTATTCGAGGCCGATACTCAAATCAGGCCACCGGTTTTTCTCTGCCAGCGAAAGACTGAGCTCGTCACGCTCAGTCACAACGCCGGCCGCCTGAAGTTCCTGCCGATAGAATTCCGCCACGGCTATCGCCTTCGCTTCAGCAGGTAAAGGACTCCGCTCGAATTGCTGATCGACAGTAATTGCTCTTTGCGGTGCATTGCCAGACAACGCGTTTAACCGTGCGAGGGCCGTGCGTTCCTGCCGGTCGAGATCTAAAAGTCGCTGCTGAACTTCGCTGGCTGCGAGACTAGTCTTAAGAAGCTCCTGTTGCTCACCCAAACCGGTTTCGTAACGCGCCCTCGCGACTTCCTGTATTGCATCCAGTAGCTGGAGTTCGTCATGAAAAATCGATCGCAATGCCGCCACTTGCTGCAATTCATGATAGGCCAGCTTAACCTCCAGGATCAGGCTCCGTTCCTGCGTTTGATATTCCCACATGGCCACCGTTGCTTCCTTCTCCGCCCTAGTAGCAGCGAGTGCTCGCTTGCCGGGGAATGGAAATTTCTGCGACCCGACGAATTTCTGATGCATCGGTCCGACACGGGTTTCAACATTGCGGAAATAGTATCCGTAGGTGAGCATCGGATCGGGCAATGCCCCCGCGATTTTCGGGCGCGCCTGCAACGATTCCCACCGCAGTCTGGCTGCCTTGAGTGCGAGGTTTTCTGAAACAGCTTCCTCAACCACGCTGCTCAAGCTACCGTCCTGGGTGATGCCCGCCAAGGCGCACGGCATGGTGGCGAGCAATAGCACAACTACTGTTCTTTTCATTATCCGGTTCATTTTGAACCTGTATGTGGCCAATTATAAAATGGTTAAGGATTACACCATAATTGGTTTGGATGGACGATGATCTGTCCCGGCAGCGGGGCTGCGCGCGCAGCTGTTAGCAAGCATGCGAACGACAGAAGCGCTGCCGTCAGTGCGGTCGCGAGAGTTCCCATTCCGCTGCCCTCGATCATACCTGCTCCTTCCCCGCGGCGTGGTCAGGCAGCGCCGGGATACCTGGCGCGGGCACGGGCGTTCCTTATTCGTCAGCCGGTCCGGGACCAGTCTTGTTCGCCAGTATATATCGCCCGCGGGTGTGAGTTTTGAGGATCGCCAGGATCTGTTGGGTCACCAGCGTCAGCACATCACGACGCACTACTCGCCCCCGAACATCAACCGCCTGGTAAAGGCGAGCGAGACCGTGGTCAACATGGAAACCGAACCGACGCTGAGGCGGGTGGGAGAGTCCTACAATTCTCCTACAGAGCAGAGCATTTCTGCCCTACAGTCGTCGCAAGTGCTTGAAATAATTGGTAGTGATGGGTGGACTTGAACCACCGACCCCGGCATTATGAGTGCGGCTACTTAGTTGTAAGTAATTGTTTTAATTGATAAACTTCAAGGGGCGTTCGGTGCAATCTGCAGGACTGTGCATAACGGTGCATAACTGAGTCCCGTAAATCTCCCGAAGCGGCTCTAAACATCAAGGGCCAGGTGAAAACCTCGGTTCGACCCCGATTTCTGACACCCATCCGGAAACGTCCTTTGAAGGCTCTGAAGTACACATTGGTCATCGTTTTGCTCGTCCTGGTGGTCGTTGCTGGTGTCGTCTACTACTATCGTGAATCGCTCGTCCGCGAAGCCGCGAATGCCGCTCTCGGGAGCTTCGGCATTACCGTGACCGAGCTTTCCGTTGAGGCACTCACCACCGCTACCGTCCGTTTGTCGCACCTCGTGCTCGAACAGGCCGATGGCACGCGCTACGAGATCTCCGAGCTGACATTTCCGCTGAACTATTCCGGTGCTGGCGCCCAACAGATCGCGATCGGGCAACTGGTGCTGACGCCGGCGGACACGGCAGCCCCGCCCACGCCGCTCGCCCCGTTGATGCGAACGCTGCTCCAGCTTCCGGGCAGCATGCAGAGTACGGAGGTGACCGTCAGGCGTTTGGCCGCGGCGGGTTTCCCGCCCGCCCACGACGTCGTCTGGCGGACCGAGGGTCAGCGACAACAGCTCGCGTTCCGCGTCGAGTCGGTCGATATTACTCTTGACATCGAACGGGTCGACGATGCGACTCACCGTGCCACCGTGAACGCCACGACCGACGACCACCCGGGTGCATTAGCCCTGCAACTTGACGTACACAGCAGCAACAGCGGTGTCGCGATGGCTGGAGACGTGATGGTCAGTACCTCACCGTGGGTACCGGTGCTCAAAACGATCGGCCTGTTGCCGGTCGACGTTGTCGTGTTCGACGCTGAGTTAGCCGGGCCGGTTACTATCGAACTGCGTGATGGCGATGCACCGAGCTCTCTCGTTAGCGCTCGCCTGTCGCTCACCAATGAGTTGACCGCACGGTACCGCGTTACGGATGACCTGACCATGCGGCTGCGGGGGACCGCGCCGGCACCGCTTGCGGTCAGCCTGGAGTATCCGTCACTGAGATGGACCGCCGACATCGACCAGATCGATGTCCATATCGGGACCGACTCGATCCGTGACATACCGATGCGCCTTCGCGATCTCGAGTGTCGCACGGGGATACGCTGCGCGGTGAGCGCTGCGGTCGACACCGGACCCATCGAACTCGGGACGGTCACTATCGCCGATGCGAAACTGGCCGCGCAGCTGACGATCAGCATGGCAGAAACCACCCTGGTGGAGGTCGCCCCGAATGCGAGCCTGACCCTGACCGGGGTCGAGCTACCGACCCTGGCGGTAGCGGCCGTCGAGACGACGCAGCTGGCCGGGGCTCGGCTGATGGTCGACGACGACAGCTGGCATGTGGAGGTCGAGCGGCTGAATCTACGAATCGACACGGCGACCGACCGCGAAGGCTTGTTGGTGTCGGGACCCATTCAGCTCGCGACGCTGCGCGTCCGCGACGGCGGCGCAACGGTCGACACCGAGATATCGATTCAGCCGAGAGCCGCGATTGTATCGTGGGATAACATCGACATCGTCGTGCCGGGCATCGCGGGCAAGCTGTCACTGCGCGGCGGCCGAGTAGCGGCGACGGCTGAAATCGCCGACGACGAAGCGCTGTCGGCACGCGTGAAGGCAGCGCACGACATCCGAACAGGCGCGGGAACCTTAGCGGTACACGACGCCACGCTGCGATTCGACGCGGGCAAACTCTCCAGTCGCCTGGTGCAATGGCCGTATGCGTGGGACGTGACGGCCGGCAGCTGGACGGCGAATCTCGAGCTGAGCTGGGCGACCGGCGCCGACGGCATCGGGTATGCCGGCACGATGACGCATCGGGTGGACGAATTGGCTGGCCAATACACTGACATGGCGTTCGCCGGCCTGAACACGACGGTGAGCGTGGACCTGGATTCGACAGCTGGTTTTGCAGCCGCACCAGCATCACTCGAGATCGAGCTGATCGACGTCGGGCTGCCGCTGGAACAAATCGCGGCGGATTATGTGCTGGACATCGATAAGCAGGCGGTGCAGGTCAATAAGCTGTCGCTGTCTACGCTCGGCGGACGCATCATTGCAGACCCGTTTCGCTTCGGCCTGCAGGATCAGCGAAACGACGTAACCCTGCGGCCGCAGTCGATTCAGCTGCCATTCATTATGAATCTCGTAGACTTCGGGGACATTGAGTTAACCGGGAGTATTTCCGGTGTCATACCGGTCACGATCAGCGACATGCAATTGACGATCACCAACGGACACCTAAAGAGTGACCCACCCGGCGGCGTGATTCGCTACCGGCCGGGTATAGAGCTGGTGGCATCCGGCACTTCCAACTCACCATTGGACCTGGTTTCGATCGCACTCGCCAACTTCGAGTTCGATTCATTAACGGCGGATGTCGACTACAACGAGGCCGGGGACCTGCTGCTGCAGATGAAACTTTCCGGCATCAATCCAGACCTGGATGACAAACAACCGGTCATTCTGAACCTGGGCATCGACAACAATATTCCACAGCTGCTGCGTAGCTTGCGGGCGACACGGTCGATCGAGGACATCCTCGCGCGCAAGACCGCCAACTAGGCGGCGGCACTACCACGGTCCGGAAGCATCGGTTAAGCTTGCGGAGAGGCACCACAAGGGTTCTATACGGCCATGAAGACACTACTAATTTCGCTGGTTCTGCTCGCCTCTCTCGCCGGCTGCACGCCGACCGTCAAGGTGGAAGCGCCAAAGGAACCGATCGTAATCAACCTGAACGTGAAGATCCAACATGACATTCGCGTGCAAGTGGACGATGAACTGAAAGACCTGTTTGAAGAAGACAGCGACGTATTCTGAGGATGACCGCAATGAAGAACCTACTTGCAGTGATTTTGCTGACCCTCGCCACGCAGTCGGCGTGGGGCAGTAACATCGGGACGGCTAAACAGCAGGGCCTGGTCGGCGAAGCCAATACCGGTTACGTCGCGGCCGTCAAAACCCCGGCCAGCGCGGACATCGCCACGCTCATCGCGGACGTGAACGCGAAGCGCAAGGCAAAATTCCAGCAGACCGCCAGCGAAACCGGCGCGACGGTCCAACAGGTCGCCTACCGTTTCTACGAACTGGCGGTGCAAAAAACCAAGTCCGGGAATTTCTACCAGGATGCGAGCGGCAGGTGGAAGACGAAATAGGCTGGGGAAATTGGAATCGGTGCCGGGGAATCGGTGCCGGTGTTAGCTTATTGTCTTAGTCACCTCGGTAGTTTGCCCAAATTTGGCAGGGAATTCGGCAAGAACTAGAAGACTCGCAAACGCAAATACCAAAAATGCCGTGTTTGGTTGAAACGGAAAATCATAGCGCGCGTAAGCGCTTGAAATGATTGGTGATGATGGGTGGACTTTAAATGACGCCATCTTTCCGGACATACGAAGCATGGCCTGAAAGATAATCGGCGAAATTTATGCGGATCGGAACCGAAGGTTTCGCGAAGCTAATCACCGACCCCGGCATTACGACATGCATGGATGCATTAGTGCCGCGGAGGCCATGGATGGCCGGGAGCGGCGAGAGTGCGCCTGCTCAGTTGTAAGTAATTGTTTTAACTAATAAATGCCAAGGGGGCGTTCGTTGCAATATGCAGGACTGTACATAACGGTGCACAACCGGGTCCCGTAAATCTCCCGAAAAGGCTTGCGCAAACCCACTTTGACAATCGACCAAGGTTCGTTATCAGAACGGGACCGCGATCTTGAACTCACCGCCGTAACGCGTCGTGCTGTCGGAAAAGGCGCCGAACGCGTTGAAGCTCAACGTCACGCGCCGGGAGCCCTGTCAGTCTACTGGTGACTTTCAAGGGGCCTCGAAGCCGCATCGACATGGTGGTTGATATGA
>SMVA01222608.1_pt1 | contig 16668 bp, 11 predicted proteins | sample 2456451 | NCBI WGS metagenome assembly SMVA01 (sample SAMN11095933, study PRJNA526329) | marine sediment metagenome | biome: Marine sediment; feature: Surficial sediment; material: Deep marine sediment; isolation source: Hadal surficial sediment | place: Pacific Ocean | collected 2014-05 | depth...
CTCCTGTACGTGGCCGCCGATGTTCTTTTTCGCAGCAGCGATATGGGCCAGACCTGGGAACCCATGAGTCCAGACCTGACGCGCAATGATAAAACACGTATGCAGTCCTCGGGCGGGCCAATCACCAAGGACAACACCAGCGTCGAGTACTTCGGCACCATATTCGCGGTCGCGGAATCACATCACGAGCCGGATGTGATGTGGGTGGGCAGCGACGATGGCCTGGTGCACGTCACACGTAACGGCGGTGTGACGTGGACTGACGTGACGCCTGCCGGACTGCCGGAATGGGCGCAAATAAACAGCCTGGAAATCCATCCTTATGAGCCGGGCGGGGCCTATCTGGCCGCGACTCGTTACAAATCTGATGATTTTCGGCCATACCTTTACCGCACCAGCGACTGGGGCGCCAGTTGGCAGAAAATCACCAACGGTATCCCCAATAATCACTTTACGCGTGCCCTTCGAGCCGATCCGGATCGAGAGGGGCTGTTATATGCGGGCACAGAGTCCGGCGTTTATTACTCGGTGGACGACGGTAGAAACTGGAGCCCGATCCAGCTCAATCTGCCAATCGTGCCGATTACCGATCTTGCCGTTAAAGAGCAGGACCTGATTGCGGCGACGCAGGGCAGGGGCTTTTGGATTCTCGATGACCTGACGGTGTTGCACCAGAGCACACCAAGAACAGCAGGCAAAGCCGCTCATTTGTTTACGCCCCGGCCGGGCTACCGGCTGACGGCCGGCGGTCGCGACGACGAGCCGGTCAATGCCGGCCTGAATCCGCCGCTCGGCGTGGTTTTCAACTATTCGCTGGCCAATGAGCCGGACGCAGACACCGAAGTGTCGTTAGCGGTATTCGAGGCGGGTAGCGAGGACGCGATCTGGAACTGGACCAGGAAGCCCGAGCGTGTCGACGAGGAAGAGGAAGCGGATCCGAACGATCCACCGGACATACGCGTATTGAGCGCCGATAAAGGCCTGAACCGCTTTGCATGGGACCTGCGCTATCCGGGCATGGAACGATTCGACGAGTTGATCATGTGGGCCGATATGAAGGAAGGTCCCAAGGCCGTACCCGGCGCCTATCGGGCCAGACTCATTGTCGGCGATACCTCGCAGGATGTGACGTTCGAGATTCTGCCCGACCCGCGCAGCGCGTCGACTGCCGAAGATTACGCGGCCCAATTTGATTTCGTGATGGAATTACGCGAGTTGCTGTCTCTCACGCACATTGAAATTCGCAAAATACGCCAGCTCAGGACGCAGTTGGAAGGATTGCAGGCCAGGCTCGAAAAGGAAGGCGAGGGTGATGCAGATACGACGGACTTGATTGCTGAAGTGTCGGCGTTGCTGGAGACGATCACGCCGATTGAAGAGGCGCTTTATCAAACCCAAAACGAAAGCCGGCAAGACCCGTTGAACTTCCCGATTCGCCTGAATAACAAGCTCACCAGCCTGATGAAGACGGCCGCCGTTGGCGACGCGCGGCCAACTGCCGGTGCGATTGCGGTGAAGATCGCATTGAGTGCCGCAATCGAATCGGAACTCGCGCAACTGGACACCGTCTGGAATGAAAATGTCCCGGCATTGAATAGCCGCATACAGTCAATGGGGATCGATCTGGTCACCGTCCCCGCCGAGTAGGAGCCCAAGTCGATATCCACGATTGCCTGGTATATCCGCGGTTGGCCCGTAGGAGCCCTCCCGCCGATTTCCACGGTTGCTTCGAAGGAGCCTTCTTGAGCGGGCGATTACCAGTAATTCTCGGCGGCGAACACGATTGCTGCAATAACAAGGAGTATCACCAAGACGACGTTCAGTTTTCTGCCAGTCTCGGCAGTGATGCTTTTGCTCTTATCAACACGAGATGTAGGCGTGAATCCATCGGGCGTTAGCTCGCAAGCCCAGGCAAAAAGCACAATGATCGGGAAACCGAGAATCAGCAGCAGCGTGACAATCTGAATGACACGCTCACCGGCGCCAATGACGGGCGACAACGCATCGACCAGTTTGACCACAAGCCACGACAGAATGATATAGGCCACGCTGACCTTAAAAACATTGCGCCTTCTTAATTCCCCAAAAACGCGCATTGGCGACTCCGCTTCGAGACTCGCGATGATTCTACAACCAATCTGGCCGCTAGTCGGCCTCGCCGTCCCAGTAATCAACAGCTGTGTCTTTGCGCGCAAAAACGATAAAGGACCCCGGATCGCCGGGATTTCGGGTCTTGCCATGCCAGACGCCATACTTGCCCGAGTCCGGGTAGAGGAATACATCCGTATGCTCCAGGGTGCTTAGCGCGATGTAACTCAATGATTTATCGGACGTATTGATTATCTGGTGTGGCTGCTCCGGATCCGGCGGCGAACAGATGAAATCACCAGCGCGGATCGGATACTCTTTGTCGGCGTGGCGCAAGGTTCCCTCGCCCTCAAGCACGTAGAAGAATTCCTCGTTCACGTAGTGCGAATGATACGGCCATGCTTTCTTGCCGGGTTTCAGTCGCACCACCGCGTATCCCAACTTCTCGGCGCCGATCTTGTCCGATACCGATGCGCGTTCGGCGCTAAATTTTTCGCCCTTGCCCATTTCGTTGTACTCGAGTTCATCCAGGTTCATCACAAGTTTTGACATGTCATTCCTCTTCAACCGTTTTCGTAAATGTTGTCAGATATCATACATTCGACAGAATAAATTATCGGAGTGTCTAACCTGGCGCCACTCCGGCAGGCCGCATGAAAACCGCTCGACTGTCTTACTCGGCGACCTGAAGTTTTTGTTTATTTTTGATCTGTGATCTGTGTGGAGTATGATCGGGGCAGTTCGAAAGTGCTGGAAACAGGGACGTACTGCAGGACGCAGTATCTATTCTGATGCTGGCGGCAATCCGGAGAATTTGCGGTCAGCAATTGTGGATAAACCAGGAACGCATGTGTTTGTATCGGCCAATCGAGACGATGTACAACGGATAGTTATTCTGAATGCGAAAGGTGGATGCGGCAAAACAACACTAGCTACAAACCTTGCGAGTTACTTCGCGATACGTGGACCCCGCCCGGCTTTGCTTGACTGCGATCCGCAAGGCGCAAGCATGCGCTGGCTCGAGAAGAGACCCAAGAACCGGCCCCCGATTCATGGTATCGCCGGTTATAAGAGTTCAATGAATGCGACTCGCAGCTGGCAATTGCGGGTGCCGCGGGAAACTCGTCGTTTGATCGTCGATACGGCTGCAGCCCTTGAAGGGCCTGAGATTCACAATATCATCTACGATGCCAACAATATCCTTATCCCCGTAATGCCCTCACCGATCGACATTCGCTTTGCCGCAAGGTTCATCGCCGAGTTACTGCTGGTTGCACAGCTCGATCGCGGAGGAGTACAGGTTGGCGTCGTTGCTAATCGCACGCGAGCCAATACCAAGAGCCTGCAGAAACTAATGCGGTTTCTGACCAGCCTGAAGATTCCAATCGTTGGCATTCTCAGTGACAGCCAGAATTACGTAGCTGCGGTGGAGGAGGGCATCGGGGTCTTCGAACTGCCGCATCACCGAGCCAGGAAAGACGAAGATCAAATGGCGAATATCGTCAGGTGGCTTGATCGATGGCAGCCACCTGTCAGCGAACCCGTTGCCAAACCAACAGTCCCGGTATTTTCAATCGATCAGACACGCCAGGTTCAGTAGCTGCACCATTCCAATGGTCAGCATCATCACTGTGTGTCCTGTCTGTCGATAGCATCGAAGCGCACCGTTGCCTGTCCCTGATCGTTTCTTAATGCGATCCGTGTTTCTGCACGGGCAATGGTGGTTGCTGACTGCAATGCTTCGATAAACGATATCTCGAATGACATTATCTGTGGCGGGCATGCCATTCGCGTGAGGCCAAGGGGTTCGATCTTGATTGTATTGCCGTTTAACTGGTAGCTACCGAAAAAGCGATTGCAGCCCGCGTATCCGCCAAGCTCGCCGCCAGGCTCGAATTGCACATATAAGCCGCTATCTGCAGCTAGAGACATTTCGCCAATATTCGATGGGCGCCACGCGCCTGCAGACAGGTCGGCAATCGTGGGAACACTGTTTGCTGCCTCCTCGCCCATGTTGCGGACGGTGACGAGCGCATAGCCCGCAAGGAACAGCAGGAAAAATGCAAATGCGACCGAAGCTTTCATGCAAGCACCTCAGGAGGCCATTTTGGTCTTGCCGACCTCCGCAAGCTTGGGTTGCCGGCTCCAGTTCAGTTGTTTCTCGACCGACGAAATCATCATACCGGCGATATCTTTGCCGGTTGCCGTCTGTATGCCTTCCAGTCCCGGCGATGAATTGACCTCAAGCAACAACGGTCCCGACTGAGAACGAATAATATCAACGCCGGCAACCGAGAGTTCCAGGGTCTTCGCGGCCTTGACGGCCAGTTGCCGTTCTTCTTTCGAAATCCGTACGATCCGGGCCTTGCCGCCCTGGTGGAGATTGGCACGAAAGTCGCCCGGCGCGGCCTCCCGCTCAATCGTGGCCACCACTTTACCGTCGATAACAAAACACCTCAGATCCTTGCCGTGTGCCTCCTTGATAAATTGCTGTACCAGGAGGTTTGCCCGTAATGCCTTGAACGCATTGATCACACTCTCGGCGGCCTTGCGCGTTTCGGCAAGAACGACCCCGCGGCCCTGCGAACCCTCGAGCAGTTTCACGATCAACGGCGCACCGCCGACCATGTCGATCAGGTCATTGGTGTCCATAGGCGAGTTTGCGAAGCCTGTGATCGGAATATCCAGTCCGTTGTGAATGAGTAATTGCAACGCGTAAAGCTTGTCTCTCGACTGGGTAACCGATTTGGACGAGTTCATCGTGTACACACCCATGCTTTCGAACTGCCGCGCAATCGCACAACCATAAAACGTTGCACTCGAACGAATGCGCGTGATCACCGCATCGAGATCATCCAGTTTGGGTCCGCCACGGTAGTGCACTTCGGGTGTTGTCGCATCGAGCTTCATATAGCAATGGCGGATATTGGCGAACAGCATCTCGTGACCGCGTTCCTCGCCGGACTCCATAATTCGCTTGTTACTGAAGAGTTTCGGATCGGATGCCAGCAAGGCGATACGCAGGCCGCCATGAGTGCTCTCGATCTTGCCGTACATGTGATCAATCTCTTCCTCGGCAATCTCCCCATGGCAGAAACTGGCTGACGGATCGACCAGGATGCGGTCACTCATTGCTTCCCTGCCGAGCAACATGCGATAGCCCATCGAATCGCGATTGGCGAGTGTCAATTCGATGTCCCAGACCCGGTAGCCGAGCGAAAATGAGGTTCTGATCACGTAACGTTTTTCGGCAATGCCGCTCGAACTGCGGATCAGTCGCCGGTCGACGACCCTCGACTCGCACAGCATCGTAGTGCGCCTGTTGCCCTGCAGGGGGTGCACCTCGAAACTGACCCAGGATTCGCCATGCCGCTTGAACGGCTGGATATTGAATGCATGAATCGATGAAGTTTTGGCGCCGGAATCCACGCGCGCCATGATGGCGGGAACGCCAAGGTCAGGAAAGCCACACCATTCCTGACTACCTACGATGATTTTCGCGTCGGTATCGGTCACATTCGCTCTCCACTATTGCCCAAGAAATAAGTGTGTCGCAATGTCATCCATTAACTATGTTGTTATTGGTAATATCCTTTCTGTAAATTCGGTTTTCATCCGAGAAAATCTCGCGCTGAACAAGTTGCGGCCTGTCTCCGCTCGGATCGGGACAGTTTTCCAGCAATTGCTGGTAATACTTCGCCGCGGTTTCCATGTCATCATCAAGCTCGGCCGCGCGTCCGGCGCCATACAAGCTGTAAAACCGGTTCGGTGAGCGGTCGAGTGTGGCCTCGTATTCGGTGCGAGCATCCGCGTAGTTGCCTGTTTCAAGCAACATGTCGCCGTAAAGTTCGCGCGCCGGCAGCACTTCGGCGGGCGTGATCGGGTTCTTATCCGTGCTTGCTTCCATTTTGGCGGCCCGGCTCATCAGGTTGAGCGCCTTATCCTGATCGCCTTGCTCAAATGCCAGCCACGCTTCCGCAGTGGTTTTTTGAATTGCGACCTGAAGTCTCCAGGGATAGGCCGAATTCATCGCTTCGGCCTGCTCTTCGAGGACCACCAGTTCACTGATTGCTTCCTCGGCCGTTGCAAAGTCTCCCTGTCTTGCGGAGCCAAGCGCCCGGGCAAATTCAGGGATAGCGACGAGATGCGGATACTGATCCCACTGGATGGTGTCCGGCGACCTTGGAGTCGACTGCGAAGCCAACTCCCAGTCACGCCGGTCAAGTCCCAGTCGAACCGGGATTGCAGCAAACGCGTACGCGTTAGCCGCGTGATTCTGAAACGGGGCTTCCAATGCAGCCAGCTCATTCAAGACCTCGCTGGCTTCGGCGTCGTTGGCCTGTTGCAAGAACGCATACGCAAGGTAATCGAGCGCATGTAGATAGTGGATAGAGACTTCCCCCGCTGGCGTGCGATCAAGCGCCGCATTGGCAGCTCGTCGATTGTAAGTAATTGACTCAGGCCACAAGCCTCGCCGCGTGAAAATGTGGCTCGTCATATGCAACGCATGCGTGTTCTCGGGCGCTACTTCATCATAATGCCGGGCAGTTTCAAGTGCGTTTTCAGCGAGCACAGGATTGTCATAAGCATGAATGATGTAGTGATGTGCACCGGGATGCTGAGGAATTTCCGCTTTTACGTTTTCGGCGATCGCACCAGCTATTTTCTGATTGGCATACGTTTTGTCGGAAGGCGCCGCTGTTGAAGTCAATGCAAGCGCGTAGAAAAGGCTGGCTTCGAGGTCTTGCGGATTGCTTTCATGCGCGACCGCCCAGCCATCTTCGAACGCCCGCAGGCGTTCGATTTCACTGCGATTATTTTCGCGATAGTAGCCTTGCAACGCATTGATGTACGCAAGTTCTCTGTCGCTGGTATGTTTTGCGTCTGCGGCTTTGTTCAGAAGTTCCTGTCCCGATACTTGCGCTTCCGGCAAGATCGTATCCGGCCACAGCGGATGTACGTGCGTCATCGCCGCGCCCCAATAGGCAATCGCACATTCCGCATCGATGTCGGTCGCCTGCAGGAAGGTATTCCTGGCTTTGATGTAGTTCATGTGGTGCAGCAGCGCCAGGCCGCGTTCGAGTAGTGGTTGCGCATCGGCAGTGCATGACGTCGGGAAGCGTACCGAGCCAAGCGCGCTGCCATCCGCATCGATCGCTATTGCATCAGCGATTGAATCGATTTGAGTGGAGGTTTCTTCACCTTGCGGCGTACAGCCGGCAAGCAAGAGCGTTACCGCAACCCCTGCGGCCAGGGTGGTATTGCAGACGGTGTGACTGTGCGTGGTGTCTGCCTCCTATCTGAATGAAGAACGATCAGATTGTGGCGGCAATTCTACGCTAATCCGGCGTTTGGCTCATCACCGACATCAGGATCGCGATTCCCTCGATAAAATTACCAAGTCGGATATTTTCGTTGGGACTGTGCTGGTTGTTGTCGATATTCACCGTGGGCACCTTGGCGGCAGGGACCCCCAGCGATTCGACGAAGGGTGAAATCGGCACCGAACCGCCGGAAGTGCGCACCAGAATCGGTTCCTCGCCGTACAGATGGCGCATACCGGCACGCGCCAATCGGCCCGCAGCGGCGTCCATGTCGGATCGATAAGCCGCATAACTGAATTCATAGCTAAAGCTGACGATGTCGGCATGTTCGAGCCGCTCCGCAGCGGTCGGCTCGTGATCGAGAACGTGATAGCCAAGGCCTTCGATGTGTGACCGGACAAGACCGAGCAGATGCTGGTAATCCGATTCCTTGACCAGCCGCATGTCAATCTCCGCAGTCGCTGTCGCCGGAATAATCGTGCGCGACTCCTTGCCTACCCAGCCAGATGACATGCCGCGAATATTCAGGGATGGATATTGAATGGATTCCTGCAAGGTTGGCGCGACCGAATCGTGTTTGATTAGCCCCATGTCGGCGAGAATTTTTTCCTCGTCATCCGGAACTGCTTCGAGTACTGCACGAACTTCGTCACTGATCGTGACGCCATCGTAGAAACCTGGCAGCAACACGCGACCGTCCGATGATTTCATAGAACTCAGGATGCGAGTCATGTGAAATGCAGGATTAGGCACGAAGTTTCCGTAGTGACCGCTGTGTTGCGGAACCTTGGGTCCGTAAGTCACGAGCGTAATCGTGACGATACCGCGAGCGCCAAAACCGACTGTTGGTTTATTCGAGGGATGCGGTGGGCCATCGAAGATCAACAGCATGTCGGCGGCAAGAAGATCGCGATTGGCCTCGACCGCCTCCGGAAGATTCGGCGAGCCCATTTCTTCCTCTGTATCGATGATCACCTTGATATTGAACGCCGGCTCGAACCCTGCTTTATCCAGCAGGTCCATCGCAACCATGAACTGCGTCATCGGCCCCTTCGAATCCGCTGCAGATCTCGCGAATACCCGCCAGTCAGGGCTGTAGGAGGTGTCGAGGAGTTCCCATGCAATGCGTTCGTAGTCACCACTCTCCGTGCGTTCCTTCAGGACCGGCGTGTACGGATCCTCCTGAAACCATGCGGTCGGGTCGACCGGTTGCCCGTCTGCTTGCAAATAGATGAGCACCGTTTTTGCCTCATCCGAAACATGGCGTTCGGCGAGCAGCAGCGGGCTGCCGGCAGTCGCAATGCGTTGCGTGTCAAATCCCCGCGCAGCGAACGCAACTTCCATCCATTCGACTATGCGCTGAATGTCGTCAGGATAATTGGCGTCGTTTGGCAGGCTCAGGAATTCGCGAAAAAGCGCGATTGCCTGGCGGGTATGTTGTTGGGTGAGTGCGCGAATGGTATCGACCGGCAACGGCTCCGCCAGCGCAGTGCCGAAGATGCCAATGACATTTGCCAGGAATATCGAAATTGCAATTCGTAAACGCATGACGGCACGGTGCTCCATTTGGTAATTTTGTCGCCCGAAAGAATACTCCAGTATGGAAAGGGAGTCATACGCGTGCTGACTGGCGTTTTCGCTACGTTCCTCTAGACTTGAATCATCGTCGCATATGCGACTCAGGGGAGATAGGCAGTGAACAAATTCAATAAATCCATTGCAACTGCGTTGCTATTTGGCCTGGTGTCAGTCGCCTGCATCGCACAGGACGATGACGGACCGGCCGGCTTTACCTATGCGACTTACTATTATTGTGACGTTGCGACACAAGGCGCCATGGATGCGGTCGTCGAAACAAACGAAAAGGCCGTATTTGATAAATGGGTAAAAGAAGGGAAACTCCTCGCCTGGGGCTACCTGACACACTCGATGGGCGGACGCTGGCGGCGTGTTCAGTACCACGTGTCTCCTACCCTGGATGATGCACTCGATAACCAGGCAGCAATCTTCGCGGAAATATACGCGGACAATGAGGCAGGCGGACAGGCACGATCGGAAGCGTGCGAGGCACATGACGATTACCTCTGGGCGCTCAATCAGGGCAGCGCGCCCGGCACGGATCGGGGCGACGTCAGCTATTCCTCGTATTACGTCTGCGACGTCACACGTCAGGAACGGGCCGACGAGATTTGGGCGGAGGCGAATGCTCCGATACTGAATCAGTTGCAGGAAGAGGGCCAGATCGCCTCCTGGAGCTGGCAAAATCACATCATCGGCGGCAGGTATCGCCGTCTGCAGACGATTACGGGTGCTGATTTTGCATCTGTCGTGTCGGCAAACGCCGCATTGGTGCAGTTCGCCGGCGAAGACGAAAGCGGGGTGGGAGAGGAATTCTCCGATATCTGCGGGACTCACACCGATTACCTGTGGGACATCGTCCACGAAGCACCATAAATCCGCTAACAGGGGAGCGCCACCGGCGGCTCGAAAGAGCCGCCTTTTTTGTGCAGGCGGACACGTTAGACTAAAGGCCATATGGCCTCACCATCCCCGCAGCATCCCGTTCAAATACGCGTACGAGACCTTTGCCGTAGTTACGAGGAGGGTGGCAGGCAGCACGTTGTACTTGACCAGCTAAATGCCGATTTCATGTCGGGTGAGACCGTCGCGCTACGCGGGCGCAGCGGCTCCGGCAAGTCGACACTGCTGAACCTGATCAGCGGCATCGATGCGCCGGACCAGGGCGCGGTCGAAATCGCCGGCGTTAACATCACCGCCCTGTCAGAGCGCGACCGCACCTTGTTCCGGCGCGAGCATATCGGCTTCGTCTACCAGGCCTTCAACCTGGTATCGACCCTGAGTGTCAGTGACAACATCAGGCTGGTACTGGAACTCAACGGCGTCCCCGAACTGCAAGCAAGCGATCGCATTCGTGAAGTGCTGGATGCTGTCGAATTGACTGATCGTGCCCGGACTTTTCCCGATGTGCTGTCAGGCGGAGAACAGCAGCGTGTTGCCATTGCGAGGGCATTGGTACACCGACCGTCGTTGCTGCTTGCGGACGAACCGACGGGCAACCTCGACGACAAAACAGCAACAAGTGTCTTACAACTCCTGGACCAGCTTGTGCGGCAGACGGGTGGCACGATGATCGTTGCGACACACAGCGCCACGGTCGCGTCATATTGCGATCGCGTGCTGGAATTACATGGCGGCATACTGAGCCCAGCAAGCGGCTGATTGATATCGTGCCCGTCCTGTATCGCGCAAGTTTCGGCTATCTGCTTCGTCACCCCTGGCAGTTAGCGTTGGCGTTGCTTGGCATTTGTATTGGTGTTGCCGTGATGGTTGCGGTCGATCTTGCCAACGAGAGCTCACGGCGAGCATTTCTGCTGTCGATGGACGCCATTAATGGCGAAGCAACTCATCAAATCATTGCGGGTCCGACAGGCGTCGACGAAACCGTCTATACAAAACTTCGCGTAGAACATGGCATACGGTCGATTGCCCCTGTCGTGTCGGGATACATTCGGTACCAGGACGCGACCTTGCATGTTCTGGGTGTTGACCTGTTCGCAGAACGGGAATTTCGCAACTATTCGTTGTCGGGCCGCAACGAAAACTCAGTCGTCAACTCGCGTGCAAACGGTCGTTCTGCAATGGACGTAGTCAGTCGCATCCTGACGACCCCCGGTGCTTCGCTGACCTCGGCGCGGACCGCACAGATGCTTGGGCTCGAAATCGAAGATGAGTTTCGAGTCACGGCAGCAGGCCATGAACACACTGCGGTACTGGTCGGATTGTTTGCGCCCGAACAACAGGGTCGCCTGGACAACCTGCTGATCACTGATATTTCGAGCGCGCAGCAGTGGCTCGGCATGCGCGGCCGACTGACGCGCATCGACGTGAGAATTCGCGCCGATGATGAGCGGCTGGCACAGCAGATCAAATCGATTTTACCACCTGCGACGCAATTGCTGTCTGCTGCAGCTCGCACGCAGACGACGCTGGACATGAGTAACGCATTCATGACCAACCTCACTGCGATAAGCCTGCTCGCAATGCTGGTTGGTATTTTTCTCATCTACAACAGCGTGGGGTTCGCGGTGCTGCAGCGGCGTGGCCTGATCGGTGTACTGCGGGCACTCGGTTTGACGCGTGGCCAGACCTTTTCGCTGATCCTTATAGAAGGCGTCATGCTCGGCATTGTCGGGGCGATACTCGGTCTGTTGCTTGGCGTGTGGCTGGGCGAGCAACTGCTGCACCTGGTCGCGCGTACCATCAGTGACCATTATTTCGTCGTCAATGTGACTACTGTATCCATCGCGCCGGCGTCGGTTATTAAGGGACTGGCTGCCGGGTTGGGCGCGACCGTATTTGCCGCAATGGTGCCGGCAATCGAAGCATCGTCCTATCAGCCACGGCTTGCCATGACACGCTCTGTCCTGGAGCGCAGAGCCGGGCAATCATTACCGTTCCTCGCAGCTGCGGGGTTGCTGGCGGCGGCTCTGTCCGCGCTCATACTCGTTTTTTCAGGCGATAACCTGGTCGCCGGCCTGATTGCATTGTTCCTGCTGATTCTCGGCTTCGCACTGCTTATTCCAATCGCTGTCAGGGCCGCAGCCCGGGCCATGACGCCACTGGCCGCAAAGCTGGCGGGTACTCCCGGACGCCTGGCGATCTCCGGTGTCGGTGCATCCTTGAGCCGTACCGGGGTGGCCATCGTTGCGCTTGCTGTCGCGGTGTCGGCAACGGTCGGCGTCAGTGTGATGGTTGACAGCTTTCGCAGCTCAGTGAGCGAATGGCTTGGCAATACATTGCAGTCCGACATTTACGTTGGCGTAGTGCGCGGGACCCTGGATGCGGATCTGGTGGAAGACCTGGTTTCCGTTGCAGGCGTTGCCAGTTACAGCACCAGCCGCAGGACCTGGCTGGAAACGGAGGCGGGCAGGGATCGACTCGTCGTGCTGCAGATGGCGCCCGGCAGTTATGCCGGCACCGCAATACGCGACGGTGATCCGGACGAGATCTGGCAACAGTTCGAGGAGCATGGCGCAGTACTCGTGTCGGATCCGTATGCTTTCCGGCACGGTGTTGGTCGTGGCGACACGGTCCGCCTCAAAACAAAAAGTGGTGATCGCGTATTCCGCATCGTCGCTGTCTATCAAAGCTACGACGCCAATGGTGGCGCGATCCTGATGAGTCGCCGGACATACGATGTTTTCTTCGATGACCCGGCGATTAATTCAATCGGGATTTATCTTGAGGACGGAGCAGACATTGACAACGTCATGGAATCGCTCCGGCAGGTCAGTGCTGGCAGGCAGTCGCTGATCATGAACAGTAACGCACGCATCCGTGATCTCTCTCTCGACATATTTGATCGAACGTTCGTCATTACCGACGTCTTGTACTGGCTTGCGGTGGGCGTCGCCATCATCGGTATTCTGGGGGCAATGCTCGCGCTGCAACTGGAGCGGGCGCGGGAATTGGGGGTGCTGCGCGCAATCGGCATGACGCCTGCTCAGATGGGCGCCCTGGTGACGATTCAGAGCGGCTTCATTGGACTCTTGAGCGGCATCGCGGCGCTTCCGCTGGGCCTGGTCATGGCCTGGGTTCTCATCGAGGTGATCAATCGCCGGGCGTTCGGTTGGCAAATGGATATGACGATTGCTCCAGCGGTCCTGCTGACGGCGTTAGGACTGGCGATTGCTGCGGCGCTGATTGGCGGATTATATCCCGCCTACCGTGCAGCGAACGCCCGGCCGGCGCTCGCTATGCGCGAGGAATAACGTTATAAAACACTTAAAGAAAATAATGTTACTTGCTGTTTTAACAGTAGTTATCTCCATTATCATTTTCCGGACTGGACCCTCCTCCGAGCCCGGATTGCAAGCTCCGCCGGCTTCGTCACGGCTTGCCGAACTACTGAGTGACCAGGGTCTCGAGGGCTACGCCCGGGCGCTCGAAGAGCGCGAGTTCGTGTTTCCGGCCGATCACGGGCCGCACCCCGAATTCCGCAACGAATGGTGGTATGTCACCGGCAATCTCGACAGCGATGACGGCAAGCGATTTGGCTTCGAGCTAACGATATTCCGCTTCTCGCTGACGCCGCCGGGCGCTGGGTCTCCCGAAGATGTGTCAGCGTGGCGCAGCAACCAGGTCTATATCGGCCACTTCGCGCTAACGGACGCGGGCAACCAGCAGTTTCACGTCGCGCAGCGCTACTCCAGGGGCACCCTGGGGCTTGCCGGCGCTGGTGCAGAACCATTTCGTGTCTGGCTGGACGACTGGTCGATAGTGGAAGCCCGTCGCAGCGAGCGACCACTGGAGGAGTACGAGTTTGGTTTGCCGTGGCAATTGCAGGCGAATGACGGTGAGATCGGCCTGAATCTGACGCTGGTACCGCAGAAACACCCCGTATTAAACGGCGTGAACGGCTTGTCGCAAAAAGCTGCGATGGCGGGTAGTGCGTCGTATTACTACTCGATTACGCGCTTGCAAACCACCGGCACGGTGCAAATCGATGGCGCCGAATACGCGGTCAGCGGCTTGTCGTGGCTGGATCGTGAATGGGGGAGTAATGGGCTGTCCCGTGATCAGGAAGGCTGGGACTGGTATGCGCTGCAGCTTTCCGATGGCAGCGAGCTGATGTTCTACAACCTGAGGCGCCGCGACGGTAGTCAGGACATGCATAGCGCCGGCACGTTAACACTGGCCGATGGCAGCACGGTGCATTTGTCCACACACGATCTGAACATAGAAGTGCTCGACACCTGGCAAAGCCCGCGCGGCGGGCGCTACCCGATTGCTTGGCAAATCGTCGTTCCGGAATACAAGCTGAACCTGACAGTCGATCCGGTATTGGACGCGCAGGAGTTCGTCACCACGGTGCGCTACTGGGAAGGTGCCGTCGACGTTAGTGGCGAACGTGGTGATTCACCGATAACGGGACGTGGCTATGTGGAGTTGACGGGCTATGCGGGTGCGGACGTGCCGCGTTGAACTCTGATCATAAGCCCATGCCGGCGTTTCACTATTGGCGTTTAAAGTGGCTGAACAAGCCTCCGGACTTATTATCTTCCGACTCGTCTTCGTCCACGCCAGGTGAAATATCGACGTCGCTAATTGCTTTGACCGTCGCGGTCATCGCGGTTTGCATTTGTTGTTTGATCGATTTCCGGCTGAGATCCGTTTGCTTTTGGCGCTGGTTTCGCGGGTTGGTCCTCAAGCGGTTCTATTTTTTCCAATGCAGCGCCTTTTTCCGATGTCGCCCCTTTTCCGGAATTCGCCTTTTTTTCCGATTTAGGGGCGCTGTTCAGCAAATTGACCATGTCAATGCGCTGGATTACCGTCATTTCAAAATTGCCGGTTTGACCCATTTCCCTGGGGCCCGCCTCCGTTGACTTGGATTCGTTCCCGGTATCAAGTATGACCGGGGACGCCGTCTCTTCGAGTTCGAGCATTAACGGAGATGCATCCTCGCTGGATTTGCCGGGTGCAGTCTTGCCGGGGGGTGGATTGGCAACCACTTTGGCGGCGATCGCTGCGAATGCTGCGTCGCCGAACAATGTTTCAGCCATCGTGTTGGTCAGGTCATTGAGCGATTCTGCTTTGCCCAAATCTTCCTCTGTTTCGATGTCTTTTGCACTCGTGCCGCGTTTTTCCTCGAGTACGTCGTCCAACGTCAATGCGGGAACCCCGATAAGTGTTACGGCGGTGCCATCGGGACCTTTGTCGCCGGCTGGCTCTGGCGCAGGTGCGGGCTTTTTAGCAGTCGCTTGCGGTGCAGGTGCAGGCTTTTCGGCAGCGGGTTTCGTTGCAGGTACGGGGTTTTCGGCAGCGGGTTTCGATGCAGGTACCGGCTTTTCGGCAGCGGGTTTCGATGCAGGTACAGGCTTTTCGGCAGCGGGTTTCGATGCAGGTGTAGACTTCTGAGCGGCTGGCGCCGCTGCAGGCACGTCATCGGCCGCTTCCTGGTGAGCTGCCTCAATCGCCGCTTCCAGGGCGCCGATGTCCGGCATCCGCGGTTTTTCGCCGGCCTTTGAACCGGTTTTTGCTTTGGCTTTCGGCTTTGGCTCCGCTTTTTCTGGCACCGCCACCTTCAGCTCCGCTTTCTTTGGGGCTGGTGGCTTAAGCTTCGGTTTCGGTTCCGTATCCGCTGCGGCCGGGGCCTTCGGTTTTGGCACCGGCACCGGCACCTTCAGCTTCGGCTCCGATTTCTTTGGAGCTGGCGGCTTAAGCTTCGGTTTCGGCTCCGTATCCGCTGCGGCCGGGGCCTTCGGTTTTGGCACCGGCTTCGCTTCCGCTTGTGGCTTCGATGCTGGTTTGTCTGCCGCCTGCGGTTTCTGTTTTGGTTTCGACGCTGATTTCGGGCCCGGCAGCGGCTTCGGCTTGGGTCTCTCTGCCGCCAGCAGTGCCTCCGGTGGTGCCGGCGTCGACGCCTCAATCCGCATCGATTGAGATGACATTGGAAGGTCATCGTCGTCCGGTCCCTGGACAGCTGGTGGTTTTGTCTCAGCTTGCGGAGTCAATTCGGGTAGCACACCAACCTGCGTATTTTTGTCGACCGATATCATTGGTGCCGCTTTGAATGTCGGCTCGGGCGTATCCCCGATCTTTTTTTCCTCTTTCTCGGCTTGAATAATCTTGTCCGCATTGATGGCTGGCATGCGGCTTGTTTGTTCGACTTCAAACGTCAATTCCTGGGGAATTTCCACATTGCTGTCGTCGACACCGTCCGCTTGGTCAATGCTCCATTCCGGTTTTTTCTGCGTGAATGTCGATTCATTCTCCGGCTCAGCTGAAACTGCGGGCTCCTGCGTTTTTTCGAGCGTTAGATCGGCTGCAGGATTCGACTCTGGCTTGAGTTCAGGATCGACAGCTTCTGTTGCGACGACAGTTGCGATAGGAGGCGCTGGTGTGTGTGGCAGAATTACCTCGATACCCAGCGCATCCCTGGCAACTTTCTGGATAAATTTCGCCGAAAGCGGACCGGCGTCTTCCTCCGCTGCCATCGTCAACGCGGATTCACAGAGATTGTTAATGACTCTCGGAATTCCTTCCGAGCAGCGATACAGCATATCCACGGCGCCGCCGTCAAACATGCGGTCGAAATCGCCGCCGGCGGCACGAATGCAGTGGCGCAGGTATTCCAGGACTTCCGGCGCAGTGAACGGTTCTATAACCTGGCGCAAACGCGTGCGTTGCCGCAGGCGTGCCAGGGCAGGGGTTGCCAGCCATTCGTTAAGTTCCA
>SMVA01285405.1_pt1 | contig 16665 bp, 10 predicted proteins | sample 2456451 | NCBI WGS metagenome assembly SMVA01 (sample SAMN11095933, study PRJNA526329) | marine sediment metagenome | biome: Marine sediment; feature: Surficial sediment; material: Deep marine sediment; isolation source: Hadal surficial sediment | place: Pacific Ocean | collected 2014-05 | depth...
CCCAGCGTGATGGCCAGGAAACTATCGATGTGGAGAATGCCGTCGGTGAATTCAATGGCGGTTAGCCTAGCAAATTTTTGCGATCAATTGAGTGCCTTCTCCCCACGCAGGCGTTGCGCCAGCAAATCAATAAAAGCGCGCACCTTGACGGCGGCGTGGCGACCCTGCCGGTGCACGATGTGTACCGGCAGTGGCGGGGTCTCAAAGTTTTCCAGCAGGATTTTCAAAGCGCCGGCAGCGAGATGGGGTGCCACCTGGTAAGACAACAGGCGGGTGATGCCCAGTCCGCCCACGGCTGCTTCAACCGCTGCATCGTTGGTGCTGGTGGTCAGCCGTGGACTGATACGCAGGGCGCGATCAGTTTGCCGCTGGTGGAAACGCCAGTGGGGGTCGCCGCTGCCGGCACTGGAGGCGATCAGGGTGTGTCGCGATAAATCCTCGGGTTGTTGCGGCAGACCGTGCCGTTGCAGGTAGTCGGGTGCGGCGCAGAGTATGTGCCGCACGGTGCCGACGCGCAGCGCGCGCATGCTGGAATCTGCCAGTTCGCCAATGCGTATCGCCACATCCAGGCCCTCCTCCAGCAGGTTGACCACCCGGTCGAGAAACACCGCCGACACCTCAACCTGTGGATACTGCTCCAAATACTCAAGGATGCCGGGCATAACGAACATGCGACCGAATAATACCGGCGCCGTCACGGCGAGGTGGCCACGGGGCTCGGCGTTGATGCCGGCGGCGGCCTCATCGGCAGATGCCACCTCAAGGAGTATTCGCCGGGCATCTTCCAGGTAGCGTAAACCGGCCTCGGTGGCCCGCACAGTGCGGGTGGTGCGATTGAGCAACTTAACGCCCAACTGCTCCTCCAGTGCTGCAACTGCCCGGGTTACCGCCGGCGGAGAGAGCCGCAGGCGCCGTGCGGCAGCGGCGAATCCCGCGTCTTCGGCGACCGCCACAAACACCTGCATCTGGTGAAAGCGATCCATCTATTATTCCATTTATCGTAATAAACAAGTTACATATTAGACTATTCTTAATTTCAATGTAATAAGGCATAGTGGCCTCACTCGCCGCATCCAGCATTGAAAACGGACGCTGGCGGTTAACCAAGCCCATTACCAGGAGATTGACCATGAGCCGTATCACCCCGATCGAACACAAGACTGCCACTGCCGAGCAACGGGAGCTGCTGGATGCCATTCAGGACCAGCTCGGTATGGTGCCTAATTTTCTCAAGGTGTTTGCCCACTCGCCGGCGGCATTGCGGGCTTTTCTTGGCCTGCACGGGATTGCCGGAGAGGGTAGCCTGGACCCGCTGACCCGGGAGCGTATCGCCCTCGCCGTGGCCCAGGAGAACGCTTGCCAGTACTGTGTCTCGGCGCATACCGCCCTCGGTGGCAAGGCCGGCCTGAACGGTGCCGAGATTGAGGCCAATCGCGCCGGTACCAGCGAGGATGCGAAAGCCGCCATCGCTGTCAAGTTTGCCAATGCACTGGTCAAGCACAGCGGTGCGGTGACAACCGCCGAATTGCAGGAAGTTCGCAATGCCGGCTACAGCGAGTCAGACATCGTCGAGATCATCACCCATGTCGGCATGAATGTGTTGACCAATATCCTCGGCAAGGCAAGCCGGGTAGAGATCGATTTCCCTGAAGTCGACCTGCAACTGGCTTCCTGATCCCAGATCGGGGTGCCCAGCCGGGCGCCCCTCACCAGGCGATCTGGACTGACTGTTAGAGGAAATGATTATGGGACACAAATTTGCCGAAATCACCTTCACTGCCAATGTCCGTGAGCTGCAGGAGGCGCACGGCAGTCGCGAGCGCTATGCCGCGATGGAGCAGGGCGAGGATGTCAATCATGAACTGTCGATCCGCGAAGCCACGTTTATCCAGGCCCGCGATAGCTTCTACATGGCCAGCGTCACCGAAACCGGCTGGCCCTATGTGCAACACCGGGGCGGGCCTGTTGGTTTTATGCGGGTACTGGACCAGAACACTCTTGGCTTTGCAGATTTTCGCGGTAATCGCCAATTCGTCAGCACCGGAAACTTCATGCACGATGATCGTGTCTCGCTTTTCTTCATGGATTACCCCAATCGCATTCGGCTGAAGCTGTTGGGACGGGTGCGGATTGTCGGCCTGGAGGAAGAGGAAACCCTGGCGCAACTGGAGCTGGATGATTACCGGGCACGGGTGGATCGGGGGTTCCTGATTCGTGTTGAAGCCTACGATTGGAACTGCCCCCAGCACATCACCCCACGCTACACAGAGGCCGAGATGGAGGCCTTGCGGGCAGTGTCAGCCGAGTAAGTCGGGCTGCTGGTCAGGCTGGTACCTTTCTGCGAGCAACTCCTGGACGATGTAGTGGAATTCTGTGTTCAGTTTGCGCAACACGCTGGCGCATTCATCGAGGTCAGAATTTTTCCCCATCTCCTCCAGTTGGTGACACAGGGCGGCCAGTAGCAGGGCGCCAAGCCGGGCGCTACTGGATTTTAGACTATGGGCATGCAGCTGTATGGCGCCGGCGTTTCCGGAGCCGACTCCCTTGCCCAATTCTGCCACCAGCTTGGGAGAGGTTTCCAGGTAGATCTCAATCATGTGCAGCAGCAGAACGGGCTGGCCCTCCTCCTGCATGTCCCTTATTTGATCCAGCACCTCGCGATCGAGGCCGGATGTCGGTAGTGCAGGCGTAGAGGCGCTCTTTGGGGAAGAGTGAACAGTGGAAGTCGGCAGCAGGGGTATCAGCGCGCTTTTCAAATCACCGTAATTGTAGGGCTTGCCGATATAGGCATTCATGCCTGCACTAACACAAGCGGGCTGATCCTGAGTGTTGGCGGTCATCGCCAGTATTGGCATCGGCGAACCGTCATTCGAGCGCAGATCCATTTTTCGAATTTGCCGGGTCGCCTCATAACCGTCCATTACCGGCATTTGGCAATCCATGATTATCAAGTCGAAGTGGTGCCTGCGTACAGCCGCCAGTGCCTCCTCGCCATTGTCAGTAATGGTCACCCGGGCCCCGAATTGCCGCAGCAACATGACAATCAGTTCCTGATTGACCCGATTATCTTCGGCCACCAGGATGTCCAGGTTCGAGCACAGCTGCGTATCGTCGGCGGTTTCTGTTGCCGGCAGCAGTAGCTCGCTTGCGGTTGATTCGCCATTTATTGCAGCGGTGATTTGCCGGTACAGGCGATCTGGCAATATCGGTTTGTTCAGGCGACCTTTTACGCGGTGGGCAGTCAGTTCCGCTTCGCTAAACTCATCAGAAACCAGGCTCAGTAACAAGGTCGAAGGTCGTCCATAATCTTTGCTGTAGCCGACTTGTTTCGCGAACACCAGCCCATCGATGTCGGGCATGTGGTAGTCAATAAAAAGCAGGTTGTAGTTATTGCCATGAGCGGCTGCCGCATCGAGTATTTGCAGGGCGTCCTTGCCCCTGCTGGCAGTATCACAGTGGATCATTGCATTCTCAAGGTGGTCTGCCAGCATATCGCGGCTGATGGTATTGTCATCGACCACCAGTGCTCGCATGCCCGCCAGGTGTTCCGGTACCTGCGCAACGGCTGTGTCTGCAACCTCCACCGGCACGGTGAAATAAAACTCGGAGCCTTCTCCGGGAACACTTTCAACGCCAATTTCCCCACCCATGGTCTCGACCAGTTGTTTGCTGATCGCCAGGCCGAGACCGGTACCGCCATAGAGGCGTGTGGTACTGCCGTCGGCCTGGGAAAAGGATTGGAAAAGCATTGCCTTGGCTTCATCCCTGATGCCGATACCCGTGTCCCTGATACGGAATTTCAAGCTCGCTTGCTGCCGGGATTTATCCTGCCTGGCGTCCTGGTATTCCACCGAAAGAACCACTTCTCCGTGCAGGGTAAACTTCACCGCGTTGCCAAGGAGGTTGATGAGTACCTGGATGATGCGCTGGCTATCTGCTACCACGCTGGCGGGCAAATCCGGGCTGAGCCAGCACAAATACTCGACCCCCTTACGCTGGGCGGGGCTGGCCATGATGGCATTGGTATCCATGGCCAGGCGCCTCGGCGAGAATGGCCGCGGATTGAGAGGCATCTTGCCGGCGCTGATTTTTGAAAAATCCAGAATATTATTAATGACGTTGAGCAACACCTGGCCCGAAGTGCGGATGGTGTTTGCCAGAGACCCCTGGCGTTCCGATAACTCGGTTCTCAGCAACATATCCGCCATGCCAATAACGCCGTTCATCGGGGTGCGGATTTCGTGGCTCATGTTGGCAAGGAACTCACTTTTGGCACGCGAAGAGGCCTCGGCTTCATCGCGTGATTGCTCCAGCTGCTGCTGGGCTTCTTCCAAGTCCACTGTCAGGCTGTCAAACTCTTGTGACAGTGTGCCGATTTCATCGCGTCGCTCACTGGCAAAACGCATGGAGAGATCACCGCTTTCGCGCAGCGATTTCATATGTGCTTTCAATGCCGATATCGGTTGCACAATCATGCTGCGCAACAGCAACCAGGAAATGAAGATGAACAATAGTATCGCCAGCAGGAGAACCGTCAGGGCTGTACTTACGGTTTCCGCGCCAATGGCGCTAATGTAACGCGGTGTGTGTGTTTCTATCACGGCAACCGGTACTCCGGACACGTCCCACAGCAAGCTGTGGGTATATGCCACTTCTCCCTCAATCCCGGATAGAACTTTCGACTTCGAATTGACAAGCTCGCGGGCTGCGGCTTTTACCCGGCCTGGCAGTGTCGCAGCGGAAAGTGAGAACAATTTGACCTCCACACCAGATGCCCGGGCGATCTCCACCAGACGCTCTCTACTGAGAAAGCGCCCGACCATAAAACTGCCCATCGCCGGGCCGGAATCATCACTCCTGATTATGGGGAGGGAGCTAAACAGCATAATGCCGGCTGGCGTATCCACAATTCCCCTCACACCTTTGGTGATGGACTTCGGTGCAAGCAGGGGGTGGTCTTCTGTTAACGTGGGTAGCAGGTTTTCTTTTATCGACAGTTCTCCTTCCCCGCCTGCTCTTACTAACCTGCCCCATACAAGTTGTCTATCCTGCCCGAAAATCAACAAAGCCTCGACATCGACCTGAAGCCAGTACTCCATATCCATGTTGTCTTCGAGGTATTGGGGCACGGACTCGGTGTTCTGGGCAAATTGATAGGTATCGTCCCACCCTGAATATTCGCGATTGAGCAAAGTCAAAACATCCAGTTGAATGGAGATTGCCCACCTGACTCTGGACAGGTTTTCGCTGGCCAGATTATTTTCGAAGTCTTCGAAGGCCGTGAGTACATACAGGTTGAGTACAGCAGAGGTTCCGATTGTCAGCCCGATGCCCAGACACAGGAGTATCACAACAATTTTCCGCTGCAAGGAATTTCGCAATTGAGGCAGGTCAATCAACGATTCGTTCTCCCACCACTATTATTATTGCTTCCACTCTCACTCCCCAGATGGTCTTCACTCCCGACCCGGCAGCAAACCACGCGCTACCTGCTGAGCTAGCCAAAAAATCCCCAAAGTGCTGACTAATGTTGTACAGCGTGGGTAAATTTACCCCAATTTTTTGAAAAATGTTGGATATGCATCACAAGTTGGGAAACTATCCTGTCGGATGCCGGCTGCGAGCGCATTTGAGCAGTGACCCGGTCGTTGTTGCTGCTGTGATAAGTTGCCGCTGTGATAATAAGCAGGCAGCCTGCCTCCGGGACCGGCCATCCAGATGCGCAGTTATGTGGCATCAGCTTGCGGTGCGCTCAATTCAAGCTGAGCCAATGTTGCCATCAAATGGTCGTAGCGTACGCGCTCCTGTTCCAGGCGCAGGTGGTCGCCAAGGGTATTGGTCACCAGGGCACGGTAAAGCGCTTGCTCCTCGGCGGTCAAGCGATGCAACTCCCTGCCTTCCGCTGTTGCCTCTTGCCCCCAGAATTCCCGATGTGCCATCAACGTCGACTCATCCATCAACAAGCTCCGCACATGTGGAAACCTGCCGCGCAATTGGTCGAGAATAGCAAAGCCGTGGGTGTCGATATCCCCCCAGTAAACAAGCTTCACCTGTGCCAGCCAATCTGCGGCAGTCAGCGCTTCAAAACCATAGCCTGCGCCGAATATGACCAGGCTGTTCTGCTGGAGCGGGAAGGCGAGAAAATTGATTTCGTTTTCCGTGATAAATACGGTCTTCAGATGTGAAGCCAGCGCAGGCACCTGGCCTAGTAACGCAAAGTCCCTGGATGTCAGCGCGATATCCTGGTCAGCTCCGGGCAGCACCGCCAGCTCAACATCCAGCAGGCGAAAGCGAACCGTCGCGGGCTTGCCGCGAAAACCGTAGCGCTGTTCGAACAAGCGGGCGCCGGTGACAGTACTGTCGATTTGCCCGGGCGTCAGGACGCGGTCCAGTAGCGCCGCCAACACCGTGCGATGCTGCTCGACAAACTTACTGTCGATGCCGGGCAGGCTGACCTGGCGCAGGTAGATGTCGGGAGTGGCGTGCTGCTTTCGCCACAGGACAAAGTCGAGCAGTTGTGGCCAGATACCAGCCAGTGACAATGCCTTGAGTGGGTACTGCCTGACCCAGTCGACAAGTTCCGGTGCGCGCACTCTGGTAGTATCAAGCAGTTCAACGAAACTCGCGAGTTGTGGTTGTTTGTGCAGTAGCGAGACAACCGTCTCCAACGTATCTACCCAGGCCTCACTCGGAATACGGTTTTCGCCGATTACCCGGTGGCGAACTATTTTGTGAACGATGCGAAATCCGGAAAGCTTTTCGATATCTGCGATCCACTGGCGCACCGCCTCAAATTCGTTGCTCAGAGCTTTGCTGTCTGGCCTTTTGAAGCTGAGGCGCCTGGGGAAGAGATCGCCAGGTTCCAGGTAATCTCGCAACAAAAACCCCTTTTCCCACAGCTTTTCGAGCTGCGCCAGCAGCGACTTTCTATCGCTCCATGTCGCCACCGCTTCAGACACAAGCCTGCCTAACCACTGAGCTGCGCTCTCTCTTTGCGGTAGGCTTCAATGCTGAGGTTGCGGATTTTAGAGGCACGTCCGTCTTCGTTATGTACAAAACCCACGCCGGCGACATGGGGTTCAATAATATGAATCTTTTGCAAGGGGGTGACGATCAATAATTGCAAATTGAGCTGCTCAAACAATTTGAGTGCGTATTCTGTCGATTCGTCGGAGCCGCGGCCAAAGGCCTCGTCGATCACCACGAAGCGGAAGGAGCGCGAGCGCACGGCGCCCCATTCCAGACCGAACTGGTAGGCCAGGCTGGCGGCCAGGATGGTGTAGGCCAGTTTTTCTTTCTGACCGCCGGACTTGCCGCCCGAGTCGGAGTAGTGTTCGTGTTCGCTGTCATCTTCCCGCCAGCGTTCAGAGGCGGCGAAGATGAACCAGCTACGCACGTCGGCCACTTTGGCGGTCCAGCGTTTGTCTTGGTCACTCAAGCCCTCGCGACCGCGGAAGCGCTCGATGATCTGTTTGACTTGCAAGAACTTGGTCTCGGAATACTGTTCGTCATCTGAGCCGCTTAGCGCGCCTTCTGTGCAGGTGCGCAATTCGGTCTGGAAATCACGAATGTCTGCATCCTGGGATGGCTGCGCCTCCAGCTTGATATAGCGGCCGGGATTGTAATCGATTTGAGTCAGGGAATCGTTAATCTGGCCGATTCGCTCCCTGATGGTTTCCCGCTCACGGTGGAGCTGCGACTGGAAATTGGCGACTTCGCGGATCGTGTTCTCATTGAGCAGCTCTTTGAAGCGCTCCTCAAAACGGGGCAGGCCATCCGCCTCCAGCTCGGCCAGCATTTGCCGGTACTCCGCTGCCCCCTCGACCGCTGCATCCACGTCCTGGGTCTCCAGCGGATAGTCGTTATTATAGTTGCTCATGGCCTTGACGATTTTTTCCTGCAGCCGGCTGATCCGTCTATCCTCGGCGTCGATGCTGTCTTGTAGCCATTTGCGCATGTCTTGTTGGCGGTTGTCGCAAGATTCAACGGTTAGTTTATGGTCCCCCAGCGCTTCTGCTCGCAGGGCTTCCAGACGCTCAAACCAGAGGCGGCCCCGCACGGCATCTTCGCCGCTGCTCAGCGTCACAGTATCCTGGTGCAACTGCTGCGCATCGTCGATTTTTTGCTCAATTTTAGCCCGCGCCGCTTTGGACTGATCCAACTCGTCCTCACTCGCGGCCTGCTGCTCCTCCAGCGCTTTCAGTTGTCTGGTCAGGGTTTGCAGCAGGTCGGATGCGGATTCCAGTTGTTGCAATTCCTCCTGCATCGCGGCAATGTCTCGAGCCAGCGGTTGCCAGTCCAGCTCCCGGAAATCCCGGTATTCCTCGAGTTTGCTGATGGCTTGCAGGGTATCCCTGATCTGGTTTTCCCTGGCCTGGTGTTGGCTGATCTCCTTTCCCAGTTCCACCATGACCCGTTCCAGTTGCCGGGCCTTGTTTTCCAGGGCTTCTATTTTGTCCTGGTTGCTCCAACCCAGCACGAAGCGGCTGTGGTCAGTGAGGCTAAAGCGGTCGTCCTTCTCATGTCGGCCACCGGCGGCCTTGATCTGCCCCATGCGGGTGATGGCGCGCTTTTCCCGGCGAAACTGTTGCTGGTTGTCACAACAGGCCAGGTCGAAACGGCGGGCGGTTTCATGCTCCAGCCAGGCGTAGAATGCCGAGTCTGGCTTGATCGCAATCTTGTGCACCAGGGAATCCGGGTGCAGTGACGGTAGCCCGCTGTGCCGGTTTTCCCCTGTCCGGTAGTACACCAGGCGGCCGCGCAGGTGGGTGTCATCCACCCATTGCGCCAGCTGCTGGTAGTGCGCTTCGGGCACCAGCAGGGACAGGCCAAAATTGCGTAGCAGGCGTTCTATTGCACCTTCCCAGGCTTTCTCCTCCTCCCGTACCTGCAGTAACTCTCCAGCAAATGGCAGCTCCGATTCATCCAGCTGTAGTGCCTCGCACAACAGCTGGCGGATGTTGATTTGCGCCTGATCGATCTTGCTTTGCCGGGTTTTGAGGTCGGTGATGGTTTGTTTCAGGTTTTGGTAGTCTTCTTTCTTGCCCCTGAATTCAAACTCGGCTTCCCGCAGGCTGTTGTTCTGCTCAGCTTGCTCTTGCTGTAACTGCGCCTGCTTCTGATGTAGTTCGTTTTGCTGTTGTGCGAAGGTATCAGCGGTGTCCGCGGCGTCCACCGAAAGAGGCGACAACAACTCCCGATAGCGGGCGGCCTTGTTTCGGCGACGTTCGCGCTCGCTTTCCTGCTGGTGAATCGCCTGCTGCAAGCGTTCGATACGGTCTCCGCCATTGTCGGCAATTTGTTGCTTTAACTCCTGCTGTTGGCTGCGCTGCCGCTCGGTTGTTTCCGTTATTGCGCTCACTTTGTTGTGCGCTCGATCAAGTTCCGCCCGCAATCGCTGCAGTCGCTCTACCAGCAGTGTCACCTTTTCACCGGCGAAAAAACCGGCCAGGGCATCGCGGCACTGCCGCAGCGCGCCGGCCTCTTCACTGAGTTGCTGGTGTTGATCACAATCGACGATCAGCGGCGCGAGCTGTTCTATTTGCCGGCGCGCTTTCAAGAGTGTTTCGTGAGCTCGGCTCAGGTCATCAAAATGTGCGATCAATGCCTGAATACGAGGCACGACATCGAAGGGCTCCAGCATGTGTCGACGCACGAATTCCGTCAGGTTGCCAACGGACTTCATGGATACCGTCTGGTGGAACAGTTCCAGCGCCTGCTCGTTGTCGATGCCGAAACGGCGCCGGAACCAGGCGCCGTACTGGGGGAAGCGGTCCATTACCTCGCAGCCATCCCGGCGCAGGCGTTTGCGCAGTGCGCTGATTTCACTGCCGAAGCGGCCGAAATCCTGCTTGATAGCCAGCGGCTTTTCCGCACAGACAAAGAAGCGATCAGGCTGGGCGTGCAGGTCTTTCATCCAGAACACCTGCGCCAGGGTCACGGTTTGGTCGTAGCCCTGGTTGTGGAAGACCCCGAGAATCACCGTGTAATTGTTTTTGTCGCGCAGGGCGACCGGCCTGACCCTGCCACTGGTTTCATTGCGTTCCGACTTGTAATAGCCGAGCACATAGGAACGCAGGGAGCGCTCTTTCTGTTGCGCTCCGGCTGCCTTGTTGTAGGCGACCCTGTGGGCCGGCACCAGCAGGCTTGTCACCGCGTCGACCAATGTGGACTTGCCGGAACCAATATCACCGGTGAGCAGGCAGTTCTTGCCGTTGAGGTTCAGCGACCACACCTGGTCGGTAAAGGTGCCCCAGTTAAAGATCTCTAGCCTTTGCAGCCGGAAACCACTGAGCGCGTCATCGCCGGTAAAATCCAGTCCCGGCGACATAGGCTCGATGACCTGGGATTTATTCATCGGCGTTCTTCTCGCCTACCAGATGCGCCCGGTAGGTTTCGAGCTTCTGATCCAATTTTGCCAGCCACTGGGCATCGACATAGGCCTTGATGATGCGCCGCACTTCATAACCGGGCTGGCTCGATGGGGTGCCGGGCTTCAGGCGTCGCAAGAATCCCAGCTCAACCACCCGGTTGATATGACGCTCTATTTGGTCAACCAGTTTGGCCTCATTACTGCTGTCCGGGAGAAATAAACGCATGGAGTCGACAATAGCATCCCGTGTCAGCACCAGTCGGGTATCGCCGCCGCGGGCATCGAACTCGGCCAGGTTCTTGCGCAACAAGGCCAACAACAAACTGACCGGAAAAGAGAGCTGCCGCCGGGCCATCAAGCGGGGAATTTCAACGTCGGGCGGGTCTTCGCCACTCTCCCCGGCATTTTCCTGCCGGCTGCGCAGAAAAGCATAACCTTCCGCTTCATCCAGAATCAGCACCAGCCCCAGAATTGCGACATAATCCTTGACCCGATTGTGCAGTGTTAACAAGTGGGCCCAGCGTTGCGGGTCGTTCTCCTGGTACAGGACGCCCTTGAGTAAAACCACTAACAGACTGCCCAGGTCGGACTGGGCCGGACCGGGCTCCTCACTTGATGAATCACTGTCTGCTTCCGTGTACATTCGATATCACTGTGCTGTATTTTTAAGTCTGCATTGCCGGCACTGATGGGCGCAGATAGGTAATTCGAGGCACCCGCGCTCTGCGGTGCCGGCCATCCTCGCCCGTCCAGGCAATAATATCTTCAATGCTGTCGTCAATCAGCATAGCAAAACGCTTCCCGCTGCCGCCTTCTCCGCCCAATTCAAAGTAGGCCACCAGTTCAGCCAGGCCCTGTTGCAAGGGGCGCGACTGGCACAATTCGCGCAGCGATACCTGGGACTGGCTTTGCAGCGACTGGCGGATATGGCCGGCAATGGCGGCCTTGTCCACCACTATCTGGGAATACAATGCGCCGGAATCCAGGTCTTCATCGCCATCTTCCAGTGTGATATTGGCAATCCTGGGTTTCACAGGCGGGTTGTACAGAGGTCGTTCCATGGGCAGTTGAATAGCGGCTGACGGTTGATCGATGGTGATAAAATCGTCACGCGCGGCAGCGCCGGTGAATTCTTCCCGAAGTGACAGTGTCTTGCTTTCAATGCCGTGCAGTATATCCATAATGCGGCGGTTTTCCAGCCATGCCTGCTCGTCCAGAAATCGGCGAAGTTGCTGTGACAACTGCGCTACCGTTCGTTGAGTGAATTCACCCGCTTCCAACCAGTCGTAGTGGATGCGACGGGTACGCTTGTCTGGATTCAACTCGACCAGGGCGGGCAGGGCCAGTACGTGATCCAGCCGCTCGGTGAACTCTTCCTGTCGCTGGGGGGACATCAGGAAATCCCAGAAGGCGCGAAAGCTGGCTCCCTGGTCGGAGTCGGCGATGGCGTCCCGCTCGCCCATAATCTCCTCCAGCAACTCCCCTTTGCTGCCATCCCAGGTGGCGATACGCTCGCGCACGCGGCGGTCGAGCTGGCGGAAATTGTGCTCTACCTCGCGAAAGTCAGACAACAACTCGCGGGCTTGCTGGGTAAATTGCATAAAGCGGTCTTTCAGCGCCGTGTCATCCAGCAGAGGGAGATTGCCCTGTAGCACCTGGGCCATTTCTGCGTCGAGAGCATCGCGGCGCTTCTGCAAATCCTGGATCCTGCTCTGCGGATCTTCGTCGCTGCCTTCACTGAGTTGGCGCAGCAATTCAAACAGGGTAAGCAATCGCGACTCGGTGCCCACGAAGCTGCGTTGGCCAAGACCTTCCAGCCAGGCGATCGCCTTTTCAGTGGCCGGTGTCAGGTCGAACTGCACTTCATCAGAATCCCGGCGGTAAAATTTTCGCAGCCAGCCCTTCTCCGGCGCCGCCCAATCATTCAGGTAATCGAGTGCTGATTTGGGAAAGCTGTCATCACCCAGCATGTCCCGTAGGTGATACAACTCATCTTCCAGTGCCTCCACCAGATCGGCCATGGGTATCACACGAACATTCTGCTCGACAAAGGTTTTTTGAAAAAAACTGACAATCAGGGGCGCGTGGGGACTGGCCAGGAGACGCCAGGCGGGATGGTTTTGGCGCAGGGTGTCTAGGTTTTGGTAGTCGAGGCTCATGCACAAATCTGTTCTGGACGGTTAAAAACCCTGGTCTTCGCGGTGACCAAAGGGCGTGAGCTTTACGCCCGCCTCTCAGTATAGTGCCATGTGGCCGCTGCCGAAACAGATTCCCGATACAGAGTACATGCCGGCCTTCTTGTGATGAGGCGCGGGCTGACCTGGGATCCCTGAACTGCGGCAGGGCCTTTTTACATTTATTTCTGAAAATCGCACGCGGAGCCTGCAGTTTCGTACGCATTTGAATAAATTGTCAGAAATATTGACGCCAGCCTCTTATGTGCGTATAAAAATCAATAATATTGACAACTTGCGTTATTTATTCGGATTGGGCGGCTAATTTTCCGAGATTTGGCGGGGTACTCCAGGACACCATGAGATCGAAAGCAGGCTATTGTTGGCTGGCGGACAGCTACCAGCTCCCCATTATTGATTTGTGGCAGCAGTGCTACATTGATAGTGCTGCGCGCGGCCGTCAAGAGCAAGACCTGGGCACTCATCGAATTCAGCTCTTTGAAAACCGCTATCAGCCTGAAGACACTCTGGTGGGCCACCTTCAATTCGCTCTCCGCTACGAAGGTCTGAATTTGCAGGTACTCAACTTGTTGTTTGAAACAGCCGATTCACAGCAACTCTGTGAATGGATATCAGACAGCCCGACTTCTGCTTATGCGCGCCGGGTCTGTTTCCTGTATGAGTGGCTGACGGGCACTGAACTGCCCATGGAAAGTCCGGTTCCATCCAAGATGCGTTATGTCGATGCCCTGGACACCGATAAGCAGTTTGGCACTGGCCTGGTGACAAAGGATGCCCGTTTCCGAATCAACGACAACCTGCCGGGTACGCGCGACTTTTGTCCTCTGGTGCGCAAAACCAGCTTTCTCAGCGACATGGTAGGGAAGGACTTGCGCCAGCGTACCCAGCAAGCCCTTGGCAAATATGATCAGGATCTGCTGCGCCGGGCTGCCGCCTTCCTGTACCTGAAGGAAACCCAGTCTTCTTTTGAAGTCGAGCGAGAGAAGCCCTCGGCCAGCCGGGCGCAGCGCTTTGCCGATTTATTACGCCAGGCCGATAGTGGACTGCCGCTTACCGAAGAGCGTCTGGTAGAGTTGCAAAATGCAGTAATCGACCCACGCTTTCATGAATTTGGGTGGCGCCAACAGCAGAACTGGTTAGGGGATGATCTGGGCTATCGTCAGCGAGTGGAGTTTGTGCCTGCTCGCCCGGAAGATGTACCCGTATTGATGCAAGGCTTGCTCGATACAGCGGCCAAGGCCAGAACTCTCAGTACAGCGAGTAAAGATCAAGCAGCCACGCAGAACGACAAACAAGCCGCCGAATCGTTTTCCGAAAGCGAGAAGCCGCAGTTTGATCCGGTAGTTTACGCGGCAACCATTGCCTTTGGTTTTGTCTTTATCCACCCCTTTATGGATGGCAATGGCCGCATTCACCGTTACCTGATCCATGAAGTACTCGCCAACGCAGGGTTTACGCCCAGGGGAATCGTGCTGCCAGTGTCGGCAGTAATACTGGCCAATCTCGATGAGTACATCGCCGTTCTGGAGAACTTTTCGAGGCCATTGAGAAAACGTACGGACTATTCACCGGATACTCCCGAAGTGCCCGCTACCGGCAACGACGCCGTATATTTTCAGTACTTCGACGCCACCGAACAGGCGGAGTTTCTCTACAAAGCGCTGGAACGCACCGTCGAAGAGGACCTGCCGCAGGAGATCAACTTTCTGCTGGGTTTTGACCGTGCCTGCCAACAACTAAACCAGCTACTCGACTGGCCCGATCACAGCCTGGCATTGTTTGTACGGGTGGTTCATCAAAATGGCGGCACGCTGTCCAAAGCCAAAAGACAAAGCCACTTTAGTTGGATGACAGGGAGTGAAGTCAGTGAGGCTGAGGCCATAGTGGCAAACGCGTTTAGTGGAACAGATTAGATCAGGATAGCCCTGCTTCTGCAGGGTCATGAGCCCGTTTTTAACTCTTGGTAGTTGTGCCCGCTGGCCAAAGCACGTTCTTTCCAGGGAGCGGCTGTGGGCTGCATGGATTGTTGGCAATAACCAAAAAGCCCACATTGTGCGGGCTCCTGGATGTTGCTGGATTTTAATTTGGTGGAGGCGGCGGGAATTGAACCCGCGTCCGTCAGTCCTCTGCCTTCAGGTCTACATGCTTAGTTTCCGTCAATTAATTTAGCAATCAACAGCCCGACGGGCAGGACGTTGTACGCGAGCCTGAAAATTGTTTAACAGCGCCGCCTCAGGCGTGCTTTGCTGCGAACCAGTTCTGTATGACGGTCAGTAACGCGGGGCTGGTACCTTGCTAAAGACCGCTAACGGGGTTTAAGCCGCTAGAGCGTAGTTGTCGTCGTTGGCAACTAAAAGTTAACAGCTTTGGATTTACGTGATTGGCTGTCCTCACGGCATGCACATCAGGTTTCGTAACCGTCGTCGAATCCAAATCGCCCCCATAGTGTTTCCGCACGCCTTGTGGCGCACAGCCACACAGTATAACGCTTCAGGCCAATTTCAGCAAAAAGCGCAGTGCGGGCAGAACCTGTCACTGGCCTTGCTGAAATAGTCCCTGCCCGAAATGGGCGTCTCGTTTAAACTGGTCCTATTTGAGCGGGGCAGGCGGATGACATGACGGAAGTGCTGGAGGCGATTATCGGTATCGGCCTGATCCCCCTGGCGCTGATCTGGGTGGCCACGGTGGCCGCCGCGATACTGCGTTCTTTTACCGGCTTCGGTTTTGCCCTGGCCGCGGTGCCGTCTTTCGCGTTTTTCCTCACGCCCTCCCAGGCGGTGGTATTGAGTGCCAGCCTGAGCCTCGCGGTCGGCCTGCAAACCTGGCCCCAGCACGCGGGCAAGGTGGCCCTGCGCCCGCTATGGCCGCTCTACCTAATGGCGGTGGTGGGCACGATTGTCGGCGCCACACTGTTGCAGCGGGTCTCCGCCGGGGCCTTTCACCTGTCCATCGGTATCACGGTAATATTGGCCAGTATTGTCCTTAGCCGTTACCACCCCCGCCGCCGGCAGGTGGGCATTCCCGCGCGGGGGATCACTGGATTGTGCAGTGGCCTGATCAACGGCGCCTTTGCCATCCCCGGGCCTCCCATCATTATATACGCGATGGCCACCGAGACTGATCCCGCCCGCAGTCGCGCCTTTATGATTGGTTTTTTTACCTTTTCGTCCTTCGTCGCCCTGTGCAGTTTTGCGATGGCCGGCCTGGTGAGCTGGCATTCCCTGGGCTTGTTTTTGTGCGCTTACCCGGCCATGTACCTGGGTGACAAGTGCGGTTATGCCCTGTTTGTGCGCCACGGGGGTGCCATGTACCGGCGTGTGGCGGTAACAGCCCTGTTGCTGGTGGGGATATCGATAACGGTGAAAAGTCTGCTGGGATAGACCCTGACGGGGGGACCGATGACTGGTTGCCCCCCGCCCGGGACCCTCCTCGATGGGAGGGGATAGCGGTATAAATACCGTGCCTTGAATATGCTCGCTCGGGGGGCAGAGCGCAATATGCTCGTTAGACTGAGTTTGTCTAAGTGTCCCTTTGAATAGAAAGAAGAAAACTAATCACTGCTTCACAGTCGCTGTTTGGCCATTATTGCTTAACATTGTCGCGGACAATCCGCTGCTTTTGGCGGTTCCAGTCCTTCTCTTTCTGGTCCTGGCGTTTGTCATGGGTTTGCTTGCCGTGCGCCAGCGCTATCTCAGCTTTCACCAGGTGACCTTTCCAGTACAGGCCTGTGCACACGCAGGTCATTCCCTTCGCCTGGGTAGCTGTCAGAATTGTTGCCAGCTGCTTTTTGTGTAGCAGCATTTTGCGGGTGCGGGTGGGATCGGTCACAAAATGGGTGGATGCCGTATCCAGTGGCGTGATGTGGGCGCCCACCAAAAAGGCCTCACCATCCTTCATCAGCACGTAGCTGTCGGTGATTTGTACCTTGCCCATACGCAGGCTTTTCACCTCCCAACCGGCCAGTGCCAGCCCCGCTTCAAACTTCTCATTGAGGTGATAATCGTGGCGTGCGCGTTTGTTGAGGGCGATAGTATTGCTACTTTGGCGGGGCTTCTTCTTGCTCATGGCGCGCATTATGCCGCAAAATCCCTGTATGAG
>SMVA01133208.1_pt1 | contig 16656 bp, 13 predicted proteins | sample 2456451 | NCBI WGS metagenome assembly SMVA01 (sample SAMN11095933, study PRJNA526329) | marine sediment metagenome | biome: Marine sediment; feature: Surficial sediment; material: Deep marine sediment; isolation source: Hadal surficial sediment | place: Pacific Ocean | collected 2014-05 | depth...
GATCGCAGGCGAAGGACTGCCTTGGTGTGGATCTGGCAGACTCTCGATTCCGTGATGCCCAGAATGTTTCCAATCTCTTTCATATTGAGATCTTCGTAGTAGTACAGCGAGACCACCAGTCGCTCCTTTTCGGGGAGCGTGCCGATCGTGTCGGCGATCACGTGCTTCGTCTCCGTCAACTTGAGTGAGGCGAAGGGATTCTCCGAGTGGACGTCCTCGATGATGTCGGCAAAGGTTCCGGCCCGGTCGCCATCCGCGTTGGTTCCTCGGATTTCCTCCAGGTTGACCAACGACGTGCCGCGAACCTGGTTGAGCAGAACGTGGAACTTGTCGATCTCGAGTCCCAGGGAGTCGGCCACCTCGTCCTCGCTGGCCGAGCGACCCAGCCGCTGTTCGACTTCTCCGTAGGCCTTTTCGAGTTTCCGGCTCTTCTGTCGCACGCTGCGCGGTACCCAGTCGAGAGAGCGAAGTTGATCGAGGATCGCGCCCTTGATGCGGAATTCCGCGTAAGTCTTGAATTTGCAGTTCTTGTCCGGGTCGTATTTCTCAATGGCGTCCATCAGGCCTATGACGCCGGTGTTGTGAAGGTCGTCGAGATCGATGTGCGACGGCAGTCGCACGGCGATTCGGTTCACGATGTACCGGATCAAGGGCGTGTGCTCTAGCACGATCTGTTCCTTGAGCGGCGCTGGAATTTCGTCGAACTGTTCCCTGGCGTCGCGGAGCAATGCCTCCATGCGGGCGCATCTCCTTGTCTTCGCTACTGGGTGGACGGGATCACCCGGGAGCCCCTCGCCGGGTGGTTTGCTTTCGGAATGCCTGTAAGAGCACGGGGCATGCCAAGCAGCGCTCGAGACGGAGGGAAGGTCTGCGGGGGACGCGCGCGAGCCGCGCAACGCAGTCTGTCAGACATCTAAGTATATGAAATCAATAGGGTTTATTGAGTGTCGCCGAATGCCCAGGTGTGCAGGAGTCTGCGGGGCGGCACTGCAACCAGAATTGGCAGTGGCTGCCGGTAGCGGCAACTTCGTCAAAGTTCTGACGACTCTGCCGGCCCGGAGTTACGAATCCGTCGCTGGTCCCAAAGCGCAGTCCTCGGACGGCGCGCGCCGGACACTCGCCGAGCGGGTCCGTGCAAGTGGACGCGCATGCAGCGCGAGGGCTTCGCGGCACAGACATCCGGGGGGGGCAGGCTCTTGCCTCGCCCGTGGCGCGGTCAGTACCGCGCGGGTGTCGCCGGGGGGGTTAGAGTCCGCGCTTCTTCATCTTCTCGAGCAGCGTCGTTCTGTGCAGATCGAGCAACTTGGCCGCCTGGTTCTTGTTGTTGTGGCTGAGTTCGAGAGCCTGCACGATCATGTTGGTTTCGATCTCTCGCAGCACTTGCGGCATCGAGAGTCCACTGGGCGGAACCTGCGGCGCCAAGGGTAGTGCGCTCGGCGCTGCCTCGAGCATCTCGCTGGGCAGGTCGCTCTCGCAGATCTCACTGGTCGCTGCGAGAAGCACCATCCGCTCGATCAGGTTCTCGAGTTCACGAATGTTTCCCGGCCAGTCGTAGGCGATCAGCCGTTCCATCGCCCCGCTGCTGATCGAATCGACCGCGTCCGGCCGCGCCTGGTTGTACACGTCGAGGAAGTGATTGACGAGCAGCGGGATGTCCTCACGCCGTTCGCGCAGCGGCGGGATCTCGATCGGGAGCACGTTCAGCCGGAAGTAGAGATCCTCGCGGAAGCGCCGGTCGCGGATGGCCAGCCTGAGATCCTGGTTCGTAGCCGCGACGACCCGAACGTTCACCCGAGTGGTCTTGGAGGACCCAACGGGCTCGAAGCTCCGGTCCTGCAGAACGCGCAGCAGCTTGACCTGCAGGTTGAGGCTCATGTCACCGATTTCGTCGAGGAACATGGTTCCGCCGTCGGCGGCAGCGAAGCGGCCCTTGCGATTGTCGTGCGCATTGGTGAAGGCGCCCTTCACGTGACCGAATAGCTCGGATTCCAGCAGCTCCTCGGGGATCGCGCCGCAGTTGATCGAGATCAGGGGCCCGGTCTCTCGACGGCTGTTGTAGTGCAGGGCGCGCGCGATCAGCTCCTTGCCGGTTCCGCTCTCACCGGTCAAGAGAACCGTGCTGTCCGAGTCGGCCACCTTGTCGACGATTTCGAGAACCCGGCGCAAGGCGCCGCTGTGTCCGATGATGTTGTCGAACTTGTACTTGGAGCGGAGCTGAGTGTGCAGCGCGCGGTTCTCGCTCTTGAGCCGGCCGTGTTCGATGGCGGTCTCGACCAGGCGGCGAATCACATTGAGGTTCGCTTGCTCGAAGGGCTTCTCGAGGTACCAAAACGCCCCGGCGCGCAGCGCTTCCAGCGAGCTTTGGGCCGTGCCGTACCCCGTGATGACGATGCAGGGCAGGTCGGGCTCGACCTCGCGGAGTTGCCTCACGAGTTCGAGTCCGTTGATCCCCGGCATCTGGACGTCGGACAGCACCAGATCGATGTTTTCGCTCGACACGATGCCGAGGGCCTCGCTGGCGTTGCGAGCCGAATGGACCTGGTGACCGCTCCGCGTGAGAATTCGTTCGAGAGCGTTCCGGTAGAGTTCCTCGTCGTCTACGACGAGGACGTGGGTCTTGCGCAAGGCTGGGACCTCCGCCGCGCGGAGGGGGGCAAGCACAGTGTAGAGGACACCCGTTGTGGGCTCAAGCGTCTCTGATTCGGGACCGAAGACGCAGGCGTCATGACCCGCGCTCGCCATCCCTTCCAGGTTCACAGGAGTACGCAGGTCCGCCCTGTCCCCGGAACTGCGGGGCCGTCGGATCCGCCGCGCTTCGCGGACGCCGCTGCGGCCGGCGGAGTACTCCTGGTTGGCGGTGGCCCGCTCGCGCTCGGGGCGCTGCAGCGCATGCTCCATCTGGACGGTCATCGCGCAAGGCTGGCGGCGACCGCCAGTGAGGTGGAAGAGGGACTGGCCGAGGTCGATCTCGCTGTTGTCCTGATCGATCTCGAAACGAAAGTTCTCAGTGGTCTCGAGCTGCTGAATCGCATCGTACTCGAGCGTCCCGAGCTGGCGGCCGTCGTGGTGACTGGGCGCATCAGCGCGGACAACGCGATCGGAGTTCTCCGGCGTGGCGCCTTCGACTACCTGGCCCGGCCTTTCGAGGATCCGCAGCGAGTTCGCATCGTCGTCCAGCGGGCGTTGGAACACGCTCGCCTGCTTCGTCGCAACCGAGAACTCGAGTCCGCGTTGGCGAGAACGCGCGCACCCAGGCGCGTCGCCGACGCTTGGCCGTCACCCGCAGACGCCGCGCGCGGGCGAGCCGCGAGCGAAGCGCTCAACGACCTGCCCCTGACGCTCGAAGCCTATGAAAAGTCGGCTCTCGAGCGCGCTCTGCGAGAGGTCGGCGGAGACGCGCGCGCGGCGGCTTGCGCGCTGGGGATGGGACGCAGCACGCTCTATCGCAAGCTGGCCAGGTACGGACTCCGCGCGGGAAAGTCAGCGAACAGAGGCGCTCGCAGGGGCGCTCGAGAGCTTGGAGCCGGCGGACCGATCGGCTAGCTTGCCGAATACCGCCCCCCGATAGCTCGACAGTCCAAAAGAAGCGCAGAGCCCGGCACGACTTGAGGTCGCTTGGGTCTCCGAGTTTTGGGTCTCCGAGTTTTGGGTCTCCGAGTTGTTTAGCGATTTCGACAGCGTTTCAAGAGCCAGAGCGTTTGGTCGACTCGAGTGCCAAGGGGAGGGATGCGTGGGCTCCAGTGTGTCGGTCGTACGGATCGTAGTGGCGCAGCCCGGCATTCTACGTGAACGGAGCGACACCGCTGTCGCGCTGGGCCACCTTGGGACCGATGTCGCGATCGACTTCGTCGAGACCGCAGCCGAATGTCTGTGCGCGACAGAAGAGGGTGAAGTCGACCTGGTGATTGCGGATCACGCGTTGGGTGACGAAGTCTTCGAGATCCTGGCAGCGCATCGTTCGTCGGGGCCGCCGGTTGTCGTCGTGGCGCGCCGCAACGGCGAGGAGGCCGCGCTAGACGCATTCCGGAGGGGAGCGGCCGACTGCATCCAAGTGGGCCCTGATTACGCCGACGTGCTGCCGGTCGTTGCACTCGAGCAGGTACGTCGCTGGCGCCAGCTTCGCGAGCGCGGGGCCAGTGAACGGCGCATTCGAGAGCTCCAGCGCTACAACGAGAACATCATTCAGAACATGAACAGCGCGTTGGTCGTGGTGGACAGTGCGGGCCGGGTGACGTCCGCCAATCCGAGAGCCGAGGAGATTCTCGGCGTCTCACCCGGCGCCCTGCTGGGCCGCGAGGCCAACTCGTGGCTTCGAGCCGATGAGAGCGGCGAGTCGCTGATCTCGCGCACGCTTCAGGAGGCCCTTCGTTTCACGGGAGCCGAGACCGCGCTGACACACAAGAGTGGTAGGATCGTGCCGGTCGGGATGTCCTGCTCGCCGCTCTTGGACGGGGACGGTTCGCAGTTCGGAGCGGTCGCGATCTTCCAGGATCTGACCGAGGTCAAGCTACTCGAGAGTCAGGTGTTGCAGTCGGAGAAGATGGCTTCGATCGGGGAACTCGCGGCGGGAGTCGCGCACGAGATCAACAACCCGATGGGCTTCATTCACGCGAATCTCCAACAGATGTCCGAGTACATGAACGATTTGCGCTCGGTGTGGAAGAAGACACTCGAGTTGCAAGAAGCGGCCGAGTCGGGGGACCCCGATTACTTGAAGCAGGCAGTGAAGTCGTTGCGTGAACTCTCGAGCGAACTCGACATTGAATTCGTGTACTCCGACTTCAGCAAGGCGCTGCGCGAGTCTCAGGAAGGTTCCGAGCGCATCCGCCACATCGTGCAAGATCTGCGGGACTTCTCACACCGCGATACGGGTGAGTTGTTGTTCAGCGACATCAATCAGGCCTTGGACTCTACGGCCAGCATCGTCTGGACGATGATGAAACACACGGTCGTGTTGGAGAAGGAGTACGGCGACATTCCGCAGGTGCGTTGCTACCCGATGCAGCTCAAACAGGTCTTCATGAACCTCTTGGTGAACGCCTACCAGGCGATCGAGGAGAAGATCGGTGAACTCGGTGATCGCGGCGAGAGCGGCGCGATCGAGCGCGTCGAAATCCGCACGCAACGCAGCCGGGGAGGCGTTTGCGTATCCATCCGCGATTCGGGGGTTGGCATCGAAGCCGACGATCTGACGCGCATCTTCGACCCCTTCTTTACGACGAAGAAGGTCGGTGCGGGCACGGGTCTCGGCCTCTCCATGTCGTACAACATCATCCAGCGCCACGGCGGGACCATCCATGTCGAGAGCAAGCGTGGAGAGGGCAGCCTCTTTGAAGTGTGGCTGCCCGAAGACCGCCCGGACCACCCGCCGGACCACCCGCCGGACGGGCGCCTGCGTCGACAGGGCGCAGGCGATGCAGATGGATGACGCCGACCCCCGGGGCCGATCGAAGCCGACGTTGTTACTCGTCGACGACGAGGAGCGCATTCTGTCGGCGCTGCGCCGCTGTCTGCGACGAGAGGGCTACGAAATCCTGACCGCCGAGAGCGTGACTCGAGCGCTTCAGCTGCTCGATGAGCGGCGTATCGACCTGGTGCTCTCCGACCACAAGATGCCAGGCAGAAGTGGCGTCGACTTGCTTCGGGAAGTCCGCCGCCTCCAGCCGAATGCCGGGCGCTTGTTGATCACGGGCTGGAGTCAGGCAGTCTCCGAGAGCGATCTCGAGGCGGTTGGTGTTTCTGCCGTGATCGCCAAACCCTGGGACGACGCCGAGCTGAAGCAGTGCCTGCGGGACGCGCTTTCAGCCTCAGCGCGGTGATCGGCTCTCTGCGAGCCGAGCCATCGCGACCCGGTCCCTAGTCTTCGCGGGGCAGTCGGCGGAGGTAGTCCAGATCCTGGTTCTGGCTGTTCTTCGCACCCACTGCGAGTAAGCGGAAACGGCGCTCGCGACCGCGCGTGTAATAGATTCGGCCCTTTCCGGCGAAGCCGAGTTCGAAGATCGAAAGGTGGTTCGGCAGCCCGCCGACCTTTCGCCTCACGGAGACGTTCTCTGCGTCACCATCGAGGCGCTTGATGGCCTGCTCGGCCTTCAACTTCATGGCCTCGTCGCCCAGGGCGACCAAGTCATGGAGAGCCTTTTCGTCGATCTCGATCGTCGAGTAGAGAGCCCCCAGCCGTTTCCCGAGCTGCTCGCCTTCTCGTCCCCTCGTCTTGGCGCCCCGCGACGCGCGCTTCAGACTGCTTTGCAGTCCGCTGATCTCGTCGTCCCGGGACGTGATGTCCGTGCTGGCCTCTTCGAGCAGATCCTCGAGCGCCTGCCGCTCTTGGTCCAGCTCGACGGCGCGCGCAGCCTTGCCCCGTAGCTCCTCTTCGCGAGCCGCGAGGCCGGCGAGTTTTCGCTGCAGGGTCTGGCGTTCGTGCTGCAGCACGCGGACCTCTTCCGCATGCTCTCGTTCGGCGGGCTCCACCGTGGAGAGGTGGTGGCGCACTGCCTCCAGCTCGACCTCGATCTCGGCCGCGCGCCGGGCAGCATCGTCCCGCACGCGGAGCGCCTGTTCCAGCTGCTTCGAGTTGCGGCCCGTTGCGTAGCGGTTGTACACGAAGAGGCCCTGGAGCAGCAGGCCGGCATAGATCAGCAGCAGGGCGTTGGACAGGATGGTGTTGTGCGGCACCGAGATGATGGCCTCGCCGCTGGCCGGCAGCAGGCGCTCCGCCTCGCGCTTGATGGCGACCACATCCGCGGCGTTCGGGGGCGGCTGCACAACGTGGCCGCCCGCGTGGAGGTACGTGCCGTCGCGACCCAATACGATCACGGTCACCTTGACGCCGCCAATCCGCACCCAGGGCGACTCGAGGATTCGAGATCGGATTTCTTGCTGGATCTGCCCGGCGACCGAGCGCTTCGGATCGGGGGCCTGGATCGCCAGCTCTATTTGCTCACGGAAATGAGCGTCCAGCATCAGTTCCGCGCCCTCGACGCTGAACACGTAGAGCAGCATGAAGACGAAGATCGACCCGAAGGCGATCAGCTGGAACGAGTCTCTGCGGTCCCGGCTCAGTGGTCGCGCGGGCGCGACTGTTTCTACGAGTGACGGGCCCGTGGTCTCAGCGGGGTCGGCCATCCACACAGAGCATACCCGAGCGCGGCGACCTCGGCCGCCATTGCGACCTTTTCGGCCTCCGCTTCCCAGTTCCACCCTCACGCCGGAGGGCCCCCCCCGGGCGCAGCTAGTCCGCCAGACAGGAAGCCCTCTCAGCTCCCTCGCCGGAGGCGGAGGAGCGCTCTCCCTCTCTGCTAAGGTTGGCCGCCATGCGAGTCATCGACCTCGACCGAGATATGAGTGATGTCATTCCGACGGGTACGACACCGGACAGCGAGTATCTGTTCGCGCGGATGACCGACGTGACCCTGGGGCTCACGCGCGCCGCTCCGGGGAACAGGATTCTGGACGTGGCCAGCGGAGTCGGGCAGGATTCGATTGCGCTGGCAGCGCGCGGCGCTGCAACGATTGGCGCGGAGCCATCGGCTCGCATGACCGGCATGGCTCAACTATTCGCTGCAGACAAGAAGACCGCCGACCCGAGGTTGTCCATCCCGAGCTGGGTCCGGAGCTGGTCCGATTCGCTTCCGTTCGCGACGGGAACCTTTGACGCGGCGGTGTGCAAGGGCGCGATCGACCATTTCGATCGCCCGGAGCATGCGGTCGCCGAGATGGCCCGGGTTACGAAGCCCGACGGGAGGGTGGTGCTGGCGATCGCAAACTTCGAATCGCTCGCGTGTCGTATGGGGCGGGCCCTGGACGAAGGCAACACCGCGTGGTTGGGTCGCGGGATGCCGACCGGTCGGCGCGGTTACGATGCGCCCAGCGATCACTTCACCCGCTACGAGCTGAACCTGATGCGCGAGCAGGCGGAACGCCATCTCGAGCTCGAAGTTGTCGAGGGTGTGTCGCTGGGCTGGGGTGCGCCGGTCTGGTCCAAAGCCATCAGCCGTTTACCGCGGCCGATCGCCCAGCTCGCGCTTCAGGCCGTGGACTGGGTCGCCCGGGCCGCCCCGTCGCTGGCCGACGTGATCGTGCTTGCGGGCCGGCCGCGCCGCTCCTCGAGCACCTCTGCGTAGATCCCGGCGGTCGCTTCGGCGACGCTCGCCCAGGACAAGGACGCCACCACGCCGCGTCTGCCCCGCAGTCCGAGCGCGTGCCGCGTTTGCTTCTCGCCGAGCAGGGTTGAAATTCCCTTCGTGAGCGCTGCGGGATCATTGCGCTGCACCACCAGCCCGCCGCCCGAGAGCCGCATCACTTCCGGCAGCGCACCCGCATCCGCTGCAACCACCGGTGTTCCGCACGCCATCGATTCGACGGCCGGGAGACCGAAGCCCTCGAAGAGGGAAGGAACCACGGTGAGGGCTGCGCGGCGGTAGAGTGAAACAAGCTTCTCGGTGGACACGCGTCCGGTGACGGTCAGCCGTTCCGCCACGCCCGCTCTGCGCGCCCAGCGGAACACCGGATTGTCGCGATGGTCGTCGTCGACCAGGGTCAGTGTCGCTCGTTCACCGGCCTTCCCGAGTTGGGCCAGAGCCTCGATCAGGATCTTCACGCCCTTGTTGGGATCGTTGGCGCGCGCCACGCAGAGAAGCTCGCTGTCGCCCTGCGGAGCGCCGGAGTTGCCCTTGGAGTCAAGCTCGGAATCGGAGTCGGGGGCTGGGGAGTAGAGCTCTGTGTCGAGCCCGTTCCACACGTTCACCACCCGTTCCGGGGACACGCCGAAGTCGCGCACGATCTCCATGGCGCTGGCTTCCGAGGAGGTCAGGACGCGGTCCAAACGCCGGGCCACGAACGACTGCATCCCGATTGGATAGAAGAACATCGTGCCGAGGGTGTCGCGAAGAGTCGCGTCCCGTAACAGGGAGCTCCGTCGGTCCACCGTGAGCGGGTGGTGGACCGTGCTGACGACCGGGAGCCCCAGCGCCTTGAGGCCGAGCATCCCGTAGCCCAGGCATTGGACGTCGTGTACCAGATCCCAGCGAGCGCCGGCTCGCAGCTCGTTCGTCATCGCGTGGAAGGCCCGAAGGCTGAATGCAAAGGGCTCGGGAAGGAAGCCGATTCGACTCGCGGCCAACTCGTAGAAGTGCAGCGGCGACAGGGCGTGGAGGTTGCGCTCGGGGAACATCGCGTTCCAGTCGCGCGTGAACCACTGGGCCCAGAACTGGCGATTCGGAAGCCGGTGGACCGCGCGCGCGAAGGGCATCGGGTCGGGGTAGGGGGGGCCCACGAAGACGTCGACCTCGATTCCCAGCCGGGCGAGTTCGCGCACCAGGAACCAGAGGTAAACCCCCTGCCCACCGCATCTCATGTTGCCGCGGTATGCGACGAAGGCGATGCGGGAGGGACGCATCAGGCGGCGCGAGGAACTGCGGATTGGGCCCGGGTGGGGATGGTGACGGGCTTGCCCGGTTTCTCGGCGTAGAGGATCACGCTCTTGGGGCAGACGTAGTTCAACCAGGACTCCAGCCGATCCATCCAGCGCGAGGCCGTCGCGAGAATCAGAAACTGCCGGTAGCCGCGCACCAGGGCGCTCTCGTCCGCGTCGGGTAGGTGCATCACCGAGCGCAACACCCAGTAGAGCGTGTGGAAGCCGTGCGCAAAGCCGGCGCTCCGTGTTGCCAGGCCGGCCTCGGCCAGTCCGCTCGCGAGATCGCGGGGATTGAAGATGCGAATGTGCCCGCCGGGGCTCTCGAAGTATTCGTCACCCAGCCTGAGATAGAGCTGCTCGCTGGTTCGAGTGGGGATCGTGACGGCCACCCGGCCGCCTGGCTTGGTCACACGCGCGAGCTCGCGCGCGGCGCCCCGGTAGTCGTGCACGTGCTCCATGACCTCCGAGCAGATCACGCGGTCGAAGGTCTCATCGGCGAAGGGCAAGCGGAAGGCATCGCCCTGGGTCATTTCGCCTAGCGAGTGCAGTTCGCTTGCGCGTCCTCGCAGCCGCACGGAAGCGTCACGTAGAGACGAAAGGTCGAGGTCCAGTCCGATCACGCGCGCGCCGCGTTCGAGGCATCCGAAGCAGTGACGCCCCTCGCCGCAACCCGCGTCCAGGACGAGGTCGCCCGGGCCGACCTCAAGCCGCTCGAGGTCGACGGTGAGCAGCACGCTGCACCTCCTCAAACACTTCCACGAGTTGCTCCGCGGCGTCGCTCCAGCGGAAGACCTTCTGGATGCGGCTGCGCGCGGCGCGCCCCATCTGTTCGGCCCGGCCCGGTTCGTCGAGGATCTTCGCGATGGCCTCGGCCATCGCCGGGGCGTTGCGCGGCGGAACCAAGAGGCCCGTACGGCCGTCGGTACCGACGACCTCCGGTAGCGCGCCTGCGGCGTTGGCGACCACCGGCAGGCCGCAGGCCATGGCCTCGCTGGCCGGAAAGCCGAACCCCTCGAAGAAGGACGGGATGAGGGCGACGCGGGCGGTGGAGTACTGCGCCACCAACTCCTTCACCGTGAGCATCCGCTTCAAGATCTTCACCCGTTCGCCCAGCTGGAAGCGTTCGACCAATTGCGGGACCAACCCGTCGTCCGGAATGCGGCCGTCGACGATCTTCAGCGTGACGTGGGGAGGCAGCAACGAAAGCGCCTCGAGCATCGTTCCGATGCCCTTTTTCCGGTCCTCGGTGCGGCCCACGAAGAGCAGGTCGGTTTCGATCTTCATCTCCGGCATCGGTCGGAAGAGATCGGCATCGGTGCCGTTGTACACCACGGGGATCTGCTTTTCGGGGATTCCGAAGTAGCGCTGGATCTCTCTCCTCGACGCTTCGCTGACCGTGACGATGCGCGAGAGCCGCGGGGCTACCTGCTGCTGCATGAAGAGCGGGAAGTAGAGCGTCCGCTTGATCTTCTTGATCAGCCGCGGATCGATGGCGAAGTCCGCCTCCCGGTCGATGTGGAGGGGGTGGTGGATGACAGACACCACCGGGACGCCCATCGCCTGCACGCCGAGCAACCCCCAGCTGAGAGTCTGGTTGTCGAACACGACGTCGAATTTGTACTTCTCCTGGAAGCGGCGCCAGCGCATCATCAGGCGAAAGCCGAAAGTCTGCATCTCGGGGAATACACCGAGGCGCGACACGCCGAGCTCCCAGAGGCTGAGGGGCTTCAACAAGGAGAAGGGTTTCTCGGGGTCAAAGAAGTCCGGGGTTTCCCGGCCGAAGACGTTGTCGTTGGGGATGGGGTGCAGCGGGATGCCGTCCGCGAGTTCGGGCAGCGGCGGGCCGGCAAAGACGTGTACGTCGTGCCCCGCGCGATGCCACTCTCGCGCCAGGTAGGACGCGTAGATTCCCTGGCCGCCGCAGTACATGTTCCCGCGGTAGGTGAGAAGCGCAATCCGCATGCTCTTCGCCCTACGACGCGCTGGCGTCGGAGGTTGCCTCCGGGGGGGTCTGGGCGACGTCCACGGGGCTGGCCGGCTGGATGGGCGGGGCGGGGTCGGCATCGGTCTGGATGGTGGCGATGGTGTAGCCGACCCACGAGGCGAGCCCGAGCACGAAGAACACCAACACCGCGATCGGGATGGCGATGGCCCAGTAGCTTTCGCTCAGGATTCCCACGAAGAAGAGGAAAGCCAGCAGACCGGCGCCGAAACAGATGGCCCAACCCTGGTTGCGAGATGAGTCGTTCATACCCTGACTGGCTCCCAATGCTCGAGCTGAGTCGAGCGCAATACACCACAGCCCGGAGCGCCGATCGAGTTGGGGGAGACTCGGAGGCTCCGAGTGGCGGAACGAACCACTCTCGCTGTGATGCGGAATTGCCCCGGTGATCGAATGGATCGGGCGGGATTATTCGGCCAGACCCCCAGGCTGTCAACTGAGGTGCTGTTCTGGGGTTGGGGGTGAAACCCCAGAGTCGGGTCCACTGGACCGATCGCGGAAGGCGGGATTCATTCGCGCGCCGGCTGGAGCATTCAGCCGAAGCCCGGCATCCGAATCGACCCGAGGGTGCCCTATGCTGCCCAGCATGTTGATCATCGGTCTCATGTCGGGGACTTCGGCGGACGGCATCGACGCTGCGCTGGTCGACTGGCCCGATGACGCCTCCGCCCGACCGTTCCAGCTGCTGGAGTTCGTCGAGGAGCCGCATTCAGCGGACCTCCAGCGCCGAATCCATCGCTTGGCGGACGGCAGAGTTCCCGGTGAGAATCCGCTGGCTGAGCTGGCAGAACTGGATGTCCTGCTGGGCGAGCGCTTCGCGCGTGCAGCGCAGATTGTGGCGGAGCGGGCCGGCGTGCCACTTCACGAGGTGCGGGCGATTGCCTCCCACGGCCAGACCGTGGCGCATTTCCCCGAGTTGCGCGCCACGTTGCAGATCGGCGATCCCTCCGTCATCGCCGAGCGGACCGGCTGCACCACGATTGCCGACTTCCGCGCGCGCGACATTGCGGCCGGGGGGGAAGGCGCGCCACTCGCGCCCTTTTTCCACCACGCGGTGATGGCGAGCGAATCGGAGAACCGGGTGATCGTCAACCTGGGCGGGATTGCGAATCTCACCTGGTTGCCAGCGGGCGCTTCAGCGGATGAGGTCGTGGCCTTCGACACCGGGCCCGCCAACTCGCTCGTCGACGCGGCGGTGGTGGCCTTCTCGAATGGGTTGGAGCGCATGGATTGCGACGGCGCCGGGGCCCTCCGCGGCGTGGTGGATCAGCACCAGCTCGAGGAAATCATGGACGACTCCTATCTGCGGCGTCGGCCGCCGAAGTCGACGGGCCGCGAGCGCTACGGTCAGAACAAGGCCTTTGAGTTGGCGAAGAGTTGGCGAGAGGCCGGCCGCAGGGAGGACGACCTGCTGGCGACTCTGGTTGCGTTTACCGCCGAGTCGGTGGCCGCCGCGATCCGCGATCATCTGGGCGCCCCGGATGTCGTGCGCGTTCTGGTGGGCGGTGGCGGCGTGTTCAACCCCGCCTTGATGGGTGCGTTGGCGCGCGCGCTGCCGAAGTCCCAGCTGGATGCTTTCGACGCGATCGGAGTGCCGGCTGCCGCTGCCGAGGCGATGGCGTTCTCGCTGATGGGCCGAAACACATTGCTCGGAATCCCGAATCACCTGCCCGCAACGACGGGTGCGAGACGCGCCGCCGTGCTGGGGGAGATCGTTCCCGGTCGGGGCGGGCTCGACGGGTCAAAGAGCGAAGGCTGAAGCTCGAGTGGCTCTTCCGGCGGGCGCGGATCGCTAGAGGTGGACGCTCATTCCATCGTCCGCCAGTTCAAAAGAAGCCGTGTCGCTTCGCCCCAGCATCTCCTCGCTGCGGTGGGTCAGAAAAATTCGTCCGCAGTCGAACTCTCTCTGCCGCTCGCACAGGGTCTGGTAGTTGAGGTGGTAGTCGAGCTGTTTCGAGTGGTGCGTGCACTCGCAGATGAAGAGATCGGCCCCCGCGGAAAGCCGTGGGAGATCGTCGAACCAGCCGGTGTCCCCTGAATAGACCACGCGCTGCCCGCCGCAGCGGATGTCGTAGCCGTGGGGGTGGCTCTCCAGCTGGTGCTTCGTTTCGAAGGACGTGATTCGAGCGGGGCCGATCGACTGGACGGAACCGGGTGGGATCTCTCGAAACTCGAGAGCAAAGGGAAATTCGCGGCTCTCGAGATCGTGTCCCAGCGCGCGAGCGAGCGCCCAGACTCGAGACTCGATGTCCGGTGGTCCCGCGATGACCAAAGGACGCGTCCGCTCGTCCTGGTAGATCGCGGCGAGCAGGATGTGGGGGATGCCGCCGAAGTGGTCACCGTGAAAGTGAGAGACCACGATGGCATCGATCTCATCGCGCTCGACGCCCAGAGCCTGAAGTCCACCGCAGGTGGTTGCGCCGCAGTCGATCAGTAGCGTTCCGGAAGGGGCCCGGAACAGGACCGCCGATTGCCGTCGCCCCCCGGCTCCGAAGGCGTCGCTGGTTCCGACGAACAGAATCTCGCTCATCCCGAGTGATCCACCCTTCCTTCCGGTGTCGCGTCGGCGGACTCCGAGTGGAGCTCGACTCCAGCGGGGTCGCCGCCGCCGCAAGGGTGGAATTCTCCGCCGGCGAAGACGCCGTCGGAGGCGCGCACGGACGGAGGGACGGTTTCTCCTTCCCACACGACCGCACGTCGCAGTTGCGCACCCTTGGCCAAGCGAGCTCCGGCGCCGAGCACGACATCGTTCTCCCGAAGGGTGCCGGTCAGGGTGGCTACCTCCTCGGGCTCGAGGTAGGAGAGTCTCGGAGGCAGCAGGTTGACCCCCAGATACTCTGCGGGCGTGCCGACCGGTTCCCAGATGCAACTGGAGTCGTCCAACAGTTCGCCTCGGATGTCCCGCGCCCCCTGCGCGATCAGAGGTGCGAACCAGTCCATCAGATCTTCGAAGCAATCTCGCTCGGGTAGGCTGTCGAAGGCGCGTGAAGCGAACAGGCGCGAACTCGTGAACAGACCCTGATCGGTTGCGCCCGACACATCGAAGCGACTCCCAATCTGACGCACGCTGAGTTCGGCATCGAGGCCGACCGTGCCGAAGCGCGCGGCACGGGGGTCGCGGCGCAGCAACAGAGTGACCCGATCGGCGCGTGCGCGGTGTCGGCGAACCAATTCGCCGAGGTCTGCGTCCAGCAGCATGTCGCCCGCAAGGACCAGACTGGGATCGCTCTCGCGCAAGAAGTCTGCCGCCGCGCGGATTCCGCCCCCGGTCCCGAGCAGCGCCGGTTCCCGGGAGTAGCGGATTTCCATGCCGGGCGGGGCGAAGCGGGCGACGGCCCGCTCGATGGTGTGCGGGAGGTAGTGAAGGTTGAGCAGGACCTCCGAAACGCCGTGCCGCTGGAGCAGTCTCAGGAGGTAAGCCACGACCGGCAGTCCCATGACCGGCATGGCCGGTTTCGCACACAGCCCAGAGAGCGGCTGGAGCCGGGTGCCGAGCCCAGCGCAGAGAATCATCGCGCGCATGCTGGATCCGGTTCTTCGGGGCGAAGGGGCCCGAGGAAGGTGGTGGGCAGCTGATGGATCAGTTCTGCCAGGCGCCCGAGCCGCGCATCCCAGGGAGCGGCAGTCGATGACGCCTCGCGCAGCAGCGACACCGCTCGGGGTAGCAACCGCAGGTAGCGGCGATCGTCGCGCGTCTGGGCCGCGTAGAGGTAGCGGGCGAGGTCCTTTCCGACGCGCGTGAGAGTCAGCAGCGCGAAGCGGCGTGCGAAGGTCGCGGGATCCGGAGCGTCGGGTAGCTCTGGGCGAACGCTCGCCAGATGTTGCTGGACCTCGATCTCCGGAATCTCCACATGCGAGTCGCGAAGCAGGCACACCAGGTCGTACTCGGGAGGTGCCATGAACGCGCCCTGCAGGTCGATGAGTAGCAGCCGCGGTGTATCGCGAGCGAGGGGCCTCACGTAGAGGTTTGCCGCCTTGAAATCTCGGTGGCTGAGACGAAGAGGTGCCTGTTCGCACTCGCTTGCGATCCACGCGAAGGCTTGTCGGACGGCGCGGGCTTCGCTCTCGGCGGGTGCGCGTCCGAGCGCCAGGGGCAGCACCCACTCCGCGAACAGATTGGCCTTGTAGGCGAAGAGCGCAGGGTCGAGTCGCCGCCCGAAAGCGGCGATCTCGCTCGCGGACGCCGAGAGGCGTTGCAGGCGTGGCACCAGCCGGCAGGCCTCGGCGTACAGATCGCGGCACTCGTCGCCAGCGAGCTGCCCTGCGGCGTCCTCCAGACTCAGCGGACCCGCGTCTTCCAGCAATTGGATCGCGCCGTCCCGCGCATACGACTTGGGGACCGGCAAGCCCGCCTGTTCCAGGAAGTTCCGCAGTGGTTCTAGCGGGGGCTCTGGCGCCACGCCTTGCGGACGCCCGGCCGAGTCTTCGGGCAGCTCGATTCGCGCGATCGCAGTGGAGACCGGGACCCGGCCGCCTGTCAGATGCACGCGAAAGAACCGGCGGGTCCCGAGACCGGGCGCGATGGGCTCCAGTCCCACGAGTTCGCCGCCGAGTCCCGAGGTCACCAACCTCGCGATCGGATCTCGAAACTCGTCCTGGTCTTGCGAGTGGTCCACCACGGTGCCTACCTGCTGTGCGTCCTTCGCGACAACGACCCCTCCCGCACACCCCTCTCGGGTGGCGCAGCCCCTCGATGCAGCCATTCCATCAGCGCAGCTAGCCGAAGAACCAATGACAGGCAGCGACTGCGCCTGCGAAGCCCGCCAGGTCCCCAATCAGACACGCCGCCAGTGCGTGACGCCCATCGGTTATGCGGGCGGCGCCGAGGTAGAGGGCCAGGACGTAGAAGGTCGTCTCGGTCGAACCTTGAAGTGTACTCGTGAGAAGCCCGATGAAGGAATCGGGGCCGTAGCTCACTAACGTCTCGCTCATGACGCCGAAGGCGCCGGAGCCGGAGAGCGGCCGCAGCAGCGCCATGGGAAGCACTTCGGGCGGCACGCCAAACAGCCGGGTAAGAGGATCGATCCAGCCGATCAGCACGTCGAGTGCGCCGGAGGCGCGAAACATTCCAACCGCTACCAGGATCGCCACGAGGTAGGGAGCGATCGTCACCGCGACCTGCAGTCCTTCTCGACCTCCTTCGATCATGGAGTCGTAGACTCGAACTCTCCCCGATACACCGATCAGCAAAAGGGCCACGACCAGTAGGGGGATCGACCACACGTTCGCGAGTTCGAGGAGC
>SMVA01215795.1_pt1 | contig 16655 bp, 15 predicted proteins | sample 2456451 | NCBI WGS metagenome assembly SMVA01 (sample SAMN11095933, study PRJNA526329) | marine sediment metagenome | biome: Marine sediment; feature: Surficial sediment; material: Deep marine sediment; isolation source: Hadal surficial sediment | place: Pacific Ocean | collected 2014-05 | depth...
CCGGTGGGACTGTCGCCACCCCACGCGTGAATGACCTTCCCCTGCGGGTCGAAGGCGATGACCGAAGGGGCGGTGACACAGCAAAGGCTCATGAGAGGATCGTGGCCCCACGTCCGATCACGCGTCGTTTGCAGTGGCGTGGAGCCCGCGTTCATAGCCTGTGCGCTCCAGGGCCGGTGGATGATCCACACGTTGTCGTCACTGTCCACGGACTGGCCGGCGACCTGCCCCAAGATCCAGTTATTCGGCAGTGGCTGCGGCCAGAACGGGTCCACTGCGAATTGCGCCACGCCGGCCGGTACCTGCGGTCCGGAGGCATCAGGTGGGTAGTTACCCGTGCTCTGCGTCCCCGCAGCGGCTCGGGCATCGCCCCTACCGCCTGACTCACAGCCCACTGCGACAAAGCTCACTACCGCGGCAGCGATCACCATACGGATCCCGTGCACCTTCATGTTCATGGCCTTAGTTCTCATCTTCATGGACCTACGTTCTCCGGCAGAGCGAACACGAACACGGCTGTTCCAGCCATCGGCCATACGATTTCGGGCTGCAGAGGTCGCGCGACCCTGGCGATCCAGCCGTGCGCATCCAGACCCGTTATGATCGCGATGTATTGTCGCCCATCGACACCATAGCTCATCGGCCACCCGGAAATCTTGGTGGTGAGGCGGGTCCGCCATAGAACATCCCCCGTCTCGGTGTCGAAAGCACGGACGTAGCGTTCGGTGTCACCAACGAAGGCCAGACCGCCCGCCGTGCTCATGACCGAGCTGCTCAGCTGAGCCTTCTGCCGATACACCCAGAGCTCCTCGCCGTTGACATCCATGGCGAGCAGCTGTCCAAGGATCCCGGGATAGTCCGGGTGGAACTCCGCGACTCGGCAGCAACCACCCACACCCCCCCGGCCCTCCACATACGCCATCTCGACAAAGCCTTGATGTGCACAGTTGAGCGACATGGGGATGTAGAATGCCTGCGTCAGCGGGTTGTAGGCCATCTCCCGGGCGGTCTTGAACCCCGACAGACTGGGGCACATGAAGACACTCTCACCGAGTGGCGCGACCATGCCCGGCCGGTAGCCCACGAACCCCGTCTCGGGATCGATGTCCGCGAGGTTCTGCAGGCCGGTGTCACTCGCTCGGACCAGCTCGCCGGTCCTCCGATCGACCTCCCACAGGATGCCGTGCTTCCCCATCATGAAGCCGGACTCACGTCCTTCGACGTCGACGTTTATGAACGCGAAGTGCTCGTCCATATCGAAGCTCTCTCCGGGGACGTACTGGTAGTGCCATTGGATCTCGCCGGTGTCGGGATCGAGCGCCAGAGTGGAGCTCGTGTACAGAAGCTCCGAGTCCCCCGTCTCCCTACTCACGCGATGCCAGGGCTTGGCCTGGGCCGCACCCCAGAAGATGAGGTCCAACTCCGGGTCGTAGGTGCCGGTCATCCAAGGGTCGCCACCAGCCCGGAAGATCAGGTCGAGGCCGGCCCACGTATCGCCTCCCGGCTCTCCCGGAGCGGCAGTGGTGTACCTTCGCCAGAGTTCCCGACCGGTCTGCGCGTCATGCGCGACAATGAAGCAGCGGTTCACCCCGAACCCGCCGCAACGCACACCGGACAGGATCTTTCCGTCCACGACTAGCCCGGTGCTCGAGATGGAGTAACGGTCCTCCGGGTCGAAGACCGTACTCTCCCAGGCCAGGCTGCCGTCAGCGGTGTTGATCGCCACTAACTTTCCATCCGCAGTGTGCACGTAGGCCTTGTCCCCATAGAGCACGAGCCCGCCTCGAATTCCCCCGGGTCGTCCCTCGAAGCGACCCGTCATGGGGTGGCGAAACTCCCAAAGGAAGTCGCCCGTAGCGGCATCGAGGGCCTGTACCAAGCCGCCAGGCATAGACAGATACATGACGCCGTCGTGCACGATCGGCCCGACCTGATCATCCACGCGAATCAGAGTCTTCTCGATTCCCCACGCCCACACGAGCTCCAGGTCCTGCACGTTGTCCCGGTTGATCTGATCCAAGGGGCTGTAGCTCTGCGCATCGTAGGTGCGCCGCATCATCAGCCAGTCGTTGGGATCCGGGTTGCGCAGCATCTCGTCGGTCACCGGCCCAGACTGCGCTGCGGCCACCTCGTCGATCGTGGGTCCCAACCCCACTACGATGGCCAGTACGACGCCCGTGAAGACAGCTCGATTTCTCATGGGACTATCCTCCTCCAATCGTGGGGGATCATGGGACCGTCTTACAGCCAGACGTTTCTTCGATCCGGCGCCCGATCGCCATTTAGGCTCGTCAGGGACAGGCCCATTGCCGGCTCGGGATAACGTGAGGGGGCGGTCCAGACCCGTCAAGCAGGGGTTCTCTGCCGGCGCCCGATGAGCAATCGGGCACTCAGTCACCCACAAAACTCGCGCACCCCTCCGTCACGTCGGGAGCTTGCCCGGTGACCGTCTTTCGTGGAACATTAGGGGGTCAAAATGGAGGAATAAACGCCGATCTACGAGTATTCCTGCGAAGCGTGCGGGCATGAGTTCGAGACATTGGTTCGCGGAGAGACAGAGCCTCAGTGCCCCTCCTGCCAGAGTCGGCATCTCAGGCGATTGCTCTCCCTACCGAGGGTCCACTCATCGTCCACGCGGGCAATGAGCATGAGAGCCGCGAAGAAGCGTGACAAGGCCCAGGCGACGGAGCGGGTGATCGAGCAACGGAAGTACGAGCAGGCTCATAACGACTAGCGTTCAGGGTGATTGGTGCTTCAGGCCCCTCCTGAGTACACTACGCGATCAGTGGGTTGTGGCACGCTGCCGCTGTGAAGATCAGGAGGTCGGAATGCGTGAAGCGTTCAGAGAAAATGGGACCCGTGCGATTCTCGGTTCTTTTGTGCTGCTCCTTCTGCCAGCAGCTGTCCTCACGCCGCTTTCCGCTCAACTTGGGGCACCCAACGACAGCGGTGTTTCCTTCGCGACTGTGCACCTGACGGTACGGGAACCGGCCGAGCACCAGCGACTCTGGAGAGAGATGTTCGGCGCTCGGACCACATCTCTTGGCTCGAAGGATGTGATCCGGATTCCCGGCCTTATCTTCGTTGTAAACGAGGGAGAGCCCACGGGCGGGTCCGCCGGAGCGTTCGTGGACCACGTCGGCTTCCTTGTGCCCGATCTGGCCGCGGTAAAGAAACTGGTCGTTGACGAGGACATCCACATCGTATCGGAGAACGACCGGCTGAGGCAGCTCACCGTAGAGTTCCCGGACGGCGTGAAGATCGAGTTTACGGAAACCCCCGAGCTCAGAATGCCGATTTCCCTTCACCACGTTCACTTCTTCGTTGAGGGCGGCGAGGCCTTGCGCGCTTGGTACGCACACACCTTCGGGGCCACGGCCTCCATGAGACGGGTGTTCTTCTCCGCCGAGTTTCCCGGAGGTCCGGGATTCCCCGGCCCCGAGCTGGACTTCCTCACAGGGCGCACAGGGCGCGTTCCCAATGATGGGCGTGCGATCGACCGGATTGGACTGGAGGTTCAGGGACTCGAGAGACTATTGGCGCGGTTGGAAGGTGAGGGCGTGACGATTGAGGTTCCCTACCAGGAACAGTCAGAGCTCGGCGTCAAGCGGGCCGTCATCGTCGATCCCGTGGGGACCCGTATCGAGCTCACCGAGGGGCTCGCGAGGAGGTAGCCACGCGTTAGACGCATCTTGTCCGCCATGTCTGACGTCCTCACCCGTCTCATCCTGCTCCTGGCCGGCCTTCTCGCCGGCGCATCCAGCTCCGCGATCCTCGCCGAGCCGGTTGGCGGGCAGGAGCCGGTGCCGATCGAGGCTGGGCTGGCTCCCACCGGGCTGCCCTACGCTCCCGGCCCCGACGTTCTGCATTATTACGATTTCGAGCTGGCCCTCTCCGAGGGTGACGAATCGTTTCTGGGGCGAGTCCGGCTCCGTCTGGCCCTGGTGGAGCCACTACCGGAAGCAATCGTGCTCGACCTGACGGGGCTCGCCGTGGACGCGGTGCGCATCGACGGCCGTGACGTGGAGTTCGAGCTGTCGAGCGGCCAGCTCCGGATCGCCCGGCCGACCGAGCGCACCGCCGGCGAGCTGACCCTAGACATCCTCTACCGTGGCACGCCGGACGACGGGCTGATCCTGCGCAACATCCTCCACGGCCGACCCGCCGTCTTCGCGGACAACTGGCCGAACCGGGCTCCGTTCTGGCTGCCCACCGTGGACCACCCCTCCGACAAGGCCACCGTTCGGTTCACCGTGCACGCCCCAGCGGCGTGGGAGGTCGTGGCCAACGGGCCGCTCTTGGTACAGGAGCCGTTCGTGACTAGGGGGGGGCGCCCTAGGCGTCGGCGCGGACCGAATGACCTCGATCTGGGAGACCGGGGTACCGATCTCGCCCTACAACATGGTGATCGGCGCCACAGAGTTCGTGGTCGAGACCGTCGGCACCGCGGCGTGCGGTCGGGCACCTGTGGCGGCTCGGGCCGACGGATGCATCGACGTGACCTACTGGGTCTTCGCCCCCGACGTGGAGAACGCGGCCCGCAAGTTCGCTCGCGCAGACGAGATGGTGGACTTCTTCTCCCGGACCATCGGCCCGTTCCCGTTCGAGAAGATGGCCAACGTCCAGTCCGCCACCCGCTTCGGCGGCATGGAGAACGCTTCGGCAATCTTCTATTCGGAGCAGGGCGTCGCCAGCGACCCCGACGACGGTGTGGTCTCGCACGAGATCGCTCACCAGTGGTTCGGGGACGCCGTGACCGAGGCGAGCTGGTCGCACTTGTGGCTCTCCGAGGGGTTCGCCACCTACTTCGGTGCTCTGTTCTTCGAGCAGGCCGAGGGAGTCGACGACTTCCAGTCGCGAATGGAAGAGGATCGACAGATCTACATCCGGTCGGACGTCACCGCCCAGCCCGTCGTCCGCGAGGAGGAGAACCTGTTCGATCTTGTGAACCGGAACAACTACGAGAAGGGCGGTTGGGTTCTGCACATGCTCCGCGCTCGGTTGGGAGACGAGGTCTTCTTCCGTGGAATTCGCGAGTACTACCGTCGCTACCTGCACCAAGCCGTGCTGACGGAGGACTTCCAGGCCGCGATGGAGGAAGCCTCAGGGCAGGACCTCGACAGGTTCTTTCGCCAGTGGCTCCTCGAGCCCGGCTACCCGGTGCTCGAAATCTCCCACGAGTGGGACGAAGCCGGCAGGCAGATCGTGCTCACGGTCGAGCAGGTCCAGGACGCGGCCTGCCGATCATGGGCCAATCGCACTTCTCCCGCAACACCCCCGGGCCCTGCTGCGATCCCGTCTAAATCACCTCCGACAGCCTGACAGAGGGGGCTGTCTGGCTCTGTGCAGCCGCCATTGGCGTCACCCCGAATTGGACGTGCGAGTCGAAAGGGAGCTAGCGCGGGAAATAGCTCAGCGGGCAGAAATCAAGAGAGCCCCACGCGGAAGTGAATCCGCGCCGGGCTCTCCGGGACCGCTGCTGTGCCTGCCCTTCAGACAGGTGCCCCTCTACTCGCCTACGTCCTTCTTGCCTGCGGTCATCCCCCGTCGGCGGCGAGCTGGGCCCGGTCGCTCAGGAGCCGCTCCCGCTCGGCGACCATCTGCTCGAAGTCCTCATCCGGGATCCAGGTGATCCCGAAACGGATGTGGGCCATCTCGCTCACGCTCCTCCTTCCGTAGACCACCCATTGGTCAGGGTCGGGGTTGGATGGATTGTCCGCCGTATTGTCCAGCAAGGAGGTGGCGATGATAACCGTGCCCTTCGGCAACAGAGGCTGCGCCCACTCCTCGTAGATGTGCGTGGTGTGCCACAGATGGTTCCAGTCGATCTTGTTGATCACCTCCCGGCGGCCGTCGGGATAGATCGCCTCCATCATCTGATACCCGCCTCGAAGGTGCATATGGCCGCGTATGCTATGAACCCGCGCGTTCCCCTCGAGCACAAAGTTGCCACGCAACATCTGGTATCCATGGGGCGGAATGAGCAGATCGGTGTATCGCGGCAGGCCCAAATCACGACTCTCACCCGAATTGTGTAAAGTCTCGTCGTTCGTGGCGTACTTTGGCTCTTCTCCCTCTGGGTAGAGCCAAACGCCAATTTGGATCATGGCGTCGACCACTTCCCTCCCGATCGGGAAGAGGTGCATCGAAAAGTGGATCTGGTCGCCGGACCGGATCAGCTTGCCGGCATCCTCCGGATACATGTCAATTCTTTTTCCGACCGCGGAGGAGGAAAGCCCCCCACGCCGTTCGTTGTCATCGAGCCGAAAGAGACTCGTGTTGGCATGATGAAAGACGTATCCGCTCTCAGAGTCCGCGGGCCTCGTCTCCACCGCCCTGACCCACCTGTTTTCTGTTAGCTCCGCGTCCATTACATCAGCTAGGGCTGCGTCCGGCTCCCACCACTGATCGCCGCTATGGGCGGGAACCGTGAACGGTGGCGACGTGATGACAAAGTCCGGTGGCCCCCAACCCTGGTCCTGCTCGAGCTGCCAATACTCGTGGTCTGCCCGCCACTCAACCGGCTCCGGCAGCTGCGACAGGTCGCCCGGCGCCATGCCCGAGTCCACCCAACTGGCGATCGTCTCGATCTCCTGATCCGAGAGCGACGGGTTGTTCTTGAAGTCCTGGATCCCCACGGTCCGGTCTATATACCAGCCCGGTGGCATCGTCCGCGTCTCCACTGAGTGCTTGATCAATGGCGCAAATGCCCTCACTTGCTCGTAGGTGTCGAGCACCATCGGCGCAGCCGTGCCCGCCCGATGACACCTCACACAGTTCTCCTGAACGATGGGTGCAACGTCGTCGGCGTAGGTTACGGCCTGCGCGGTAACGGCCTGCGGCAACGCCACCGTTCCAGCGACCACGACCCCAGCAAGTGCTACCCAGATATTCGGAAGTCCTTTCGTTCCACTCATGTGAAATTCTCCGGTCAGTTGGTGACGGTGACCTCGACCCACCCATTGGTAAAGCAACAATGGTATTCAAAGCTGTTACGGAGGGTTTCGATCGACTGCACGAGCAGGACGTAATCCCCCGGTTCACTAAATGTAACCCTAGTCGTGCCCATTCCCTCGCCCTCGGTCAATGCGATTTCGATCTCGTCTTCGCTGAAAACCACGTCGCCGGGACCTGAATAGTGCATCCAGTACAGCCAGCTCTCTGGCTCCGTGTACAGTGTTTCGCCCGAATTCACCCAGGCAGAGATCGCCAGTGGTTCGCCGACTCTCGCGCTGAGCGGACCCCACCGGGTCCCGCCGAGGCCTTGTACCCAAGGATCGGCCGGGTCGAAACGGAGCAGCGGCGCGTAGCCGCTGGCGGTCCCTTGCAGGTACCTCGCAGGCGCTATTGGGTTCTCTATGATGTAGTGGGGAGACGTCAAATGCCCGGGGGTGGAATACGTCTGCCCGTGGTTTCGCAACGTCCAGACGACGCGTTGATCTCCGAAGTCCCCGGGAACCGTGATCATGAAACTGTTCCACGGCCGGCGAATGCGCCGGTGAATTTCCTTGAAGTAGGTGGGCTGGCCCCCGTCGAACTCCCTCGGCTCAATGAAGTTGTCTGGCCCAAGAGGGATGTGGAGCGCTTCCTCGAGGTTCATGCTGGCGTAGCCGAAGGAGAGCGTATAGGTGCCGTCGTCATTCTGAAACCAACCCTCGAAGACGGGCACGATCGGTCGGCCCGAATCCCGGATCATCTGTGGCGACCACGTGGGGGTGTTCGACGGGAATAGACTAAAACGATCGAAGCCGTCGCAGGACGCTCGCGGGGTCCGGCAGTCCGCCGGGTCCTGAGCCTCCAGTGGCTGCCAGGACGCCGCGCCGAACGTGGCACCCAGAACCACGGCTATCGCTACAAAACGGGATCGCTTCATCGCCTCGTTTCCCACTTTAAAAGTTGTTCGACAAGCGCGCTTCGCGTCGAAGAACGGCTGCGGAAGCCTTCGGTACATACGGTAACCGATCCGCGGACGAGGCGCAAAGCGGTTCGAGTACCTAGGCCCACTTCCCGCGCCAACAGTGGCGTGTCCGACGTGTTCTCGAAGTAGGCGGTCGCGCGGAGGAGGGAACCCCTGGGCAGGAGGACTGGTTCGCCAAAGATATATGGGGTCGGCCACTCCAGCGGGATGTCGTTGGCAAAAAAGAGGATCTCGGTCCCGCCATCCGGGCGTTGAACGGACATTTCAATCGACTGGATGGCCAGGTTAAACCGAGGTAGGAGGGACAGAGCGCGGGTCTCGCCGTCGATCCGCGTTTCAGACCGAAACGGCTCCATGGTGGTAGAATGCCGGAATCACGCCGCTCGCTTCAAGGACCAGGTCGGAGGGCATGCTGAGCGCGGTCGCCGGCTCATCGGCGAAAAACGATCCGAGCCTTCCTTAGTCGACCACGCGTTTATCGGTAGGCCATCTCCGCAATGACCTTCGTCCCCACTGCCAGGCGGTAGGCTACGCCCCCGGGCAGGGCAACGAATCCGTACCACGGTGTCCAGCAGGTCTCCAGCCTCCCGACGGTATTCGTGCCTGCATTTTGGACCAAAATCGAACGGTCTTCTCCACCCGACGTCGTGTAAACGAAAGAGCGAAGTTCACGATCATCGAATCCCTCGTTGCCGATCTCCATCGCGGGGATCTCAGCCGCCTTGACGGGGGCATCGTTTCCGGATCCGGCAGGAGATAAAGCGCCGCGAGGCGGCTCAATTACCTCCCCCTCGTCCACCGGATGCGTTTCCCCAAACCTCGGGCGGCCTGAATGGTACGTACCTCACCAGTCGCCGGCGGCTGACCTCCCCGGCGTAGATGTTGCCGTCGAAGTCCACACCGAGGAATTCGACTCCCGCCCCGAGGTCCTCCTCATGGTGGGGAATGAAGTGCGTCACCCAAGCTTGTTCAGTCTTCAGATCTCCGATCCGGATCCCCTTCTCCCACCCCAGGTTGCTTCGCCACGGGTCGGGAGGCCCGTTACGGACCGACCCCGACAGGCCATCGCCCGCGTAAAGGATATCATTGCGGTCGATGAATAGCCCGCTCGGCTTACCATAATGCGTCCAGATGTAGAGGAGCGTGCCCTCCTGGTCGAAAACCTGTATCCGGCTGTTGCCGCGATCCGCGACGAAGACGCGACCCTGGGAATCCATCTTGATGTCGTGCGGATCGCTGAAGCGAGCGGCCTCCTTGCTCTCGGAACCGACACCGCCTCCCACTTCCAGGACAAAGGTCCCGTCGCTCGCAAACTTGACAATGCGGTTGTTGCCGCCCCGATGCCCATCCGACACCCTGATGTCCCCGTTGGGAGCGACCACCACCCCGGAGGGTCCGTTGAAGTGGTTGGGGCCGTCCCCCCCAGACCGCCGCCTCGCCCAGCCTCATCACCACCTCGCCCTGCTGGTTGAGCTTGAGGACCTGGTGACCTATGCCCATGCTCTCGCCCAACGTCGCTCGATTGGGGGTCTCCCCGTGCGATCCGCCCTCGGTCACTCACAGGAAGCCCTCGTGATCCAGGAAGAAGCCGTGAGGAAACGCAAAGAGCCCCGCGCCGAAGCTGCCTACCAGGTTCCCATCAAGGTCGAACTTCATTATCGGATCCAGGTCGGAGCCGGCGCATTGGTTCCCCCCACAGCGGTCCAGGATCCACAAGTGCTCTCCATCTGGATCAGGAAAGACTCCGCTCACCGTTCCCAGCTCTCGCCCTTCGGGGAGGTTCTCCCAGCCGAAGCTGGCGCGATATGGGTTGGTGGTGGAGGACTGGGCGTCCAACCCTTCACTCAACATTACGGACAACACGGCAAATCCGAATGCGAGCGCCGAGCCAACTCGATGGGCACGCGGCATATGGACCTCCTTCGAAAGTTGTTTCCTCATTCGAGCACCACGACCCGTGGACGTACAGGTCGGCCTGAAAGCATTAAGCCTGTACCTAGGAGGGATACCAGTCGTGTACCCGCACTTCGATATCCGGCTCGCCGCGTAGAGCCTCGACGAATTCGTCGATCGGCCTCTCCCGGTAGTGATAAGGATAGACGACCACGGGCCGGATGATCTTCACGCAATCCGCAGCGGCCAGCGGCACCATTCTGCCGTTGGGTAAATTCAGCGGCATGAAGGCGATATCGATGTCCTCGAGGGATTGGATCTCTGGAACACACTCCGTGACTCCGGAGAAGTAGATTCGCCGACCGCCGAAGGAGATGACATATCCATTGCCCTCGCCCTTCGCGTGGAACGGATTCCCCGGGAGGATGTCGTACATCGGTACGGCTTCGACGAGCACACCCGCCAGCGTCAAGGTGTCGCCGTTGTCCATGACGATGCCGTCGGGGACTCGCAGCAGCCGATCGCGCGACCCCTCGTCCCTAGCGTCTTCCGGTGTAGAAGGAAGCACGACCGGGGCTCCGGGCTTACGAAGCCGCTGGATCAGATCCGGGTCAAGGTGGTCTCCCGGCGCATCCGTGATCAGTATGAGGTCGGCCGGCTTCGCGTTGGTGTAGTCGCCTCTGCTCTAAGGATCGACGTGGATCCCGGTGCCGCCGAACTCGACCTGCACGCCGGCGCCGACGAACGGCGTGATTTCGACGTCACCGCCAACGGGCGCCGACGCCATCTCGTCGTCGTCGCGCTCCGCACCGCAGGAGCCGACTGCGGTGATCAGTGCGAGAAATGCGGCACCCGAGGCGAGACTACGTACGACCTGTTCCATCAGTGATGCTCCTTTTCTTAGTATGCATCGCAATGCCGTGAGCTTCTCAGGAGCCACCCACGGCAAGCTCGTCCGGAAGTCCGCCACCAGTGCCAAAGTAAGGACCGAGCGGGACCGCCGCCGACTTCAGGGGAGGGGGAGCCGTAGCGCGACCAGCGAGCCCGGAAGTTGGGGCCCTGACACGGCGGTTACGATGTACTGCCTACCTTCGTGCAAGAAGGTCATCGGAGCGGTGTCCGTGGTCGCCGGTAACTCGACCGTGCCGAGCCGTTCCCCCGTGAGCTTGTCCACAGCGTGCATGCGCGGCAGCCCTCCCCGCCCCTCCCCGTAGATGAGGAGACTGCGCGTAACCATGGCCGTCGCGTGGGAGGACTGGCCGGTGTTCGGAAGATCCACTCCCTGAAGACTCGGGTGATTCGTGATACGCTCCGGCGTATCCCCGTTGGGAATCCACCACATGTGCTCCCCGGTATTCATATCGATCGCCGTGATCCGCCCGTACGGGGGCTTGAACATCGGAAGGCCCTCGGGACCACGAAAGCCTCCGGGCACCGGGGAGTGGTGCCACTCCACGACGGTTCGACCGGACTGCCCCGTCATCACGGAATCCCTCTGCTCCCCCGGCACCAAGACGAACGCGCTACACGCCTTCACGGATGCCACGTACATGATCCCGGTCTCCGGGTCCATCACGGTACCGCCCGGGATGTTGGACCCGCCTCCGGCCGACGGACAAAACACCGCCCCCTTCTTTCCCTCCGCATTCTCGGAGTGGAGCGGCGGATTGAACATGGGACCGAGGCGCCACTCGCTGGCGATCTCGAGCGCCAGCGATTTGAGCGCTGGCGTAAAGTCGATGAGGTCGTCCTCCGTGAGTCCCTGCATTTCGTACGCTGCGGGTCGGGTCGGGATCGGCTGCGTCGGGGAGGTCTGCTCCGTAGGCACCTCGGATTGCGGCACCGGCTGCTCCTCGATGGGCCAGATCGGCTCTCCGGTCACCCGATTGAAGGCATATACAAAGGCCTGTTTAGAGCTCTGCACCAGCGCGGGTATCAGCTCACCATCCACGGTGAGGTCCACGAGATTCGGAGGCAGCGGGAAGTCCCGATCCCAGATATCGTGGTGGATCGCCTGAAAGTGCCAGAGTCGCTCACCCGTTCGAACATCCAACGCGATGATGCTGTTTCCGAAAAGATTGTCGCCCGGTCGGAAGCCGCCGAAGTAGTCGTTGGTCGGCGCGTCGGTCGTGATGTAGACGATTCCCCGCTCCAGATCGGCGGAAAGGGGAGGCCAGGTGTTTACGTTACCGCTCCAGGACCAAGCGTCGTTCTCCCACGTATCGTGTCCGAACTCACCGGGTTGCGGGACGACATTGAACTTCCAAAGATGCTCCCCGGTCCGGGCGTCGTACGCGAGGATGTCCCCCGGAACGTTCTCTCGGCGGGGATCGAGGCGCCCCGTCAAGTTCGAGTTCCCGATCACCACCACTCCGTTTACGACGATCGGTGGCGACGTATTCGTGATGTACCCGATGGAGTCGGGGATGCCGTAGTCCGGGTCGAAGGGGTGGCCGAGATCCGCGAGCAGGTCCACGGTTCCGTATTCCTCGAAGCCCTCGAGCGGCACGGGGTTGCCGAACCCTTCCAGCGGCCGTCCGGTCTCGGCGTCCAGAGCGTGCAGGAAAAAAGCCGGGCTGACCATGTAGATCACGCCCCGTCCGTCGATCTCGGCGTAAGCCACACCCTTGCCGTGGCTCTTTCTGGATGAGCGCTCCCACCGAGTCGTGTGGGGCTCACGGAAGAGCCAGAGCGACTCTCCGGTAGCGGGGTCGAGCGCCACGACCGTACGCCTCTTCCCAGCCACGGTGAAAAGCCTCCCGTTCGCGTAGATCGGCGTCGCACGCAAAATGTAATCGACGGAGGGACCGAAGTTGTCGCCCCGCCACACCCAAGCCTGCTCAAGGTCGTCGAAGTTGTCGGCGTTGATCTGGTCGAGGGGCGAATACCGGGTGCTCCATGCATCCGCGCCCCAGTAGCGCCACTCGCCGTAGGGCGTGCCCCGGTCCTGCGCGTAAGCGGACGGTGCAGCCGCCAAGACCCCGATCAGCGTCAGTGCCCAAGCCAAGCTCGAGGGAAAAACCGCCTGCAACACACCTCTCCGATCCCTAGTCATCCTTGCCCTCCGCTCCTGGGATTTCCCGAGCGCCTTGCCCTCAAGTAAGAGGGTTACCGACGCACCGGCGACGTATCCGAGCCGCCATAAACCGTTGAACGCGGCGAGGGCAGGTCCCTAGGAACCCGCCCCCCACGTAAATCGCCCTCCAGTGTCCACCTGCTTAGGGAGCGATGATGTTCTCTTTCTCCGCCATCTCCTTGAGTATCTGCTCCCGCTCAATGGTCAGGTATCCGTACTCTTCGTCACTGAGGTACGTGATGCCGATCCACATGTGAGACATCTCGTCTCCGGTGCGCCTACCGTACACCACCCAGCTCTTCGGATCGGGATTGTGAGGGTTCATCTCGGTGTTGTCGTACCAGGCCGTGACGATCAGGACCGTGCCCTTCGGCATGAGCGGCGCAAGGTGATCCTCAAAGAGGTACGTGATATGCCAATTCGGTACCCACCCCACCTTGCTGAGAATCTCCACACGACCGTCCGGATAGACGGCCTCAATGGACTGTCCCGTGCCGATGAGATGCTGATGCCCCCGCACGCTGTGAATCCTGGCCGCCGACTGGAGTACGTGGATGCCCTGGGTGATTTGATGAGAGTTCGGCGGGATCACGATCTCCTGCGGCCTTCCGTCGATCCTTCGGATGGAGCTGAAGGTCTGATCCCCAACGGTCTTGAATCGCGGCTCCTCGCCCTCGGGGTAGAGCCACACCGCGACTTCGACCACGTCGTCCTTCACTTCCTCACCGATCGGATAGTAGTGGAGGTTGAACGCAAACTCATCCCCGGGCTGTATCAACCGGCCCGTGTCCTCGGGATAAATGTCAAACGGCTTACCGATCCCATAGTTCGCAAACCCGCTCCGCTCCCCATCCCGTATCAGAGCAGTGTTGCCATGATGGACGACCTTCCTGCCTAGCGCGGAAACCGGCTTGCTTTCGTTTGCCATGACCCAGCGCGGCCCGTCCAAGCCCTCGATCGACACCTGCGGGGTCCACCATTGGTCCAATCCATTAGCCACTACGGTGAACGGATCCGACCGAATGATGAGATCCGGCGGGCGTCCGAACCGCTGTTCGAGCCGCCAAGCGTCGGCGTCCGGCCACTCGATGGGCGGCGGCATGTCGGCGGGATCTCCCAGCGGCGCCCCGTCGTCGACCCATCGCACGATCGTGTTGATCTCCGCGTCGCTCAACGAGATGTCGTTCTTGAACCCCTGGATGCCGACGGTCCGGTCGATGTGCCAAGGCGGCATGATGCGAGCGGCGACTTTCTGCTTGATCAGCGGCGCATAAAGCCGTGCCTGCTCGTACGTGAGCAGCGACATCGGGGCGATGCCCCCCGGTTGATGACACGTTTGACAGCTGTTCTGCAAAATGGGAGCGACATCCCTAGCGAACGTCACCTCCAAGCCTCGGCCACCCTCCTGCGCGGGCAAGCCCGTGCCGAAAACGCCCAACGCGACCAGCGTACCCAACCCTCCGCCCACGCTTCTCCTGACCCAAGGCCGATACGTCTCCGATCTACTCATGTCTCCCCCTCAAAGTTTGGCCCCCGCTTCGTCACTCAGACTCAGGGGGTGACCCTGACCTTCACATACCCGTTGGTCCAGCAGCAGTGCTGTACCAAGGCCGATAGGCGTTCCAGTGCCGTGACCCTCAGCACATAATCCCCGGCTTCGCTGAATGTAGCCGTCGTCATCACCTCAATCTCACCGCTTCCCTCGACATCCGTCTCCCGCTGCAAAAAAACGACCTCGCCGGGCCCCTGATGATGATACCACGACACCCGGCTACTCGGACGGGAACGCAGATCGACGGAAGCACGAAGCGGCAACGGCTCCCCTGCCCGTACCGTGAGCGGACCCACGGTGGGGCCCGCCCGACCCCTTCCCTTCGCACCGTTGGCCTCGAACCCGAGCACCGCCGCGACCGGCGCGGAGGTGCTGCTCTCGATGTCGAGCATCTCATAGGCTCCGTGCGTCGCGCTCGCCAGGGAGGGAATCGTCTGACCTTGAATGCGCAGAGTCCAAATCACGTCTTGCTCATAATCCCCGGGGACCGTCACGGTGAACACGCTCTCGTGCCGGTTGCTCCGGCCGCGCTCCGTGGGCGCCGCCATGAAGTGCGTCGGTTGCACGCCATCGTATTCACTCGGTTCGATGTAGTTGTCCGGCCCGACCGGAATGTCGATCGTCTCTTCGGAGTTCATGTTGAAGTAGCCCCAACTCAGCGTCTTCGTACCGTCAGCGTTTCGGTACCACCCCTCGAAAATCGGAATGACGAGCTGGCCGCTCGGGAGTACGTTCGAAAGACGGAACGGAGACCACAGGTCGCCGACCCCGGTCCCCCGGTATGCCTCCCATTGGCCCTCTACGGGTGATCCGGCTAGCGCAAACGCCAACCCCATGACAAAAAGAGTCCGTAAACGCATGGATTCCCCCTAAAATGGTGCCCCGACCTTCGCCCACTTCAACAATCGAGCGACTGGAAACGGCCTGTCCGATTTACTGATGGATACGGGACGGTCTGGGGCGCGTCAAGTAGGTTACCGGCGATCGGTAGTGGGTCATTTCACTCCCTTCTTGGCAGATACGACAAAAGGCCGTCCAAGACCTTGAATCGATCTCAGAACGGGCACAAAAAGATTTTCCCGGAAAGTAGGTCTCTTTATTCGATTTCCTATCCGGTCAACAGCATCGAACCCGCGAATTAGGCGAAGGTTCCGCGCATTCGGCTAGGTCGCTTTCCTGTCGGGATCCATGAGGGCCAGGACATCCTCGATCTGCCAGGGGCGATTAGTAATGCCAGCGGCCATCGCCGGAGTCGTCTTGAGGCCACCGCGCTCTTTCGTGAGGGTCCCGTGAGGAGTGCAGAAGTTATACGCCATGAAGGTTAGGCTGACCGCGTGCGCATGATTCTCGGCCTTCCGGCTGAATGCGTTCGTCAGGCGCGTGAAGCGCCTGGAGGACATGCGAAGCTGAAGGTTGCTGCGCTCAACGATGGATGTTGAGACCAGCGCCGGGTCGGCGAGAAAACGATGTCGGCCCTCTTTCTAGTCCTCCGAACCCTCACTCGGATGGTGATCCCGCGCCTCCTCGGCGGCTGAGAACGCCGTCGTCCCTCTCACTCAACCTTCTGTGCTTCAGCGAGAGCGCGGCCCAGGCCGTTGCTCCGAGGGGCAGATCGAATCCTCTGGATATGGCTGCGCCGGCACTGGATGAGTCCACACCTTCCTCGCCTTGACGTTGCTTTTGTCAAAGGCTACGGAAGCCTCAGTGCCACCAACGCGCCCGGCTGGCCGCGTCTCGCGCTGCCCGATTGCACCAGGATGTACTGCCTACCGTCGTCCATGTAGGTCATCATTCCGTACAGACCGGGCCTCGGGAGCTCGACGCTCGCCAGAATCTCACCCGTTCGTTTGTCGCGAGCATTCAGAACCGGCATACCGTTCTCGTTCACCTCGGTATTACCCCGCAGGTCCTCGGTGGTCTGTACGAGAAGGTCGCCCACCACCATCTGGATGGAGTAGCCGGTACCTCCGGTATCGGGAATGTCCACTCCCGATAAAAGTGGGTGGTTCCTGATTCGATCGGGGGTCTCGCCGACCGGAATGTCCCAAAGTTTCTCGCCCGTGTTCATGTCGTAGGCGGCGAGCTTTTGGAACAGAGGTTTGTAGAGCGGCAAGCCCTCGATCAGCGGCAGTGGCGCGCGGGGGCCGCCCGGCGCATACGCTGCCACCGTGGTGCCCGTGGTGGGCGTATGCCGCTCCCGCCCCCTCCAGGCCTCC
>SMVA01149313.1_pt1 | contig 16653 bp, 16 predicted proteins | sample 2456451 | NCBI WGS metagenome assembly SMVA01 (sample SAMN11095933, study PRJNA526329) | marine sediment metagenome | biome: Marine sediment; feature: Surficial sediment; material: Deep marine sediment; isolation source: Hadal surficial sediment | place: Pacific Ocean | collected 2014-05 | depth...
GCTGGGCGCGCGGCGATCCTTGGGGAAGTTTTTGCCGTTCTGAACGACCCGGACCTTGCCGCCCTGTTCGGGGCCCATAGCCGTGCCGAAGTGGCGATCGCCGGGAGACTTGCCACCGGCGCCGGTGTTTTCGCCGTCAGCGGCCGGATCGACCGGATCGCCATCACCGACAAGGCGGTGCTGATTGCCGATTACAAGACCAACCGGACGGTTCCGGCCCGGCCTGAAGAGGTTGATCCGGCCTATATTTTGCAGATGGCGCTGTATCGGCGGTTGCTGACCGAATCGCTCGCCACTTCGCATTCGGGGCGACCGCTGCGCGCGCTTTTGATCTGGACGGCCGGGCCGCAGATTATGGCGCTCCCGGACGCTCTTCTGGACGCTGCGCTCGCCGCGCGCGGCCTCGGCGATGCCAATGCCGTGACCGATGCTTGATTCGCGCCTGCCGGGCACCTAGGTTCGATGTCCGAAAGATAAACCCTCCAGGAGATTTGCCATGACGACCGAAGTGGTCAGCGACGATAATTTTGAAACCGATGTGCTCGGCGCGTCGCAACCGGTCGTCGTTGATTTCTGGGCCGAGTGGTGCGGTCCTTGCAAGATGATCGGCCCGCAGCTGGAAGAATTGTCCGAGGAGATGGCCGGCAAGGTGAAATTCGTCAAACTCAATGTCGATGAAAACCAGCAAACGGCCATCAAATACGGCGTCCGCTCGATCCCGACGCTGATTATTTTCAAGGCCGGCGAGGCGGTCGACATAAAGGTCGGCGCCGGCGCCAAGAGCGACTTGCAGAAATGGATTGAAAAGGCTGCTTAAACCGATGCCGGTCTGGACCGCACTCTTATTCGGGCCGTCGCCTTAATCAGGCAGCGGCCCGTTCTCTTTCAGGACCGCGCCGGCGAGATACAGCGAGCCGCAGATCAGGATGCGCGGACCATTGCCGTCTTTTCCGGCCGTGTCAGCGTCCTTGCCGATTGAGGAAAGCGCGCTGCCGACATCGGCAAAAGCGCGCGCCGGCAAATCGGCCGCCATCGCCTGATCGGCCAGCAATTGCGGATCGAAGCCGGCATTGGTGCCGGGCACCGGCACGGCCATGACATGGCGAGCCAGGCCGGCAAAGGGTGCAAAGAACCCTTGCGGGTCTTTCGTCGTCTGCATGCCGGCAATCATCACCAGCGGCTTCGGCACCCGTTCCTCAAGGTCGGCCAAGGTTTCGGCCAGAACCGCCCCGGCGGCCGGATTGTGGCCGCCGTCGAGCCAGATTTCCGATCCCTTCGGCGCCAGCGCCACCAGTGGCCCGTCGCGCAGCCTTTGCAGCCGCGCCGGCCAGTTTGCCTGGCGAAGGCCAGCCTCGATTGCGCCATGATCCAGCCGCACACCGGCGCGCCGCAAGGTGGCGATCGCCAGGCCGGCATTGTCGATCTGATGCTGTCCGGCCAGCCGCGGCATCGGCAGATCGAGAAGCCCGTCCTCGTCCTGATAGACCAGCCGCCCGCGTTCTTCAAAAGCCGTCCAGTCCTGGCCATGGATCATCAGATTTGCGCCGACGGCGTCTGCTTCCACGCCGATCATCGCCAAGGCATGTTCATTTTGCGGGCCGACAATCCCCGGCACGCCGCGCTTCAAAATGCCGGCTTTTTCGGCCGCGATGTCGGCAAGATCGGTACCCAGAAATTCCGCATGGTCGTAGCTGACCGGCGTAATGACGCTGGCCAGCGGCGTCGCGATGACATTGGTGGCGTCGTAGCGGCCGCCGAGCCCGACTTCCAGGATCGTGTAATCGGCCTGATTTTCGGCAAAAAGATGAAACGCAACCGCGCTCGTCACCTCAAAATAGGTGATCGGATCGCCGCCATTGACCTGCTGAACATGCGCAATCGCCGCGATAAGCGTGGCGTCATCGACGAGCTTGCCGCGCCCGCTTGCCGCCAGGCGGATGCGTTCGTTGAACCTCACCAGATGCGGCGAGGTGTAGACATGAACGCCATGGCCCTGGGCTTCCAAAATGGCGCGCAGAAAGGCTGCCGTGGACCCCTTGCCGTTCGTCCCGGCAATATGGATGACCGGGGCAAGCCGGTCCTGCGGCCGGCCAAGGCGCTCCAAAAGCTGCTCGATCCGTCCCAGGGACAAATCGATAAGCTTCGGGTGGAGCGCCATCAGCGCTGCCAGCATTTCGTTGATCCTGGCCATTGGATTCAGCCGTCGGACTTCTCGGGGGCCGGTTCGTCACCCGCGCTCTCGCGCTCTGGCGCGTCGGCGCTTTCTGGCGCAGCTTCGGCTTCGGGTGCTGGCGTGTCTTCAAACAAATCGGGCGTATCCGCCTCCGCACCGCCCTCATCCGCCGCCGGCGCCGCTTCGCTGTCGGCTACTGGCTCGTCCCCGCTTTCGCTGACCAGGTCTTCAATGGCATCCTCGCCTGCCGGCAATTTCAGGAAAAGCCGCAGCAGCCTTGCGATGGTTGCCGGCAGATCCTGGCGCGCCACGACCATATCGACCATGCCGTGCTCCACCAGAAATTCCGATCTCTGGAACCCGTCCGGCAGCTTTTCGCGAATCGTCTGTTCGATCACCCGCGGTCCGGCAAATCCGATCAGCGCGCCTGGTTCTGCAAGATGCACATCGCCAAGCATGGCATAAGACGCCGTCACGCCGCCGGTTGTCGGATTGGTCAGGACGACGAGATAGGGCAGGCCGGCCTCCTTGAGCCGGTCTATGGCGACGGTCGTGCGCGGCAATTGCATCAGCGATAAAATACCCTCCTGCATGCGCGCGCCACCCGATCCGGTAAACAGCACAAACGGCAATTTCTGCGTCGTCGCCGCCTCCGCCGCCGTGATGATCGCCTCGGCGGCGGCCATTCCCAGCGAGCCGCCCATGAAGTCGAAATCCTGCACCGCGACAACTGCGGCAACTTGCTTGATCGTGCCGGTCCCGGCCAATACGGCGTCGTCCATGCCGGTCTTGGCCTTGGCCGCCTTGAGCCGCTCCGCATAGCGCCGCTCGTCGCGGAATTTCAGCGGATCGACGGGCATCGCCGGCCGCTCGATCGGCTGCCATTTTTCCTCGTCGAAGATATAGCGCAGGCGGGTTTGCGCATTGATGCGCTGGTGATGGCCGGAACCGGGAAAGACGAACTGGTTCGCTTCCAGATCCTTGTGGAACACCATTTCGCCAGTGTCCGGACATTTGACCCACAGATTTTCCGGCGTTTCGCGTTTGGCCAGGAGGTTACGGATGCGCGGACGGACAACGTTGGAAATCCAGTTCACGACAAAATCCCCGCGCAAATTCCCGCAAACATAATGGTCAAGATTGCGGGCACGCTCATTGCGCCGCCATCATGCGCGCCGCCCTGACGCCCTGCGCCAGGCTTTGCACAAGCTCGCTCACCGCACCAACCGTGCCCTCGCTGGCATGGCCATCGCCATCGAGCGATTCGGCGATGGCGCTGACAATGGCCGAACCGACAACCACGCCATCCGCCGTCCGGCCGATCGCGGCGGCCTGTTCGGGCGAGCGGACGCCAAAGCCGACCGCCACCGGTAGCTCTGTATGCGCCTTGATCCGTTCGACCGCGGCGGCGACCAGGCTGGTCTGCGGCGCCGCTGCGCCGGTGATGCCGGTAATGGAGACATAATAGAGGAAGCCGGAGGAGTTGTTCAAAACCGCCGGCAGGCGTTTGGCATCGGTTGTCGGCGTTGCAAGGCGGATGAAATTCAGCCCGGCTTTCAGTGCCGGAATGCACAATTCCTTATCTTCCTCCGGCGGTAGATCGACGATAAGTAACCCATCGACGCCAGCGGCCAGCGCGTCGGCGATGAACTTGTCAACGCCATAGATATAGACCGGATTGTAATAGCCAAACAGGACAATTGGGGTATCGCCGTCGCGCTGGCGGAAACGCTCCACCATGGCCAACGTCCTGACCATGGTCTGGCCGCCCTTCAACGCCCGGATCGAGGACGCCTGGACCGCCGGACCATCGGCCATCGGATCGGAGAACGGCATGCCCAGTTCGATGATGTCGGCGCCGGCGCCGGGCAGGGCCGCCAGAATCGCCTCGCTGGTCGCCAGATCGGGATCGCCGGCGGTGATAAAGATCACCAGCGCCGGCCGCGCCGCCTTGGCGAGCGCCGCGAATTTTTGGTCGATGCGCGTTGCCATTACGCGATCTCCACACCCAGATGTTCAGCAACGGAAAAGACGTCCTTGTCGCCGCGGCCGCATAAATTCATGACGATGATCTGGTCACGATCCATCTCTGGCGCAAGCTTCATGACATGAGCGATGGCGTGCGCTGGTTCCAGCGCCGGGATGATGCCTTCCAGTTTCGTGCATAGCTGAAAGGCCTCCAGCGCCTCCTCATCGCTCGCCGAGACATAATTCACCCGGCCGCTATCGCGCAGCCAGGCATGCTCCGGCCCGATACCGGGATAATCGAGCCCGGCGGAGATCGAATGACCTTGCTTGATCTGGCCGTCGCCATCCTGCAGCAGGTAGGTGCGGTTGCCGTGCAGCACGCCGGGACTGCCGGCGTTCAGCGAAGCGCAATGTTCATCGCCCTCAAGGCCCTTGCCGCCGGCCTCCACGCCGTAGAGGGCGACATCTTCATCGTCCAGGAAGGGGTGAAACAGGCCGATGGCGTTGGAGCCGCCGCCCAGACAGGCGACCAGCGCATCCGGCAGCCGGCCTTCGGCCGCCATCATCTGCTCTTTGGTCTCCGTGCCGATGACCGACTGGAAATCGCGCACCATGGCCGGGTAGGGGTGCGGACCGGCCGCCGTGCCGATGATGTAATAGGTCGAACCGACATTGGTGACCCAGTCGCGCAGCGCCTCGTTCATGGCGTCCTTCAGCGTACCGGCGCCGGCGGTGACCGGGACGATTTTCGCGCCAAGCAGGTGCATGCGGAAGACATTGGGCTTTTGCCGCTGGGTATCGAGCTGGCCCATATAGACAACGCACGGGAAATCGAAGCGCGCCGCAACGGTTGCCGCGGCAACGCCATGCTGGCCGGCGCCGGTTTCGGCGATGATGCGCGTCTTGCCCATGCGCCTGGCAAGCAGGATCTGGCCCAGGCAATTGTTGATCTTGTGGCTGCCGGTATGGTTGAGTTCATCGCGCTTGAAATAGATTTTCGCCCCGCCCAGATGGGTTGTCAGCCGCTCGGCGAAATACAGCGGACTTGGCCGGCCGGCATAATGCTTGCCGAGCCAGGCGAGTTCTTCATGAAAGGCCGGATCGGCCTTCGCCGCCTCATAGGCGGCTTCCAGCTCCAAAATGTTCGGCATCAGCGTTTCGGCAACGAAACGGCCACCATATATGCCAAAATGCCCCTGATCGTCCGGCCCTTCGCGAAACGAATTCGGGCGCTCGGGATGGGAAGTCGGGTACGCTGTCACGATTGGGTCCCCACGGTTTGGATCGGTCAAGCCGCCGCCCTGCCGGCATCATGGTTGCGCACGGCCGCCACGAAGGCCTTGATCAGGCCGGCGTCCTTTTCGCCCGGCGCGCTTTCCACGCCCGATGATACATCGACGCCGGGCGCCCCGGTTGCGGCAAGGGAAGCCGATACGTTGTCCGCGTTCAGTCCTCCCGACAGCATCCAGGTGAGGCCCGGGCTGAAATCGCGCAGAATAGTCCAGTCGAAGGCGGCGCCCAGTCCGCCGGGCCGGTTGGCGCCCTTCGGCGGCTTTGCATCGAGAAGCACCCGGTCGCAAACGGCGCGATATTCGGCGACCCGGCCAAGATCGGACGCCTCGGCGACGCCGATCGCCTTCATGCAAGGCAGGCTGAAACGGTTAGCTATCGCGGCGACACGCTCCGGCGATTCCCGGCCGTGAAGCTGCAACATATCGGGGCGCAGGGCAGCAACGATCGCGGCAAGCTGGTCATCGTCGGCGTCAACGCTCAGCGCGACGATCTGCGCCCGGCCGCGGGCCGGTTCGGCCAATGCCGCGGCGGCGTCACACGTCACGTTGCGCGGACTGGCATCGAAGAACACGAAGCCGACCATGTCGGCGCCCGCTTTTAGCGCCGTATCGACATGGTCAAGGCTTGTCAGGCCGCAGATTTTGACGGTCGTTTTCATGGCGCTCACCTGACACGAAAGCGGCCAAAAGTCCAACGCGGCGGGTGCCCCGTCAATGCCTCACTCAGCGCTGACCGATATCCTCGACGGCCCGGATCAGCCGGTCAAGATCCTGCCGCCGCGAAAGCCGATGGTCGCCCTCGCGCACCAGCGTCAGAACCGCATCGTCGAGCGCCAGTTTCTCCATCAGCGCCGTGGCATGGGTCCATGGCACGTCGGTGTCGAGCATACCCTGGAGGATATGCACCGGGCAGCCGACGTCGATGATCGCCTCGCCGAAACAATGCCCCTTGCCGTCCTCGATCAGGGCGCGGGTGATGATATAATCTTCCTCCGAATACTCCGAGCGCTGGGCGTAATACCCCTTTTCTTCAAGCTCGCGCCTGGCCGCTTCATCGAAACGATCCCACATCAAAGTCTCGGTCATGTCCACCGCCGGGGCGATCAGCACCAGCCCGGCCAATCGCTCCCCCTCTCCAGCTTCGCGCAGGGCCTTTGCCAGCAGCAGCGCGATCCAGCCGCCCATCGAGGAGCCGACGACGATCTGCGTGCCGCTGGTGAAACGCTGGAAGACGCAAAGCGCTTCTTCCAGCCAGCGCGAGATGGTGCCGTCTGCAAAACTGCCGCTTGATTGTCCCCCTGCTGAGCGGCCCCCTTTTGAGCGGCCATGACCGGAATAGTCGAACCGGGTCGCCTGCCGCCTATTTTGCGCCGCCCAATCGTCCAGCGCTTGCGCCTTTGAACCTTGCATGTCCGATTTGAAACCGCCGAGCCAGAACACGCCAGGGGCTGCGCCCGGCCGGTGAAGGACGGCGATCTGGCGGCCGTCCTCGCCAACGCGCAGCCGTTTTTCCTCTGCCAGGCCTTCCGCAATCGTCTCGATCATCCTATATCCCGCGCGATTTTGCTGATGCCGACAAAGATCATTGGTTGACTTTATCCACCGATGCCCGGATTCTTGTTTGCCTTCGATCTTGCAAGGATATGTTGAGGCACAACGGTCGAAGGCGGTATAACGCATAGGATTGTTTAACGGGAGAAGGAGACCCAAACCATTCGCAGACCCCATCGCGCACCGCCTTCCGTCAAGGTGGGCCCACGCGTCAATGACGAAATCCAGGTTCCGGAAGTCCAGCTTATCGATCACGAGGGCGAAAACCATGGAATTGTCCCCATCGAAGAAGCGCGCAACATCGCCGATGACGCTGGTCTCGATCTTGTCGAGATATCTCCGACCTCCAAGCCGCCGGTATGCAAGATTCTCGATTACGGCCGCTTCAAATACCAATCCCAGAAGAAGGCCTCCGAAGCCCGCAAGAAGCAGAAGACGGTCGACGTCAAGGAAATCAAGATGCGGCCGAACATCGACACGCATGATTATGACGTGAAGATGCGCAATGCCGTCCGTTTTCTGGAGGACGAGGACAAGGTCAAGGTGACCATGCGTTTCCGCGGCCGCGAAATGGCCCACCAGGAACTCGGACTGCAAGTCCTTCACAAGGTCCGCGACGAACTGGCCGATCGCTCCAAAGTCGAGTTCGAGCCCAAGCTGGAAGGTCGCCAGATGACAATGATCCTTTCGCCGCTGCCGGCAAAGACGGGCGGCCACAAGGCCAAACCGAAGGAGCCAGCGGCAGCGACGACCGCCGAGGAAACCACGCCGGCGCCGGATCAGGCCGCGAGCGAGGAGAAACGCGGGGAGGCGGGCGAGAGCGCCGAAAAATCCGCGGCGGCGGTGGCCGGAGAAGCCTGAAAACCGGGCTGGCCGGCTTCGTCCCGCCAGCCTCCACATCGCGGCCCCATACGGGGGCCCATACTGGCTTGCGCACATCGGCTTGCGCGCAGCAACGCGGGCGGCTATAAGCCCGCCTGCCGGACCGCCCGGCCCCCGGTTATCCGGGAAAAGGGCATGCCGTGGCGGTCCTCAATGCTCAAATCACTGAGCGCTCAATGTAAACGAGCAACACGACGTGGCTCCGTTTGGCGGAACCAAAGTCGTATATGGAGAGCAGAATGCCCAAGATGAAGACCAAATCGGGCGCCAAGAAGCGTTTCAGGGTATCGGGCACTGGCAAGATTATCGGCCAGCAGTCCGGCAAGCGTCATGGCATGATCAAGCGGACCACCAAATTCATCCGCAACGCCCGCGGCACCACGGAGCTGTCGAAGCCGGATTCGCGCATTGTCCGCAAATTCCTGCCCTACGGCTAACCGACCCGGTTTGCGACCGTCGCAAACCGGCCGTCGCAAACCAGTCGTCGCAAACTGACGTTTAGGAGATCAGACCATGGCACGTGTCAAACGGGGCGTCACCACCCATGCCCGGCACAAAAAAATTCTCAAGCAGGCCAAGGGCTATTACGGCCGCCGCAAGAACACCATCCGCATCGCCAAGCAGGCAGTGGAGAAGGCTGGCCAATATGCCTATCGCGACCGCCGCGTCCGCAAGCGCAATTTCCGCGCTTTGTGGATCCAGCGCATCAATGCCGCAGCGCGCCTGAACGGCCTGACCTATGGCCGTTTGATCGACGGGCTCAACAAGGCCGGCATCGAGGTCGACCGCAAGGTGCTCGCCGACCTTGCCGTTCATGAACCGGAAGTCTTCACGGTCCTTGCCGGCAAGGCGAAGGAAGCCCTGGCTTATCTGAAGGAGATGACGGCGAACGAGTTTGAAACCGCTGTTCACTAAGCGGCGCGCTCCGGAGGCTGATTGACAAGGGGTGGCGCCGCCGCCCCTTTTTCTTTGCAACCCGTTTGCTAAAAGACCCCGGCACTTCGCTCAAGGCACACGACCATGTCACTCGCGACCGATCTGGAAACACTGGAATCAGACATTGGCGCCGCCATCGCCGGCACCGGCGACGAACGCGCGCTGGAGGCCGTTCGGGTCTCCGCCCTTGGCAAGAAGGGCACGGTTTCTGAGCTCTTGAAGAGCCTTGGCGCGATGACGCCGGAAGAACGCAAGACCGCCGGCCCGGCGCTGAACGGTTTGAAAAACCGTGTCGCCTCGGCAATCGAAACGCGCCGCGCCGCGCTGCGCCAGGCCAATCTGGAACAGCGGCTGAAGAGCGAAACCATCGACGTCACCCTGCCGGTGCGGCCCGAACAGGCCGGCAGCGTCCACCCGGTCACCCAGGTCTGGGAAGAGGTCATTGCGATTTTCGCCGATATGGGCTTTGCCGTCGCCGAAGGCCCGCATATCGAAACCGACTGGTACAATTTCGGCGCCCTCAACATTCCCGAAGAGCATCCGGCGCGCCAGGAGCACGATACCTTCTATTTCAATCCCAGGGCGGATGGTTCGCGCATGGTGCTCAGAACCCACACCTCGCCGGTACAGATCCGCACCATGGAGACGAGCCAGCCGCCGATCCGCATCATCGCGCCGGGCCGCACCTTCCGCTCCGATTCCGACCAGACCCACACGCCGATGTTTCACCAGGTCGAGGGCCTGGTCCTCGACGAGACCACCCATATGGGCCATCTCAAGGGCTGCCTGGAAGCGTTCTGCAAGGCGTTCTTTGAGGTCAAAACCCTCAAAATGCGTTTCCGCCCGTCGTATTTCCCCTTCACCGAACCCTCCATGGAGGTCGATATCGGCTGCCATTGGGAGGGCCGCGAACTGAAGATCGGCGAGGGCGACGACTGGCTGGAAATCCTCGGCTCCGGCATGGTCCACCCCAATGTCATCCGCGCCGGCGGCCTCGACCCGGACAAGATCCAGGGCTTTGCCTTCGGCATGGGGATCGACCGCATCGCCATGCTCAAATACGGCATTCCGGATTTGCGCGCCTTCTTCGAGGCCGATCTCAGATGGCTTCGCCATTACGGCTTTTCCGCCCTCGACATGCCGAGCCTGGCGGAAGGGCTGAGCAGTTAGCAGTGCGAAGTATAGGATGAACAAAGTCAAATCGACTAACCAAAATGTTCCCAATCGCGGTAGCGGCGTTTGGGTGGCAGGTTCATGGCCTGTGGGTTGGTATTGTTGTAGCGATATTGTTTGTTCTCGCGATCAGTGGAGCTAAAAAATGTTGAACTGGTATAATTGAATAGACTATGACCCGCGACGAGATCATTGGAAAGCTGCGCGCCCACGAGGCCGATTTGAAGGCTGAAGGCATCGCCCATCTTTTTCTCTTCGGCTCCTACGCACGCGGAGAGGCAGATGCGGCTTCCGATGTCGATCTGTTCTTCGACTACGCTCCCGGTAGAGCCTTCAGCCTACTCGATCGGATCGGCGTCAAACACCGGCTTGAAGATATTCTGGAATGCTCCGTTGACGCCCTGACGCGCCGCAGTCTTCATCCGATGGTTGCCGGCAGGGCTGAATCAGAAGCTGTTCGCGTGTTTTGATGCGGGATATCGACAAGAAGACGCTTACCGCGATCTTTGATATCCGTTCGGCTATCGACGAATTGCGCACCCTATTGGAGGGAAGAACTCCGAAGGAGATTAACGCCTCTGTTCAACTTCGATGGGCAAGTGAACGCGGGCTTGAAATTGTCTGCGAAGCGACCCGAAGAATTGATCAAAGCTTCAAGGATCAAGAGAATAATATTCCTTGGCGACGCATCATCGACATGGGGAACGTCTTGCGCCATGCCTATGACAAGATCGATCCCGAGGAAATCGTGGCAACGGTCCGGAATGACCTGGAACCTTTTCAGGCGGCGCTTGACCGCATTGAGCGGCGTATTGAAAATAAAGGTCAAAAGCCATGAAATTCACCCTTTCCTGGCTGAAATATTTCCTGGAGACCAACGCCACGGCGCGGCAGATCGCCGATGCCTGCACGCAAATCGGCCTGGAACTGGAAAGCCTGAGCGATCCGGCCGAGGCGCTGAAGGCCTTCACCATCGCCCATGTCCTGGAGGCCAGGCCGCATCCCGACGCCGACCGGCTGCGCGTCTGCATCCTCGATGTAGGTCCGGATGTGAATGGCGGCAAGCCGGTGCAGGTGGTCTGCGGCGCGCCCAATGCCCGCACCGGCATGAAGGGCGTCTTTGCGCCGCCAGGCAGCCATCTTCCCGGTACGGGCATGGATCTGAAACCGGGAATCGTTCGCGGCGTGGAGAGTAACGGCATGCTGTGTTCGGAGCGCGAACTGATGCTTTCCGACGATCATGAAGGCATTATCGAATTGCCCGATGATGCGCCGCTCGGCGCGTCATACGCCGAATATGCCGGCCTCAACGACCCGGTTATCGACGTTGGCGTCACCCCGAACCGGCCCGATGCGCTCGGCGTCTACGGCATTGCCCGCGATCTCGCCGCCAAGGGCGTCGGCACCCTCAAACCCTATGCGGTCGAGCCGGTGGCGGGCACGTTTGCCTCGCCGATCAAGGTGAGCCTGCGCTTCGATGATGGCGACAACAATCCCTGCCCGCTCTTTATCGGCCGCTATTTCCGCGGCGTGAAAAACGGCGCCTCGCCGCACTGGATGCAAAAGCACCTGCGCGCCGTCGGTCTGCGGCCGATTTCCGCGCTTGTCGACATCACCAACTACGTCACGCTGAGTTTTGCCCGGCCGCTGCACGTCTTCGACGCCGACAAGGTCACCGGCGACATCCATGCCCGCCTTGCCAGCAGCGGCGAGGAAATCGCCGCGCTCGACGGCAAGACCTATGCGCTCGATGAGACCATGACCGTGATTGCCGACGATAACGGTCCCGAAGCGATTGGCGGCGTCATGGGCGGCGAGCCATCGGGTTGCACTTCCCGTACCGTCAATGTTTTCCTGGAAGTTGCATGGTTCGATCCGGTGCGCACCGCCACGACCGGCCGCAAGCTTGGCATCCAGTCCGATGCCCGTTTTCGCTTCGAGCGCGGTGTCGATCCAGCTTTTGTCGAAAAAGGCGCGCAAATCGCCACGGCGCTGATCCTCGATATCTGCGGCGGCGAAGCCTCCGAACTGGTGATTGCCGGCAAACCGCCGCTGAAAAACGCTTCCCTTTCGCTGCGCATGGACCGGGTGCGGACGCTGACCGGCGTCGATATTGCATCGGCCGAACAGACGCAGATTCTGGAGCGGCTTGGCTTTGCCGTCACCGGCACCGGCGACACGGTCGAGGTCGCCGTACCAACCTGGCGACCGGACATCCATGGCGAAGCCGACCTGGTCGAGGAGATCACCCGCATCTACGGTCTTGAGCGGATCGACAACGTGCAATTGCCAAAAATCGAGACGGTGACCAGCGCCAAGATTTCCACCGCTCAGCGCCGCCGCTTTCAGGCGGTCCGCGCTCTGGCGGCCCGCGGCCTCAACGAGGCGGTGACCTGGTCGTTCCTGCCCCGCGCGCAGGCGGAACTGTTTGGCGGTGGCAAACGCGAATTGCAGCTCGCCAATCCGATATCCAGCGAACTCTCGCACATGCGGCCTTCGCTGCTGCCCCTGCTGATCGCCGCGACCGGCCGCAATTGTGACCGTGGTTTTGATGATTTCGGGCTGTTTGAGGCGGGCCAAGTCTATCACGGCGACAGACCGCCGGACGAACGGCTCCATGTCGCCGGCATCCGCACCGGCAAGACCGCGCCCCGGCACTGGGCCGGCGCGGCCCGGCCTGTCGATATTTACGACGCCAAGGCCGATGCCCTGGCCGCGCTCGATGCCGTTGGCGCGCCGGTCGCCAGCCTGCAGATCGCCGCCGGCGGGCCGGCCTGGTATCATCCCGGCAGGGTCGGCACGCTGCAGCTTGGACCGAAGAACCAGATCGCCGTATTTGGCGAAATCCACCCGCGCGTTCTTGCCGCAATGGACGCTGAAGGACCGCTGATCGCCTTTGAGATCGACCTTGACGCGGTGCCGCAGCCGAAAGCCGCCAAAACCACTCGGGCCGCGATGACCACTTCCGATCTTCAGGCGGTGACCCGCGATTTTGCCTTTGTCGTGGAGGCGGGCGTCACGGCGGAACGCATTCTTCGCGCCGCCCGCGGCGCCGACAAGGCGCTGGTTTCCAATGTCTCGGTCTTCGACATATTCGAGGGCGAGGCGATCGGCGTCGGCCATAAATCGGTGGCCATCGAAGTAACCCTGCGGCCTTCGGAACGCACCTTGACGGATGACGATATCGAAGCCGTTTCGGCAAAAGTCATCGGCGCGGTGGAGAAGGCGACCGGCGGCAGATTGCGCGCCTGATAACAAGGTACGGAGACTAAAGAGGGCGGAGGAGGATAACGCGGGTGAAGAATTAGTGATCGGTCACAATATATTAACAGGCCCTGTGCTAGCCATGCCGGGTCACGGAAATTGGATAGTGCAGGGGTTAGAATTATGCCAGATTCCGACACAAAACTTACCGACAAGCTCTCTGACCGTGCCTTCATCGGACGTTTTGTATTAGGCCTGTCGGCCACGATCATCCTTGTATGGAGCCTATCATTCTGGTTTCGCTGATTGGCTGATCGTGTTACGATTCAATACTTAGCTTTACAGCGTCTCCATACCTATCCGGTTGCCAATTGCTTAAGCCTGCGCGGCATCACCTATCCGCCGGCAGGGCCAGGGCATGCCGGCAATGCCTGTCAGGGAAATCGCGGCGCGTCCGGCATGCCGAAAAGGCCACAACAGCTGCAATTATGTGATCGCCGCGATCTCTTCGGTGGAAAGATTGCCCGGAACGATGGTGATCGGAACCGGATATCCGCCTGATCCGGTGGCCGCGATCGAGGAGACCAGCGGGCCGGGACCTTCCGTCGATTCGCTGGCGCCGAGGACGAGGACGGCGATATCTTCATCCTCCTCGATCAGCGCCCGGACTTCTTCGGCTTTCTTGCCCTCGCGGATCACCAGTTCCGGCTCGATATCGGAGAATTCTCGGGCCATTGCCGCAAATCGCTCAAGCACCTCTTCGGCATTATCCCGCCCTTCGGCCCGCATGACGTCTTCAACGCCGAGCCAGTGCTGAAAATCGCCCGGCTCGACCACGAACAGAATGGTCAGGCCGCCATTGGTGCGCTCGGCCCGACCGGCGGCAAAAGCCAGGGCCACCGGGCATTCCGGCGAATCGTCGATGACCACGAGGAATTTCCGCGTATGGCCTTCTTCTCGTGATCGTCTGGTCCGCATCATCGTTTTCATGCTGCCATCGCCTGTCGCCGGCGGCAAGCGATTAGGCCGTCGCCTTGCGCGTGCGCAAAAGCCCGGCAATGTCCTTGACCGCATCCATCACCGGGCTTGCGATTGCTTCGGCCCGCGCCGCGCCATCGGCAAGAATGCCGTCGATATAGTCCGGATCGGCCTTGATCCGCTTCATTTCCGCGCTGATTGGCGCCAGTTTTGCAACCGCAAGGTCGGACAGGGCCGGCTTGAATGCGGAAAACTGCGCCCCGCCATAATCTTTCAGCACATCGGCCTTGGTCACCCCGGCAAGCGCTGCATAGATGCCGACGAGATTATCGGCTTCCGGCCGCTCTTTCAGGCCGTCGGGTTCGCTCGGCAGCGGCTGCGCATCGGTGCGCGCCTTGCGGATTTTTTGGGCAATGGTGTCGGCGTCGTCGCTCAGATTGATGCGCGAATATTCCGAAGGCTCCGACTTCGACATTTTTCTGGTGCCGTCGCGCAGGCTCATGACCCGCGTCGCCGGCCCGGTGATCATCGGTTCCGGTAAGGGAAAGAAAGCCTCGCCATGGCCGTGCGCGGCGATCGAGGCGGCAAAATCGTTGTTGAACTTCTGGGCAATGTCGCGGGACAGTTCCAGATGCTGTTTCTGGTCTTCGCCGACCGGCACATGGGTGGCCCGGTAGGCCAGGATGTCCGCCGCCATCAGGTTCGGATAGATGAACAGGCCGGTGGAGGCTTTCTCAGCGTTCTTGCCGGTCTTTTCCTTGAACTGGGTCATCCGGTTGAGCCAGCCCAGACGCGCCACGCAATTGAACACCCAGGCCAGTTCGGCATGGGCGCTCACCTGGCTCTGGTTGAAGATGATGCTTTTCTTCGGGTCCAGGCCGCAGGCGATATAGGCAGCCGTCAGCTCGCGGATATCCTGGACGAGGCTTTGCGGATCCTGCCAGAGCGTGATGGCGTGCAGATCGACGATGCAATAGATGCAGTCATGGCTCTCCTGCATGCGCACCCAGTTCACCATGGCGCCGAGATAATTGCCCAGATGCAGATTTCCCGTCGGCTGCATGCCGGAGAAAACGCGCTTCGGGAAGTCGGTCATGATCTCTGCACCTTGGTATCAGCTTCCGGGGTATCAGGGTCCGGTCGCCGGCGCGCCTTATCGCCAATGCGGCCGCGCGTTGCAAGTTCTCATTCGCCTTTATCCGGCAAGGTCTTGCCGCCGCGTTGCCGCGCCATGGCGGCGAGCGCCTTCAGATCGGCGGCGCCCAGAAGTTGGGCCAGCACGAAATACAAGGCCGCCCCGCCGGCGACAAGCAGGCCGAGCGCTCCCGCTTGCACGACAAGAGCGCTATCGGGCCGCAGCGCTGCCCCGGCAACGCCAAGCCCACCCCAAAGCGCCACTGCCATAATCAGGCTCGCCACGCAAAGCAGGCCGCCGCGTTTCATGCTGGAAGCCTCGACCGGCCAGTGGCCGCGGCGCATCAGCAAACCAAACAGCAGCGCCGCATTGACCCAGCCGGCCAGTGTCGTTGCCAGCGCAATGCCGGCTTCGCCCATCACCGGAAAAAGCGTCAGGCTAAGCGCGACATTCAGCACCACGGCGACGCCGGCCACATACATCGGTGTCTTTGTGTCCTCACGGGCGAAGAAGCCTGGCAAAAACACCTTGATCAGGACAAAGGCTGGCAAGCCGAGCGCGAACCAGGCCAGCGCGGCGGAAACGATGGCCGTTGTTTCGGGCAAAAACGCGCCGCGCTCAAACAGCACCCGCACCACCGGTTCAGGAATGACAAACAGGGCCGCCGCCGCCGGCAGGGTCAGAAACAGCGCGAATTCCAGCGAGTGGTTCTGCAAATTCGCGCTTTTTTCCCGATCGCCCCCTTTCAGCGCCCGCGAAAGTTCCGGCAACAGCACGACGCCGATGGCGATGCCGACGACGCCGAGCGGCAACTGATAGACGCGATCGGCAAATTGCAGGACGGCGATCGCGCCGGCCTTCTGGCTGGCAATGATCTGGCCGATGAACAGGTTGATCTGGGTGATGCCACCGGCCAGCGCCGCCGGGCCGGCCAGCACCAGGAGCCGCCGCACGGCGGGCGTCATGCGCGGCCGGGCCAGCGTCAGCGGAAATCCGGCCTTGCGCACGGCGACCGCCAGAAACAGCAACTGCGCCAGTCCGGCGGTGAAGACGCCCCAGGCCATCAAATGCCCGATTGCCTCGGCGGGCAGGCCGCTGGCGATCGCAGCGCCCAAGACGGCGATCAGAATGATGTTCAAAAGCACCGGCGCGAAGGCGGCGGCGAAATAGCGATGCAGCGCGTTGAGCACGCCGCTTGCCATGGCGACCAGCGACATGCAGGCCAGATACGGAAACATGATCCGCGCCAGAAGCACCGTTAAGTCGAATTTCGCCGGATCGTCGGCAAACCCCGGCGCGATGATGGTCGCAACGAAAAACGGCGCCGCCAGTTCGATCAGCGCAGTGAAAACAATGAGCAC
>SMVA01171910.1_pt1 | contig 16644 bp, 10 predicted proteins | sample 2456451 | NCBI WGS metagenome assembly SMVA01 (sample SAMN11095933, study PRJNA526329) | marine sediment metagenome | biome: Marine sediment; feature: Surficial sediment; material: Deep marine sediment; isolation source: Hadal surficial sediment | place: Pacific Ocean | collected 2014-05 | depth...
CAGAAATATCCGCTTAATGTGCGGCGAATTCACTCCAATGCCTGTTCGAGATCCGCAATCAAATCGTCAACGGACTCGATACCAATAGACATGCGGATCAAATCCCTGGGGATTGGACTGCGCTCTCCCTCGATCGAGTAACGATGTTCGATCAAACTCTCGACGCCGCCAAATGATGTCGCGCGGGTAAATACCTTACATCGTTTGACAACATTCAATGCGCCTTCTGCACCGCCTTTGACGTGAATCGACAGCATCCCGCCAAATCCGCCGGTCATTTGCCGCCTGGCGATTTCATGGCCGGGATGGCTCGGCAAACCCGGATAGCTGACGGCTTTGACATTCGCGTGACCCTCGAAATGATCTGCAAGTGTCAGCGCCGACTCAGAGACTTTCCGAATACGCAGAAAAAGCGTGCGCATTCCGCGTTGCAAAAGAAAGGCCTCGAAAGAACCCAGAATTGCTCCCGCGTCGGTACGAAGCTCACACACACTTTCCCAGAATTCGTCTTCTTTGGCGGTTACCACAGCGCCGGCGATAATGTCGCAATGACCGTTCAGGTATTTGGTTGCCGAGTGAATGACGATGTCGGCGCCGTGCTTTATCGGCTGTGTCAGCACAGGCGTCGGAACCGTGGAATCCACTGCCAGCAACGCACCGGCTCCATGCGCGATTTCGGAGGCGGCTGCAATATCGATTACATCCCAGGTCGGGTTGCACGGCGTTTCGATCCAGACCAGCTTGGTCTTGCCTTTCTTGACAGTGTGCGCGAGCGAATCCGGATCAGTAGTTTCGAAGAAGTCCAGGCCTAATCCCCAGGTGTCGCAAAATTTGACCAGCCAGTTACGCAATCCCCAGTACATGATCTTCGGCGCCACGATTTGATCGCCAGGCCGCAAGGATTGCACGACGGCCATCGCCGCGGCAGTACCGGAGCTGAACAACAGGGCAGCCGGCGCGCCCTCGAGTTCAGCGAGTACTTTTTCGGCCACGAGGAAGCCCGGATTTTCGGCACGACCGTAGCTGTGTCGGGTGTTGATCAGTTGGTAGTTTTCATCACGAACGAATGTCGAAGAGGGGTGAATTGCGGGGCTGAGCGCACCGGTCATGGCATCGATATGATGCAAGGCCTGAGCGTTTATGGTCTCTGGTGAAAGATTTTTATCCTTTACCATTCGAATAAATGTCTCGTTCCGAAATTAAATCGGATGATACACTTAGTTTCTGAATGCGGCGTTAAAAATCAACACCAGAGAATTAGCCGGTATGAGTAGAAATCCCCGCTACGATATTCTTTTCGAACCGGTCAGGATCGGTCCTGTAACCGCACCGAATCGCTTTTACCAGGCGCCTCATGCGCTTGGCACCGGAAATCAGATGCCTAACACGCGTGCTGCCATGCGTGAAGTCCGCGCCGAAGGCGGCTGGGGTGTCGTCAACACCGGCTACTGCTCGATCCACCCAAGCTCTGATGACTCGCCGTTGCCGTACTGTCGCTTGTGGGATGACGAAGACATAAAGGTACATTCCTTGATGGTCGATGCGGTGCATCGGCACGGGGCTCTGGCAGGTGTCGAGTTATGGCACGGTGCGAGCGGCGTTGGGAATCGCCTGACCCGCGTGACGCCATTGTCTGTCTCCGGTGTTTCTTCTGGCGGGTCGTACCCGGGCTGGATCAGCTTGACGAAATCCCGGCCCATGGATCGGCAGGATATTCGCGACTTACGACGCTGGCATGTCGATGCTGCCAGGCGCGCGCGATCGGCGGGCTTTGACATTGTGTACGTCTATGCCGGCATGGGATATGGGCCTTACCAGTTCCTGTTGCCCTGGATGAATCATCGGACAGACGAATACGGCGGCAGTCTGCAGAATCGAGCACGACTCATGCGTGAGATTATCGAGGAAGTGAAGGAGGCGGTCGGCCAAACCTGTGGCGTGGCCGTGAGATTCAGCAGTGACGAACTGCTCAAAGTACCTGGCGAGACAATGCAGACCGAAGCCCATGAGCTTATTTCGATGTTGTCGGACCTCCCGGATCTGTGGGATGTGAAGGCGTCGAGTTGGACCGTTGAAACCGCATCGGCTCGGTTCAGCGAGCAGGGAGCGCAGGAACCGCTGGTGAGTTTCGTGAAGGCGCTAACTTCAAAACCCGTGGTGGGTGTCGGTCGCTTTACATCACCGGATGAAATGGTCAGCCAGATCAAGCGCGGCATACTCGATCTTATCGGTGCGGCCCGCCCGTCAATCGCGGATCCGTTTTTGCCAAACAAGATCAACGAAGGTCGCGAAGACGAGATTCGAGAGTGCATCGGCTGCAATATCTGTGTGTCGTCTTATCACGACGGTGTTCCGCTTCGTTGCACTCAAAACCCGACCATGGGCGAAGAATGGCGACGGGGCTGGCATCCCGAGCGCATCCCACCCGGCAATCCTGAACAAAGCATATTAATCGTCGGCGCAGGGCCGGCCGGGCTCGAATGCGCCCGGGCGCTGGGACAGCGTGGCTTTGCAGTTACTTTGGCCGAGGCGCGCGAGCAACTCGGCGGTCGCGTTACCATCGAATCGAAATTACCCGGGCTGGCTACCTGGGCGCGGGTGCGCGACTATCGGACGAACCTGATTCAAACGATGGCGAACGTGGATGTGTATCGTGGTAGCCCGCTGTCGGCACAAGATGTCATCGATTTCGGATGTGATTACGCGGTCATTGCAACAGGCGCGCAGTGGACGCGTGAGATTCCACGGACAAACGGATACCCGGTCAGTGAAATTGAAGGCGATGCAGTTTTTACGCCGGATGATATCCTCGACGGTGCAGAGCCTGAAGGCCCGGTCGTCATATACGATTTCGATCACTATTACATGGGGAGTTGCCTGGCCGAATTATTGCGGCAGCGGGGCAGCGAGGTCACGATTGTGACGCCGGCGAACGCTATATCTGCCTGGACATTCATGAACAACGAGTTGGCCGAAATCCGCGTCAGGATGATCGAACTCGGAATTGGCACTGTGTTTGAACATCATGTCACCGGATTCAGCGACGGTGTATTGCAGTTGAGCAGCATCTATCGCGGCATCGATGCCCGTTCGATTGACTGCGGGTCGCTGCTTGTCGTCGGTGTCAGAACCGGAAATGATGGCCTGTATCAAGAGCTGAATTCAGACGCCGATCGAATTGCAGATTCCGGCTTGATTTCTGTGCGCAGCATCGGAGACTGCCGGGCGCCCGGAACTATCGCTCACGCCGTGTACTCTGGACACGAGTGTGCCAGAAATATCGATGCTGGCGACTCCATACCACCCATGGCCTGGGAGCGGGCGACGATTTTATCCGAGGTTTAGTGATTCAGGCTAGGGAGGCCTTTCGGCCTTTGATGTGATTGTTACAATTCGATCACTGTAAAAACCATTGTAATCGGTTCGCCCGGTCAGACTGTAGGCACCAATGTTGCCGAATTCAAGGTGGTCACCAGGACGAATGTCAAGCGGCAAAGGAACAAGTCCCGGCAGCGTGTCTGTCGAGTCACACGTCGGGCCGTTTATTTGAAATTCCATGGTCTGGCCCTCAAGCGGCTTACCATTGCGGTAGGACCGCACCGGAAAACGGTCAGGCCCATCGATGCGAAGCAGCCAAAATATGCCGAACATCCCGTCGTTGAGATACAAACGATTGTCTTTGCGCAACAAGACCTCAACAACAGCCGACATACCGGGCGCCGAAAGTGCGCGTCCTGGTTCACCAAGCACCTCCGCGTTATCCGACAGGGGCAGCGTAGCAACGGCCTCTGCCACCGCTCTGAAGTATTCTTCTAGTTGCGGTACGACAAAGCCGGGATATGATTTCGGATAGCCGCCACCCACATCAATCAGACGCAGCCGGAACGGCAGCTGTTCGAGAACCGACTTGGTAACGGACATGGCATATCGATACGCGTCGGGATCAGTAACGGACGATCCCACGTTGAACGCCAGTGCCGATTCGGCACCGCTGTCCCGGATGGATTGCAGCAATTGCGGCATCTCTTCCGGCGGTGCGCCGAATCTTGCCGACAAATCCTCCATCGCCGATTCGTGATGAACTGCCATGCGAGCGAATATGACGGATCGGGATGTTTCGATTTCCTCCACGAGCGCCGCCAGTCCGCTCAGGTGATCAACCACAAAATGCCGCACACCGTGTTTTTCCTGTGCTTCTCGAGCCGCTCCTCGAATGCGAACAGGAGTCATGAAGTACTTCTTGGCACCCGGAAAGAGGGTGTCAACCTGCTCTATTTCCGGCAACGACGCGCAGTCGAAATGACGAATACCCGCGTCCGTCAACAGACGCAGAATAGTCGTGTTGGAGTTCGCCTTGACTGCGTATAAAACGCGGCCCGGAAATCCTTTGAGAAATTCTTTCGTGATCTCACGATATACGTGCGGGAAAATACAGTAGACCGGATCTTTCGGGCGCTCTGTTCGCAGAAGATTTCCCACATCGGTATATTTTTCTATTGATTTAGGCATGTCAACTCCGCATCAGTGATCCACTCGGGTCATACGCTGCTTCGGGCAGGATGACAGCCGGCCTTCGCTGATCCACGACATGTACGGAGAATTCTTCTTTCGAAGCATTCAGAAATTGTGTTTTGATGTAAGCCAATGCCAGGCTTTTCTGAACCGTATGGCCATAAGTGCCCGAGGTGACGAAGCCGGCATACTCGTCTTTACACCAGACAGGCTCATAGCCCCAGGCATCCGCATCAATTGAATCGATTTCGAGTGTCACCAGCCTGTGTTCCGGTTCCGAATCACGGTCTGCCAGGGCTGCCTCACGGCCGATAAAACCGGCCTTGTCGTAATCGACAAATCGATCAAATCCACACATGACCGGCGTATAGTCCGGGCTGAACTCCCGCGACCAGATCCCGAAGCTTTTTTCCATGCCGAGTGATAACAGTGCGCGTATTCCGAAAGGCTTGATTCCGAGCTTTTCACCGGCCTCGAGTAAATGATCATACAGCGAACGCGCGTACACGACTGGCGTGTACATCTCGTAGCCCAGTTCGCCGGTGAAGGACAGCCGCGCCACCTGGCACGGGGCGATACCGACATCCATCGAGCGCACCGACATGAACGGCATCGACTCATTGCTCACATCTCCGGAAGCAGCCAGGCTCATCAGTTCACGCGAACCCGGACCGGCAATGACAATAGCGCTCAACTCATCCGAGCGATTGGCGATCCGGACATTTCTGTCGCCCACATGCTGTTCGAACCACAACATGTGGAATTCCTGCAGATAACCGGAACCGATGACCCTGAATTTATCTTGCGCGAGCCGCATAACGGTCATGTCTCCCTTCAGATGCCCGGAAGGCAGAAGTAACGGCCCCATGCGTATTTTTCCGAGTTCCGGCAAACGGCTCGCGAACAGGTACTCCATGAAGCCTTCGGCATCAGGGCCGGAAATTTCATACTTGGCAAAAGACGAGCCATCCAGAATGCCGACTCCGTCCCGCACCGCGCGGCATTCCTCGGCTACAGGCTCATGGGCGTTAGAACGTCTGAAGCTGGGGGTTTCCACCGGCTCACTGCCTTCAGGTGCAAACCACAACGGGAGTTCAAGGCCAAAAGAAGAACCGAACACGGCGTTGGCCTGTACCAGGCGATCGTGAAAGGCGGAAACCTTGTTGGGACGCGCGGCTGGCCACTCATCGTTCGGACACAGGAGGTAAAAGCGGTTTTGATAAAATTCATTCGCTTTTTCTATCGAGTATGCTTTGGTCGCAAATTTTCCGAAGCGATTAACGTCCATGGCGAAAACATCGCCCTCCGGTTCACCTTCGATCATCCATTGTGACAAGGCCAGCGCTATTCCGCTGCCCTGGCTGAACCCCGCCATAACTCCACAGCAGGACCAGTAATTTTGCACCCCCCGCACCGGTCCCACCAATGGATTGCCGTCAGGGGCGAAGGTAAAGGGCCCGTTGACAATGCGGCGAATTCCGGCATCGGCCACGGCTGGATACCTTTCAAAGCCACGCATCAGTTCGTCTTCAATATTTTCCAGTCGTGGTTCCAGCAGATCGGATTCACCGTAGTCCCATGGTGTGCCATCCAACGACCAGGGAGTGGAGTTCTTCTCATAGACTCCAAGCAGGACTCCGTTCCGTTCCTGGCGCAGATACATCTCTCCATCCAGATCCAGGACCAGTGGCAACTCACCATCCCACTGCGCCAGTTCATCCATGTCACCGGTGAGAATGTAGTGATGCTCCATCGGCACGATGGGCACGTGAACTCCGGCCATTCTTCCCACTTCGCGGGCCCACAAGCCGGCCGCATTGACCACATGTTCACAATGTATATTCCCCTTATCTGTTACCACCGTCCAGGACCCATCGGGCTTGTGGACCAGGTCCTCCACCATGGTTTTCAGATAGACTTCTGCACCGGCCATGCGGGCTGCCTTGGCCAGCGCATGCGTTGAGCCATAGGGATCCAGATTGCCCTCATTGCCCACGAACAGCCCACCGATGACATCCCGGGTGTCGATGATCGGACACAGGTCCCTGATTTCCCCAGGACCGACAAGCTGGCTTTCGATCCCCAGAACTTTCAGCTTTTCATGTTCGTAACGCACGTTTTCCCAGCGGTCCGGCGTGGCAGCCACATTGAGCCCCCCCGTCAGGTGCATGCCAACATCCTGACCGCTGATCTTCTCGACTTCCTTGTATACGGAAATCGCATAAGCTTGCAGCTTTGCCATGTTGGGGTCGCTGTTCATCGAGTGAAAAGCGCCGGCAGCGTGCCATGTGGATCCGGCCGTCAGTTGTTTCCGTTCAACCATGACGACATCGGACCAACCCAACTTGGTCAGGTGATACAGTACCGCGGCACCGACGATGCCACCTCCAATTACAACTACCCGGGTATGTTCTTTCATATTTGTGTCCTTTGTCGCAATCAACTCACCGAAATTTCGAATCACGTGTAATGGGGTCTTCGCTCGCTTGGGCCATCCAGCCGCTCAGGTAACGGGCATAACTCCGGTCAAAATACAGATCAAAGTGATTGTCATTGACCGCAACCATGAACAACGACACGTTTGCAAAGTGAGTGCGAACACATTGACCGGTCGTGAATGCTCTGGCGTGCATGTCAATTCCGCAACCCATCGCCAGAACCGTCCGGGCCGCCGGGCCCGTTAATGCAAAACACACATTGTGCGATGACATATCAGTCGCAGCATGCAGCTGACTCGACAGCGTGCGATCGATATGAGCGACAATGTCATCAGCCGCTTGGGTATCACTGGTGAGCAGCCACTGATCCGGACCCAGCCAGCAGGCTGCCGGATCTCCTGCGCGCCATTGCAGCGCCTGTTGAGGAAGTTGCAATGTTTTGCCTGCGGTGTCCGCGCCATTCGGGCGAACGCGTAGCCGCACCATCGATCGACCACTGATTTGACTGAGATTAAAACCAGTATGTTCAAGCATTCATTTTCTCCCCGGTGGGATCATAAAAAACCGGGTCCGTTATACGGACATCGAAAGTGCGTCCGTCATCGAAAACCGTCACGATCTCGCCTTTTCGCTCAAAGCCGCGCTCAAGCAAGCCGAGACCGATGGCCCGATTCAATGTCGGGCTGAAACATGCCGAAGTTACCATGCCCAGGCTACGGAATTTTTGGTCTTGCGATGTCACGAAATGCGCGCCCGGCAGCAGATTCTCATTGTCGTTCAGTGGCTCGACACCCACGAATTGCCGCCGATCCTTGCGTTGGTCCTGCGCCCGAAGCAGAGATCGTTTGCCGACGAAGTCGGCTTGTTTTTTGGCTACAATCCCGGCGAAACCTACATCCAGCGGATTGGTCGTACCATCCGTATCCCCACCCACGTGCAGATAACCTTTCTCGGTTCTAAGGACCATTAATGCTTCGGCGCCAATTGGCTCGATACGGCTAGCGCCGGCGTTCATCATTGCTTCTATCACGTCCTGGCAGTGATCTGCGGGAACATTGATCTCGAAGCTCATTTCGCCGGTAAAGCTGACCCGTTGTACACGTGCCGGTAAACCGAGGAACGTGCCTGTCGCTACCGCCATATGCGGCAAGGCCGCCGCCGAAAAGTCGATGTCGGACTCCATCTCCTGCAACAGGATTCGGGCATTCGGCCCGGCGATGGTTATCACGGCCCACTGGCTGGTGACCGATGAGATAATCAGCTCGAGATCCGGCCATTCACACTGGTGCCATTTCTCCAGCCAGTCGACAAAGTGATCTGCATTTGCCGAGGTCGTGCTGACCAGGTAATGATCGTCGGCCAACCTTGCAAACACACCGTCATCTATTACGATGCCGTTTTCGTTGAGCACGAGTCCGTAACGAATACGGCCGGGTTTCAATGTAAGCGCATTGTTGACGAAGATTCGATGAAGAAATTCGCCCGCATCCGGCCCTTTTAATTCGACCTTGCCGAGCGGTGAACCATCGAAGAGTCCCGCGCTTCGGCGTAGCGCCAGCACTTCTTCACGGATGGCAGTTTCGCGATCACGGCCATGGGTCGCGTAGTACTCAGGCCGCTTCCAGGGGCCATAATCTTCGAATACCGCATGGTTGGCGACATGCCATTCGTGAGCCGGTAACAGGCGCGCCGGAGTGTAAAAGTCGCCACGCCGTTGCCCGGCGATCGCGCCTAGGGGTACTGGCATGAATTGGGGTCTGAATGTGGTTGTGCCGACTTCTTCGATTGACCTTTCGGTTAAACCCGCAAGCAGCGTCAGTGCATTGAGATTGCTGGTCTTACCCTGGTCAGCGGACATTCCGGTGGTTGTGTATCGCTTCAGATGCTCGACAGAAACATAGTTTTCACGGACCGCCAATTCTATGTCCGCCACGGTGACGTCATGCATAAAATCAACCCATTGGCGCGAAGTGTCTCCAACCGGCGTTATTCTGATGGCCTCCAGCTTGTAACTGCGGATCAACGATGTTGCAACATCAGCCGGCGAACACTCAAAGCCGGCTTTGCTTGCTGCTTCTGAGCCTGCCCTCGCGCCTTCTGTCAGTGCATCGGCCAGTGAGAACCTGCCATTGGCAGCGCCGGCGACCGTTACTTTCTGTCGACACTCCTTGGGTACAAAACAGGCCAGGCCGGCGTCATATTGTAAGCTTCCGCCGGCCTGCGAATAAAGGTGAATGCATGGATTGAAGCCACCCGAAATCGCCAAACCCTGGCAAGCTATTTTGCCAATTGACTTGACCGCGGACCGGCCATCATCGGACAGCTTAGCAACACTGATCCCCGCCAGTACCTTGCTGCCCATCGTATCCAGAACAACAGATCCCGCCATGATCGGTATACCGCGCTTTTCGGCTTCCTGTGAAATTTCATCCGCAATGTTTTTTCTTGCATCGATGATTGCAGGGACGTGGATTCCTTTGTCCTGCAAGTTAAACGCTACTTGATAAGTTGAATCATTGTTGGTCGCCACCGCCATGACGTCGGCGGGCCTGACGGCATAGCGATTCACGTATTCCATTGCAGCAACGGCCAGCATGATGCCCGGTCGATCGTTATTTTCAAACACCAGTGGTTGCTCGATGGCGCCGGTGGCCAGCAGGACTTCTTTTGCCCTGATTTTCCAAAATCGTTTAACACCGGTTGTTGACCGGTCAATGATGGTAAGGACATTGTGATCGTAGTAGCCCGAAACCGTCGACGATGTCATGACGGTGACGTTCGCTGCATCTTCAAGTGCTGATCCTGTTCTGCTGATCCACAGATCGGAGTCAACGGCGTTAATCGGCGCGGGTTCAGCGAGCAGGCTGCCGCCCAGCTCATGGTCCTGTTCAACCAGCAACACGCGCGCGCCACTGTTCGCCGAGCTCAATGCTGCCGCCAGACCTGCCGGCCCCGCACCGACAATCAGCAGGTCGCAATGCAGATTGTGATGGAAGTACTTGTTGCTGTCCTCGCCCCGGGGCAAATGACCTAGCCCGGCCATGCGGCGGACAAAGCCCTCGTACCAGTGCCAGTTTGGCCACTTGAAAATCTTGTTGTAAAAACCTGCCGGCCAAAGTCTGTGGGTGAAATCAATCACGCGGCCCAGGTCAAAATTGACGCTCGGGAAGCCGCCTGGAGATTTGATCCGATGACCATCAATCAATGCGCGCATAGTGCTACGTACCACTGACAGTTCGCCATTGCGATCGGATGCGGTCAGCAGCGCATTGGTTTCCTCCACACCCGCGGACATGATGCCGCGTGGCCGATGAAATTTGAAACTCCGGTTAACCGTGCTGATGCCGTTGGCCAGCAATGCTGATGCGATGGTATCGCCCTGGTAGGCTTGAAAATTCTGGCCATTGAATTTGAATGAAAGAGGCTTGCTGCGATCAATTCGGCCACCCGATTTCAGGCGGTTTTTTTGTGAGGGAGTGCTAGCCCGCATATTGCACCAGTATCCCGGAAGTTGGCGCCGTACAGATGCGGCTGGGCGCCGGGCTAGTCACGATCCGTCACTGCCAGATCGGGTTTCGGCTCGCCCAGCTTGTACACGGTGTAAATTTCGTGAGTGACGGTATCCCGCGCCGCATTAAACCAGCGCCCGCAGCCGTATTTGTGCATCCATAGCTCGTAATGAACGCCTTTTGGGTTTTCTTTATTGAACAGATAGTCCGACCATTGGGCATCGTCGGCATCCAGCATGGGACGGGTAACGTGAGCTTCGCCGCCGAACGAAAACTCCAGTTCATCGCGCGTACCGCACCAGGGGCAGTTGATTCTCAGCATCAGTGCGCCACTCCCGAGGCCGCACCCTCGTCTATCAGTAAGCCGGATTTGAAACGCTCCAGCCCGAAGTCCCGGATCAACGGGTGCGGCTGGTCATTCGCTATGGTGTGGGCCATGGTTTCACCGCCCGCCGGAATGGCCTTGTAACCGCCGGTCCCCCAACCACCGCTGAAATAGAGATTCTGTACTGGCGTGTGTCCCATCAGCGGCGATGTATCCGGAGTAATGTCAACGATACCCGCCCATTGCCTCATCAGGCGCAAGCGGCTGAAGGCCGGTAGCAATTCCAGCAGCGCGGCGACGTTTTCCTGCAAAACGGGAATTCCTCCCCGTTGTGCGTAGCTGTTGTAAATATCCGCGCCGCCACCGAAAACCAGTTCACCACGATCGGACTGGCTCACATACATGTGAATAACTGAAGAAGTCACTACCGTATCGAGACAGGGTTTAATCGGCTCGCTGACCATGGCCTGCAATTGCATGCTGGTGACGGGCACGCGAAAACCGGCCATTTTTGCTAAATGACTGGTATGACCGGCAACGGCGAAACTGACGCGGTCGGCGCCGATCGTACCGCGTGTCGTTTTCACACCCATCACCCGACCGGACTGAATGTCGAATCCCGTAACCTCGCATTGCTGAATGATGTCTACGCCCAGGGCGCTGGCAGCACGTGCATAGCCCCAGACCACGGCGTCATGACGTGAAATTCCACCGCGGCGCTGAATAAACCCCCCGTGGACCGGAAAGCGGCAATCAAGATTGATCATCGGCACGAGTTTCTTGACCTCAAAGGGTGTCAGAACCTCGGCGTCGACGTCGTTGATCTTGATTGCATTTGCCCATCGCCGGATACCTTCAAGCTCATGCACGCTGTGCGCCAGTGTCAGGATACCGCGCTGGCTCAACATCACGTTGAAGTTGAGCTCCCGACTGAGATGTTCGTAGAGCCTCAGTGAGTGGTCAAAGAATGCAGCACTTTGCGGCCAGAAATAATTCGAGCGGGTTATTTGCGTATTTCTTCCCGAGTTGCCACCGCCGAGCCAGCCCTTATCCAGCACAGCAATATTTTTGACGGAGTGTTTCCTGGCCAGGTAATAGGCCGTGGCGAGGCCGTGACCACCGGCGCCAATAATAAGCACGTCGTAGCTTTTCTTTGGCTCAGGGGAGCGCCAGACGAGCGGCCATCCTTTGTGTCCGCCAAGAGCCTGTCGTGCAAGTGATAAAAACGAATACCCTTTCAACTCGACCGGTCCTGTCCGTATTCAAGCAGGTGCTTGAAAGTCGGAAACTTGTTATTGGGTTCTTGGGGCATATCAATTCTTCATCCAGCGCTTGACTATGATATGAAATCCCCCTTAAAAGTGAGGCTTTCTTCTTAATTGCCAGAGGAAAGTTGCCCTGAAGGCGGATTCCCACCCGGAATTATACGCACAAAACTGGAGCTCTTACAATTTCAAAATTCATTTCGTTTTATACTGTATAATACATCCCGATTAATTAAAAAAATAACACAGCATCTTATAAAGCGTTATACAACCTAACAATCTTCAGGTTTCTGCTTAATTTCCAGTACAATTGTTTGTTCGAATTCAACTTATATTGAGATGTTGGTGTACATTGTATAGTACTTCCAGCAAGCGGAAACTCAATTCCGGTCATAATCCTGGTCAATCAATGGGTATCGTTTCTTATTGTCGGGTTCGAAGAAGTCAACACACTCCGATTCAATCATCGTGAGGCCAGGGTTCAAGTCCGTGAATGGCGTTGCGGATGTCCATGGTCAGGTTGACCGATCCGACTTTCTGTCTGCTGTCAAAATCATAGAGGCTGATGGTAGACGGTGACGAACCGCCGGCCACGAATCGGTCGCCGATGGGACAAAGGCCGCGACCGAAGCCCTGGCGTGCGATGTTCGACTGGTCGATACTGGCGAATTCGATATCTGCTTGGTCGTACGTCACGATTTTGAATGCAATGTTTTCGCCATCGCGGCCGACGTAGCGAACGCAGTCGTTTTCTGTGTCGTTTAACAGGACCCCCTCACGATACGGACGGGCATTGTGGGCTCCGGCCGGGAGTGAGCAGACTTCGGACACCTCCATTTTACTATCGATATGCAACAAGGCCTGCGTACGCAGGCCGCTCAGATAAATCCCTGTGCTATCGACATGGACCATGTTGATGTGATAATTATTGACAGCTCTGGGGCCCATATCCCTGCGGGGATCGAATTTGTAGCCGGCCCATTGATTGTACTGCCGTTGCAGATGGAAGCCCCAGACGAATTTTTTCTTGACCAGATCAAAAGCGAGCAGGCTATCGAAACCTGTAGATGTCAGGAAAAGCATCTGCTCGAATCGGCAAATCTCGTGGCAGTGCTTCAGATAGTGGTTTTTACTGGTGGTCCTGATTTTGAAGCTGCGGTCGTAACGAAAAAGTTCGTCGCTTGCAGCAATCAGTATATCGTCACCGTTGAATGCGATGCCGCGCAGGCCCCGGTCACCACCGCGGCCCTCGAAGTTTATCTTACTCGTGTTCCAGTCGACCAACTGAACGACGTCCTGTTGCTCAAAATCGACCATAAATACGCCGCCGTGACTCTCGCCTTGCCGGCTGCCTCGTATAACGGATGTTGCGACGAGCTTTGGTAGTTTATCTGTCATCCGTATGTCATTGTCCTAAGAGTGGGCACGGTCAAGTTGGCGATTTTGGATTGAAACCATGCTCAATTTATTGAGCTCTCGATTCAATTTGGAGCTCGTAGCCAGCTGCCGACCGTTGATTTTATGTTCATCATTGTAAGCGTGACAGAACACTAGAGCAGGGGCGCCAACAACTCCATCAGTGGCTCAAGATGTTTCTCGAAGCGTCGCCAGGAATGGATCGAATCGGAGTAAATTGGCTGCCGCACCTGCTCCGAACTGGCCGTTACCACCGCCCGATCGGTCTCATAAAAGCGCAGGCAATTGTCTTCCCAGGGCAGACCGCAATGCTCGAGCAGCCGACGGGTCTGGATTTCCTGGTCCGCCACCATATCTTCGTAATGAACGTCCAAAACCTTGCCCGGCAGGATCTCGTGCCAGTAATCCATCATGCGTTGATACTCAAGATAATACTTGCCGAGTTCGACTAAATCGTAGGTGAACGCCTGTGCATTGTAAAACAACTGCTTGTAACAACCCATGCAGCTGTCCAATGGATGCCGGCGTGCATTAACCACTTTGGCGTTCGGCAAGATAAGCTTGATCAGGCCGATGCTGGCGAAATTGTTCGGCAATTTGTCCGTGAAGAACGAAGCGTCGCCGCGATAGCGCCGAGTCAGGGCAATGTACTGGTGCCCGAGAGTCGCCAGATCTTCGCCATAGTGCAGCAATGCTTGCGGATAGCCCACGCCATTTGGCTTCTGCAGATTCATCGCGTCAATGATGCGGGGCAATTCGGGTAGTTCGTGCGTACCATCGACCTGGCTGTGGCTCGCAAGAATCTGTTCAATCAGCGTCGAGCCCGATCGTGGCAATCCGACGATAAAAATCGGTGCAGGATCCGGATCGCCGTGACCTTTGTTTAACTGCAGAACCTCAGGCGTAATCGTTTTGATGATCTCGTCATGAGCAGTCGAAAGAACCAGGGGGTCGTAACTTTCGTTCGACCGCCTTAGTTTGGCTCCACGGTCGTACCGATCGAATGCCTGATCATAATTGCCGCGATCCTCATATGCTTTACCGAGTGCGTAATTGAAATTGGCGCGCCTTTCCTCGATCAGGCTCTCGTCGTCGACTTTTTCCTCCATCGTGGCGATTTCATCATCACTGAAACGATACGTCTTGAGATTCGCCAGTGACCAGTAAGCATCCCCAAAGGCCGGGAACGCCTTGATGCAATCTCGGTAGGTTTCAACAGCATCCTCCTGACGGCCAATGGTCTTCAGTGCAAGACCAAGACCGGCAAGGCTCGCACCGTGATCAGCTTGTTTTTCCAATGCTGTTTTGAAGACTTCGGCGGCCTCTTCGAATCGACCTGCCCTGATATGAAGGTAGCCCAGCAGCGCGTACGGCAATGCAAGTTCCGGTTGCAGCTTTATCGCTGTTTGTAATACCGCCTGGCACTCCTCCAGCTCATCTGCCTCCATGAGCTCGCGAGACAAGTCAATGTACGCGCCAAAAAACCGAGGTTCCAATTTGATCGTATCGCGCAGCATTTGAATGGTTAGTTTGTGCTCGCCGAGTTCTTCGGCCAGCATGCCCAGCAGGCGTGGCGCGTTGAAATTGCCTGGATCTTTGCGCAGGATCTCGCGACAGATGTTTTCGGCTTTGCCAATATCACCGACATGTCGTTGCTCGAGGGCCAGAATCAGCTCCCTGCGGTTGGAGTCAAGCTCGAAGGATGCTTCGAGCGCCTCGTAGGCTTCGTTCATTCGTCCGAGCGTCTTATACGCCAAGATCAGATCGCGGTAGGCATCGGGTCTCTCTGGCGTCAGTTCAACCACCCGTTTATAGCCGGCAATGGCTTCCTCATTACGGCCTTGTGCAATAAGTGCATGCGCGAGTTCCCGGTGCACCTTCGCAATATCGGGTCGGCGCGACAATACGTCGCGCAGCTCGGTCTCGGCCTCGGCAAATCTGTTTTGCCGTGAGAGCACCATCCCGTAAAGAGTGCGAAGTTTGTCGTCCTTTGGCTCAATACTGAGCTCTTCGCGGCAGATGTTTGCTGCCGTGTCCATTTGGCCGGCACGTAGAAAACCGAGCGCACGGTCGAATGCAGTCTGGGATGGAGGCGGGTTGCTAATGGCGAAATCCTCGGTAGTCACACTGGGATGTGTGCAATACAGTTTAGCGTTAATTGCCCGGCCCGCGAACACCGGGAACGCCCATGGTGGCGGGAAAATCAATTCCAGCCAAAATCCTCCTCGATCAAGCGATATAGCTGCTGATTGTAAGGCTCAAAAAAATCAGCCAATATTCTGCGAGTAGCATCATCCAACTCGGGATAATCCTGTGGTGTCTCAGAGGCGTTACCGGCCCCGGCATCCCAACCGCGTTGTAGTTGATCTGCCGCCTGGAACTCAAATGGTTCAAGCCCCAAAAATTCCACCACTTCATTCATTGTGCCTGCTTCGTTTTCAAAAAAGCGCTCGGACTGAATAATCATCAGCTGATGACGGGGAAACAGGCGTAGCCAGCGATGCAACTGGTCGTGATAAAGCGAACGAAACACATAGCTTTGAAAATAGAAATCCCTCAGGTCCAGTTCATCTCGGAGTCTTCTTTTTGGCCAACCTTGTTCGTGTTTTGCCACGCAGATGGGCGTTCCATCGGTGCTTGAGAAACACGATTTCGAATCGCCAACCGGACTGAGAAAACCTCTTTCGTGCGCTATAAGCAATGCAGGAATTTCATCCATTTCTCTGCGTACTATTTCTTCGAACGGACACGCTTTCTCCAGGCCGGCCATTTTTGACATCATGTAATGCGAATAAGCACGGTCTACAGGGTTTCTCAACAGGACGAAAATCTTGAGCCCCGGCAGATTGGCCTGGACGCGTCGTGGCACCAGGGGGTGAATCAACGATGACGTTGAGAATTCGCCACTGACATACTGGCCCGGCCCGGGTCTGGCAAGAGGCGATTCATTGGCAAAGAAATCCTGGTACCTGGCGGGAAATCTGTGCCAGGACCAGTAATTGGGTTCCTTCGGACCCGGAACTTTGACCTGGGGGTGAGCAGACAGGTACCGGGCAAAAGATGTGCTGCCGCACTTCATTCCACCCACCAACATAAACTCCGGCCTTGGCCTGTCTTCGACCAACGCAAAGCGCGGGTCTTGCAGGGCAAGGGGGTGCTGTTGATTTGCATTCATGAGA
>SMVA01262369.1_pt1 | contig 16644 bp, 12 predicted proteins | sample 2456451 | NCBI WGS metagenome assembly SMVA01 (sample SAMN11095933, study PRJNA526329) | marine sediment metagenome | biome: Marine sediment; feature: Surficial sediment; material: Deep marine sediment; isolation source: Hadal surficial sediment | place: Pacific Ocean | collected 2014-05 | depth...
AAATCTTGCAGCTTCTCGATGGCGTCGGCACCGTCCTCGGCCAATTCCACGGTCTCGACCCGCATTTCCTGGAGGAACCGCTTGAGCATCTGACGCACGGTGCCGTTGCCATCGACCACCAGCACCTTCAATTCCCGCATATTCACGTAAATAAGGGACACAATCGTCTCCTTCATTGTCTTTCAGTGTGCGATGCAATGCCGATCCCGTGAGTGAAATCAATAACCGCAAAATCACATCAGATTTTCGTTCTATGTTGAAATACACATACACTATACTAGTTTTTTCTGCAATACGTTAATTATTTTTTATGTAATAATTATATTAATGGTGAATTTTATTTGTTAAGTACGGATTTATTGCCCTAATTAACAGACAATACTTCATACATTTACTATATTATCCGGCCAACATGCCCTATTTTCGGCGGCCTCACTGCAACGTTTCGTCAATCATGATAGGGGAGAGTCTGCCGCGAGGGCCGCTGCGGGAGGTGGCCCAGGAAGTGGGAGACAATCCAAGCGTGCAGCCCCTGTCTCGACCTACCCCGGCGGCGCCGGCGGGCGCTCAGCCCGGTAAAAAGCACGGTCTTTGGGCTTGGCTGGCGAGATTCGCGGCGCGGCTCATCGGACCCGTCATTGGGGGCCGCCCGGTCCCATCATTGGCGGCCGCCCGGCCCTGGGGCGCCTGGAACGGATTGGCTGCCGCGGTGTTCGAAGCCTTGCGCCAGGGCTGTTCGCGACGGCCCTGCGAGGCTTACCGGTCCTCTGCCGCCGATTCCACCGCGGCGGCGGAATCGCGGTCCAGCTTGTGGGCCAGCGAAGCTTCGAGAAATGCGTCGATATCTCCGTCCAGCACGGCCTGAACGCTGCCCGTCTCCGCGCCGGTCCTGAGGTCTTTGACCATCTGGTAGGGCTGCATGACGTAGGAGCGAATCTGGTGTCCCCAGCCGATGTCCGATTTGGACGCGGCCTCGGCCTGGGCGACCTCCTCGCGTTTGCGCAATTCGAATTCGTAAAGCCGGGCGCGCAGCATCTTCATGGCTGCGGCCCGGTTCTTATGCTGCGAGCGGTCGTTTTGGCACTGCACCACGATGCCGGTCGGCAGATGGGTCATGCGCACCGCGCTGTCGGTCTTGTTGACGTGCTGGCCGCCGGCGCCGGAGGCACGGTAGGTGTCGATCCTGAGTTCCTTGTCCAGGATCTCGATCTCGATGGTGTCGTCGATCACCGGATAGACCCAGGCGCTGGCGAAGCTGGTGTGGCGCCGGGATTGGGAATCGAAAGGCGAAATGCGCACCAGACGATGCACCCCGGACTCGGTCTTGAGCCAACCGTAAGCGTTTTCGCCATTGATACGGAAGGTCGCGGATTTGAGCCCCGCCTCCTCGCCCGCGCTCTCCTCCAGCCACTCGATCTTGTAGCCGTGGGCCTCGGCCCAGCGCGCGTACATGCGCACCAGCATCTGCGCCCAGTCCTGGGCTTCGGTGCCGCCGGCGCCGGCGTGAATTTCGAGATAGCAGTCGTTGCCGTCCGCCTCACCGGACAGCAGACTGGCGAGCTGCTGCTTGGCGACCAGAGCCTGAAGCCGGCCCAGATCGGTCTCGGCCTCGACGATGGTCGCGGCGTCGTCCTCGGCTTCGCCCAACTCGATCAGGGTGACCGCGTCCTCGAGGCGCTGCTCGAATCCACGAAACCGGGAGATCGCCTGGTCGAGGCGGGTGCGTTCGCGCATCACCTTCTGGGCCGCCTCCGGGCGATCCCAAAATCCGGGTTCCTCGGCCTGGGCGTTCAGCAGCGCCAGGCGATCGGTTGCGGTCTCGGGGTCAAAGATGCCTCCTCAGCAGGGCCAACGACTGACGGATGTCGTCCACCACCGCTTGGGTCTCTGCACGCATGGAATCTCCTTCAGAAACTTCCGCCTCAAGCGGACAGGATTCGCCGTGGTCTATTTAGGGTTTTTTGGCGGTTCAGTACAGCCCAGAGGTGCCGCCGGTCGTGGTGGCGCCCATCTGGCCGCCGAGCGGATTGTAGCCGCCGTCGATCACGGCCTGGTCGCCGCTCGGCACGGTACCGGGCTTGAAGGCCTCGAGGATGATCCGCTTGTCGCCCTTGCGCGCGACCCGGCCGGTGTCGCCATTGATCCGGACCAGGCGGATGCCGCTCGGGATGCGGAACGGGATCGCCGGCCGGCCCTCCAGGGCGGCGGCCATGAAATCGCGGAACACCGGCGCCGAAACCGACGAACCGGTCTCCCGGGCGCCGAGCGGCCGGGGTTCGTCGAAACCGGCGAAGACCCCGACCGCTAAATCCGGCGCGAAGCCCATGAACCAGGTGTCCATGGATTTGTTGGTGGTGCCGGTTTTGCCGGCCAGCGGCTTGCCCACGGCGCGAACGCGCCGCCCGGTGCCGCGTTCGACCACGCCCTGGAGCATGGAGACCACCTGATAGGCGCTCGCCGGATCGGCGACCCGCTCCCGCTCGTCAGGCAACTCCGGCGGCTCCTGGCCGGCCCAGGCTTCGCCCTGACAGCCCTGGCAATCGCGGACATCGTGCCGGAAGATGGTCAGGCCGTGGCGGTCCTGGATTCGGTCGATCAGGGTCGGATCGATACGCCGGCCGCCGTTGACCAACATGGCGTAGGCGCTGGTCAGCCGAAGCAAGGTGGTTTCGCCCGCGCCGAGCGCCATGGACAACAACGGCGGCATGTCGTCGACGATGCCGAAGCGCTGGGCAGTGGCGACCACCTTCTCCATACCGATAGTCTGAGCCAGGCGCACGGTCATCAGGTTGCGCGATTTCTCGAGCCCCATGCGCATGGGCGTCGGACCGTAGAACTTGCGCGAATAGTTGGTCGGCTTCCACTTGCCCTGGCCCGCGCCCTGATCGATCACGAAGGGCGCGTCGAGGATGATGGTGGCCGGCGTAAAGCCGCTGTCCAGCGCCGCCAGATAGACGAAGGGCTTGAATGCGGAGCCTGGTTGGCGCTGCGCCTGTGTGGCGCGGTTAAACTGGCTGCCGCCGTAAGAGAAACCGCCGCTCATGGCCAGAACCCGGCCGGTGTGGGGATCCATAGCCACCAAACCGCCGTTGATTCCCGGGATCTGGCGCAGGCCATGGGCACCCGATTCGTAAGCTTCGCCCTTGCCATCCGCCGCGACCGGCTCGACCAGAACCACGTCGCCGACGCTCAGCACCGCATCGGGCCGCTTCGGTTTGGCGCCGACCTTCTGGCCCTTGCGCCAGGGCCGGGCCCAGGCCAACTCGGCCATGGGAATGTGTCCGGCGGCGCCATCGCCGAAGCCGATCACGGCCTTGGTCTTATCGAGGCCGGTGACCGCCGCGAGGCGCCAGGGATCGATACCCTTGGGCGGTTCGAGCGCGGCCAGCGCCTCGCGCCAGGCGCCCGGCTCCCCGGAGTCGGTCTCCCCGGAGTCGGTCTCCCCGGCGTCGGTCTCCCCGGACTCCCCTGCGAATAACGCCTCGCCCAGCTTGGTTACCGGGCCGCGCCAGCCGTGGCGCCGGTCGTAGGCGATCAGGCCCGCACGCAACACCCGGTCTGCAATGCGCTGCAGCCGGGGGTCGAGGGTCGTGCGCACGGAAAGGCCGCCCTCGTAGAGTTTGGTCTCGCCATAGATCTCGGCCAGTTCGCGCCGCACCTCCTCGACGAAATGCTCGGCCTGGACAATTTCGGTCGGATCGACCCGGTGAATCTGAAGCGGTTCGGCCCAGGCCACCTCGGCCTCTTCGAATCCGATCCGCCCATCGTCGAGCATGCGCCCGATGACCCAGTCGCGCCGCGCCACGGCGGCCTGGTGCTTGCGGATCGGGTGATAATTGTTGGGCGCCTTGGGCAGCGCCGCCAAATACGCCGCCTCGGCCACGGTCAGCTCGTCCAGCGACTTGTTGAAGTAGTTGAGCGCCGCCGCCGCCACGCCGTAAGACCCGAAGCCAAGATAGATCTCGTTGAGATAGAGATCCAGGATCCGGTCCTTGTCGAAGGCCTGCTCGATCCGGAAGGCCAGGATCGCCTCCTTGATCTTGCGGGTCAGCTTGACCTCGTTGGTGAGCAGGAAGTTTTTGGCGACTTGCTGCGTGATGGTCGAGGCCCCGACCGGGCGCTCGCTGCGGGCAATTTTGCCGACATTGATCACGATCGCCCGGGCGACCGCGATAAAATCCACCCCCGGATGGCTATAGAAGTTCTTGTCCTCTGCCGCCAGGAAGGCATTGACGACACGCCGGGGGATCGCCTTGACCGGCACGTAGACCCGTTTCTCAGTCGCGTATTCGACCAACAGGCGGCCATCGCCGGCGTGCAGGCGGGTCACCGTGGGCGGCTCGTAGTCCGCCAGCTGGCGGTAGTCCGGCAAGTCGCGGCCATAGTGGTAGAACAGGTACAGCACCCCGGCCCCGCCGAGCAGGGCTAGAAACAGCAGCATGCCAATAAAGCCTGCGAGAAACTTCAGATTCGCCTCCCCTCGAGCGGGCGATGGTCCGGCGCCGCGGTCCGGGCCCAACCGGTCGGCACCATAGCCGGGCATTGGTTACCTATGGGTAACCACCGCAGCATCGAGACCCGCAAATGCTTAGCCGAAGAATGTGGCGGGGTTGTGACCGCGCTTCGCTGTTGCGGGAAGCTCAATGGTCCGATGATCCCCTCACGCAAGTGTGGTGGATCAGAAATACACCCCATCTAGGATCGGTTCAGGCTGGTTTGGCGTTCGAAATAGGTCTCGATCGCGGCGCCGATTGCGCGGCTGACGCTTATTCTGTGGTTCTCGGAACGCAATAAACGCTCCTCGATCCGGTTCGACAGATAGCCGATCTCGATCAAGATCGACGGCACGGTAGCCGACTTGAGCACCAAGAAGCCGGCGGAACGGTGCGTGTTGCCGAGCAGCTTGGTCACTTTGCCCAGCTCGCTCACCAAGCCGATGGCGAACTCTCTGGAAAGGTTCATGGTCTCGCGCTGAGCCAGATCGATCAGGATTTTGCTGACGACCTCTGTCTGATCGCTGAGATTGATCCCGGCGATGATGTCGGCCTTGTTCTCTTTGGCCGCCAGCGCCTCGGCTTCGGCATCGGAGGCTTTTTCCGTGAGCGTATAGACCGAAGCGCCCCGAACCTTGGAGGAATTGTGGTTGTTGGCGTGCAGCGAAACGAAGAGGTCGCCCGCCATGCGTTCGGCGAGTTCGAACCGGTCGCGCAGGCGGAGAAAGATATCCTTGTCCCGAGTCAGAATCACCCGGAAGCGCCCGCCGGCCTCAAGCTGCCGCTTCAGCGCGCGGGCGTAGGCCAGCGAGATTTTCTTTTCATCGACCCCGGTTAGGCTGCGCGACCCCGGATCGACGCCGCCGTGGCCCGGATCGATGACGATGGTCGGGCGCTCGTCGGCTTTGAGTTGGGGCGGCGCAGTGACTGCGCTGGCCGCGGGATCCAGCGGCGGATCGGAGACTTTCGGCGCGGCGCGCGCGGCCAGGAAGGTGGCGCGGCTGACCGGCACCACGTCGATCACCAGGCGGTAGGGGAAAATCCCGGTGGGCGGCAGTACGAAAACCCGCTTGACTAGAGCCGGGGCGCTGAGATCGAGCACCACCCGGCTGGTCCCCGGTGCGAACAGGCCAAAGCGCATGGCGGTGATCAGGCCGCCTTTCGCCCGCGCGCTGCCGTTGTCCTGCCCCGGTGTCCAGCGCAGCTCGGGCAGGTCGATCACCACGCGGAACGGGTCCGGCAGCGCAAAGACCCGGTAGCGCGGCGCTTCGGAAAGCTCCATCACGAAGCGGGTCTTGTCCGGGTGCTCGCCGATACGGACTTTACTTACCATCGGCTGGGCCCAGGCGGCCGGAGCCGTCAATGCGAGGCATAGGGCAAGCAGGAAGGTTCGAATCATCGGCCGAGTCGCGGTTGGCGGCCCGATCTTGCCGGCGCGCGATAGAGTCGCGCCAAGAGCGGGCCACAAGGTATATCCGATGTGGCAATTCCGGGTCGCCACCGAATATATCTATTCCGAAGCGTCGCAACCAAGCAAGGTCGACGCGAGCACCGCGGAACCGCCCGACCGGAAAATTCGATTTGGCACCGGCCCCTTGGTCCTGATAGGCTAGCCGGGTGATTCGCCCTGTCGCGCTCGGTGGAGGTCTGAGACCCGATCCGAGGGCGCGGGTGCGTTGTGCCTGTATCCCCATCAGGGCTGCGGGTGCGCGCTGACCTGACCAGGCATCGCGCCGCCTTCGAGGGCGCACGGTGCGCTTCGGCGGGGGCGGCCTAACCAAAGGCCGGCTCGGCCATCCGTTTCCCCGGCTGTTTCCCACGCTCACCCGTGGCAACCGGCCTCTTGGGCCCACACGGAACTCGCGGGCTGTGTGGGCGCCCAGGATCGAACGATACCTCTGATGACGACGCAACCATTTTACCCATATTTCGCGCCGCGACCCGCCACAGAAGCGGGTGTCGCCGGTCGCGTACTGGAGACTAATCTTTATGGCCAAACGTATGCTAATCGACGCCAGCCACCCGGAAGAGACCCGGGTGGTCGTGCTGAGCGGGAACCGTCTCGAAAATTTCGATTACGAAACCGCTTCGAGAAAACAGCTTAAGGGCAACATCTACCTCGCGAAAATCACGAGGGTCGAGCCGTCGCTTCAGGCGGCCTTCGTCGAATACGGCGGCAATCGGCACGGGTTCCTGCCGTTCAGCGAAATTCACCCCGACTACTACCGCATACCGATCTCGGATCGGAAAGCCTTGCTCGCCGAGGAGACGAAGTTCAAGGCCGATATTGCGGATGAGGAAGCCGCCGAGGAAGCCGCCGAGGAAGCCGCCGAGGACGCGGCACCCGAGGACGCGGCACCCGAGGACGTAGCGGGCGAAGAAACAGCCGCCGAGGACCTGCCCGGGGAATCCGAAACCGAACCGGCGGCATCGGAATCCGATGACGCCGACGACATTGACGACGATATCGACGCCGGGGCCGGTAGCGAGGACCGGGAGGTTGAGGAGGTCGCGGGCGAGTCCGGCGTGGATACGGTCGGTGGCGACGACGTCGACGATGCCGCCCGGCACCGCGCCCGGCGAATGCGCAGGTACAAGATCCAGGAGGTCATCAAGCGCCGTCAGGTGATTCTGGTCCAGGTGACCAAGGAGGAGCGTGGCAACAAGGGCGCCGCACTGACCAGCTACTTGTCGCTGGCCGGGCGCTATTGCGTGCTCATGCCCAACACCGGCAAAGGCGGCGGCATCAGCCGCAAGATCAGCAATCCAGCGGACCGCAAGCGCCTGAAGAAGGTGGTCGAGGGCCTGGACATCCCGGAAGGCGTGGCGGTCATCGTGCGCACCGCGGGCAGCGAGCGTACCAAGGTCGAAATCAAGCGGGACTACGAATACCTGCTCCGGCTCTGGGGCGAGATTCGCGACACCACTCTCGCCTCGATGGCACCCAGCCTGATTTACGAAGAGGCAAATCTGATCAAGCGCGCCATGCGCGATCTCTATCAGAGCGACATGGACGAAATCTTGATCGACGGCGAGGAGGGCCACAAGCACGCCAAGGCGGTCATGAAATCGCTGATGCCGAGCCACGCCAGAAAGGTCAAGCTGTACAAGGACCCGACGGTGCCGCTGTTCTACCGCCATCAGGTGGAGGGCCAGATCGACGCTATGCACAACGCGACCGTGCAGCTTAAGTCCGGCGGCTACATCGTCATCAACATGACCGAGGCCCTGGTCGCTATCGACGTCAACTCCGGCAAAGCGACCCGCGGGCGGCACATCGAAGAAACCGCCTACAAGACCAATCTGGAGGCGGCGGAGGAGGTCGCGCGGCAGCAGCGCCTCCGGGACCTGGCCGGGCTGATCGTGATCGACTTCATCGACATGGAGGAGTCGCGCCACAATCGCTCCGTCGAGCGCAAGCTGAAGGAGGCGATGCGCCTCGACCGGGCACGCATCCAGCTCGGCCGGATCAGTCCCTTCGGTCTGCTCGAGATGTCGCGACAGCGCCTGCGGCCGAGCCTGTTCGAAAGCTCCACCGAGGTGTGCCCGAACTGCAATGCCAATGGCTATGTGCGCACCACCGAGTCCATGGCGTTGCACGTGCTGCGCGGGCTCGAGGAAGAAGGCATCCGGCGCGGCGCTGGCGAAATCTTGATCGTCGCGCCGCCGCCGGCCGCGCTGCACCTGCTCAACCGCATGCGCGACCGCATCGTCGAGATCGAGCAGCGCTATGGCTTCAAAGTTCGGGTCGAGGTCGATGACAGCATGATCCCGCCGAACTACTCGCTCGAGCGCCTGAGCCTGGGCCCGCGTAGCGGCACGGAGCAAATCGACGAACGACCCGAGCGGACCGAAGACGAGGACGGCAGAAGCGAACGAAAACGCAGCGAAGACGAGGCCGGTATGGGCGAGCGCAAGCACACGCGCGGCCGGCGCCGGCGCCGGCGCGGCGAGGAACCGGCCGAGGCCGTGGCCGCCGAGCCCGTCCAGGCCGAATCTGCCGAGGCTGACTCTACTGGAATCGAACCCGCTTCGACCGAACCGGATAAGGTCGAGGACTCAGACGGGCAGCCGATTGTGGACGAACGCGCCGCCACCGCAGAGGCGGGCGGCGAGGACAAGCCGAAGCAGCGCCGGCGCCGCGGCAAGCGGGGCGGCCGGCGCCGTTCCCACCGGCGTGGCGAGGAGGCTTCCGAAACCCGGACCGAAGAGCGCGCCGCCGCCAGCCCACCGGCGGCAGAGGCTCCCGAGCCAGCCACCGAAGGGGACTCACCCCCAGAGGCGAGTCCGGAATTGCCACCAGAAGCGCCTGTGGAACCTGACCCCTCCGAGGGTACCGAGACCGAGGCGCCGAAGCCGAAACGCCGCCGCGCCCCACGCAGGAAGAAGGCCGCAACACCAAGCTCCGACGCACCAGCCGAGGAGACGCCAATCCTTGCCGCGCCAACCCCCGACGCACCAACCCCCGACGCACCAACCGCCGACGCAATTCCGGCGGACGCGGCAGCGGAATCCGTGGAACCCGAAGCCGCGCCCAAACCGAAATCCCCGCGTCGCGGCGCCAAGGCCAAACGCGCGCCGCGCAAGAAGGCGGCGGCGAAGACAACGGCGGCGAATGCAACGGCGGAGCCGGTCGCGGAACCGCCTCGCGACATATCCGAACCCGAGCCACTGGCCGCGGCTCCCGTGGCGGCCCCTGTACCGGCCCCTGTACCGGTCCCTGTACCGGCCCCTGCGGTTGCTATCCCCACCATCGGTGAGGATTCCCCGGCCACACCCCCAGAAGCACCCTCAGAAGCGCCCCCGGAAGCATCACCGGAGAGCGAAGCCCCTGCCCCACGCCGGCGCGGCTGGTGGCAAAAGTTCACCTGATCGGGAATCGGAAGTCAGAAACGGACAACCGACTTCTGACTCACAGCCAGGCCTTCAGGCGCCGGGCGGCTTGGGCCATCTCGGCTTCGGGGCCGGCGAAAGAAAAGCGTAGGTAACGGTTGCCCCGCTCCGGGTCGAAATCGACACCCGGCGTCGCCGCGACACCGGTCTCGGCCAGCATGCGGCGGCAAAACGCTTCACTATCGTTGGTCAGATGGGTGACCTCGGCGTAGAGGTAAAAGGCACCGTCAGCCGGCGCCAGGCGGTCGAAGCCGGCCTGGGGCAATTCGCGAAGCAGCAGTTTCCGATTTCGCGCATAGGCCGCAACGTAACCGTCGAGCGCCTCCTGGCAGTCCAGCGCCGCCAGCCCGGCGAACTGCGACAGGGTCGGGGCGGAGATGAACAGGTTCTGGCCCAGGCACTCGACGGAGCGCAGCAGGTCCTCCGGCATCACCATCCAGCCCAGTCGCCAGCCGGTCATTGAAAAATATTTCGAAAAGCTGTTGATGACCAGCGCCCGGTCGCCGAACTCGAGTGCCGAGACCGCGCGATCGCCGTAGCAAATGCCGTGGTAGATCTCGTCCGAGATCAGGCGGATGCCGCGGTCATCGCAATAGTCGACCAGGGCGCCCAGGGCGGCGCGGTCGAGCATGGTCCCGGTCGGGTTCGAGGGGCTGGCCACGATCAGTCCGTGCAGCGGCCCTTCGACCGCATCGAGCAACGCGGGCGTCGGTTGGAACCGGTGCTCGGCCGCGCTCGGCAGCAGCACCGGCTCGACGCCGAGCGCAGTGAGGATATTGCGATATGCCGGATAGCCCGGCGCCGCGAGCGCGACCCGGTCGCCAAGGTCGAACGCGGCGAGAAAGGCGAGCAGGAAGCCGCCCGAAGAACCGGTCGTGATCATGATCCGATCCGGATCGACCTCGACCCCGTAGACCTGCCGGTAGCGACGCGCGAGACCATCGCGCAACGGCGGAATGCCGTGGGCGTCGGTATAGCCGATGCGGTCATCGTCGAGCGCCCGCTTGGCGGCGTCGAGGACCGCACGCGGCGCCGGCGTGCCCGGCTGGCCGATTTCCAGATGCAGCACATCCTCGCCGGCCGCGGCGCGCTCGTTGGCCGCGCGCATCACATCCATCACGATGAACGGCGGCACCCGGCCCCGGGTAGCGACCTTGAGCGGCATAATACCAAAGGTCCTCCAGGACCGTTGCGATTACTGCGCCACGTAAGCGAGGCCAAAGCCACGGGGATCGTTGACCACAACGCAGGCCTTGGACTGGTTCTGCAATCCCATCGGACAGTAAAAGGCGTTGGCGCGTCCCAACGCGAGGATGGGGCGCAACCGGTGGCCGCGCCGGCGTAAGCCGTCTAAAGCCGCAACCTTCACGCCCGGTTCGTACCAGACCACGTCGGGCTTGCCGCCGTGGTGCACGCGCGGCAGCGCCATCGTCTCGCGCAAGCCGCGGCCGCCGGCCAGCGCCTCGACCATGACCCGGGCCAGCACCGTCCCGCCGACGGCGCTATCGCCCGCGACGCCGGCGAAGCGGACCGTCCCGGTGTTCCGATTGCCGACCACGACGGCGGTCAACGAGGTTGAGCCGTCGTTCTGGGACCGCGGCGGCGCGGCCAACAGGATCCCGGTCCCCTGGGCCACGATTGCGGCGCCGAACAGGCGGTTCATGGTGAAGCTGCAGGCGACGGCGTTGTTCCATTGGTCGCCGACCACAAAGCCGGCGGAGTAGGATTTATCCTTGACCTCGGGCGGCAGCGGCGAGAAGCGGCTTGCCGGGGTCCGCCGGTCTTGGCGGTAGTCGGCCATCAGCGCCGCTATCCGATCGTCGGAGACCAGATCGGCGATCGGCTCTCGGCTCGAACCATCCCGGTCCATCCAGCGGGCGCGCTCGGCGAAGGCGCGCAGCGCCGCCTCGGCAAAGAGATGGGGCCGGACTCCGGGGCCGGCGTCGTTGAAATCTTCGGCGTCGGTCAGCATCCGCCACATCTGCGCCGCCACCACGCCGCCTGTTGCCCGCGGCGGCGCAAAGTAGGCCACATCGCTGCCGGCCGGCACTTCGATCGCGTCGGTCACACGCGGCAGGTTGCTGCGCACGTCCTCAACGGTAAGCGGCATGCCGACGGCGGTCGAGGCTTCGGCCAAGCGGCGCGCGAAGGGGCCGCTGTGAAGGTAGATGGCGCCCTTTTGGCGGATGCCGCCCAGCACGCCGGAAAGCTCGGTCTGCACGATGCGATCGCCGGTCCGCGCCAAGCGCCCGTTGCGCGCCGTGAACATCCGTGCGAGCTCGGGCCGGACCGCGATCACCCCGGCCGCGGCCACCAGATCGCGCGCGAAAGCGCGGCTGACGGCGTGACCGAATCGGGCCAAGGATTCGGCCGGCGCCAGGAGCTGTTCCCAATGCAAGCCGCCGTAGCGCGCGTGCAGCGCCGCCATGGCGCGCATGCCCGAAGGCACCATACCGCCCGAGGGCGCGGCGCGCGGCAGGAACTCGATCGCGTGACCCCGTTTCTCGCTGCCCTGGAACAGCACACAGACGCCGCCGCCGCCGAGGCTGACCCTCGAAGGCAAGGTGACGGACATCGCGAAGTACATCGCCACGGCGGCATCGACCGCAGTGCCGCCGTTGCCCAGCACCTCGCGGCCGATCAGCACCGCACGGGGTTCGTCGCCGGCGACCACCCCGGCGAAGCCCTCGACCGGTGCGAATTTGCCGGGTTCGCGCTGTTCGCAAGCGCCGAGCAGCAGGGCCGCGACCAGCAGCGCAGCCAGCGGCCGGCCGCTGCCAAAGTGCCGGACGCGTTGAAACCTTGATGTGTTAGGATTATCTCTAGGCCAACAATTCGGAATTCGACCTTTGTGCAAACTCATAACCTCCTTGCTTGCCGCCGCCTCGGCCGTCCTGTTCCTGGTCCTGATTCCGGGGAATCCAGGCCTGGCACAATCGAAACCGTTGCGGTTGATCCGCGACGCGGAGGTGGAAAGTATCATTCGCGCCTATGCCACGCCACTGTTCCAAGCAGCCGGCCTGAGCGCCCAGGCGATCGACGTTTATCTGGTCAACGATTCCGGTCTCAACGCCTTCGTGCTGCCCGGGCTCGACATGTTCATAAACACCGGTCTGTTGATACGCGCCGAGTCTCCGCTTCAGGTGATCGGGGTGATCGCCCATGAAACCGGGCATCTGGCGGGTGGCCACACGGCGACCCGCGGCCTCAGCCTCCGCCGCGCGCGCCAGGGCGTTTTTGTCTCCTACGTCCTCGGCCTCGCCGCGGCGATCGCCAGCGGCCGGCCCGAAATAGGCCAAGCGGTGATTGCCGGCGGCCAGGATATCGCGCTCAAGGGGCTGCTGAGTTACACCCGAGGGCAGGAATCGGCCGCCGATCAAGCGGCGGTGCGGCTGCTCAACGGCACCGGGCAGTCGCCGCGCGGCCTGCTGGAGTTCCTCAACATCCTCAGCGACCAGGAAGTGCTGCTCAGCTCCAACCAGGACCCTTATCTGCGCAGCCACCCCCTGACTCAGGACCGGATCAACTTCCTGCGCGAGCAAACCCGGCTGTCGCCCTATGGCCAGGCGGGGGCCAGCCCCGGCTTCGTCGCGCTGCATGCACGCCTTCGGGCCAAGCTGATCGGGTTCCTGGAGCCGCGGAACCGGGTCTTGCAGCGCTATCCCCCGGCGGATCTCAGCCTGCCCGCGCGCTACGCCCGGGCTATCTCCCGGTACCGCAGTTCCGACCTGGAGGGCGCATTGGCTCAGATTGGGGCCCTGATTGCCGAGCATCCCGAAGATCCTTACTTCCATGAGGTCAAGGGTCAGATGTTGTTCGAGAACGGCCGCATCGTCGAGGCCCTGCCGGCCTACGAGACCGCGGTCCGGCTGCTGCCGGCGGCGCCGCAATTGCGCCTCGGCCTGGCCCAGGTTCAGCTCGAAGCCTACGAGGTGGGGCTGAACGGCCCGGAATTGAATGCCAAGGCGTTGGGCCACTTAACCGAGGTTTTGCGCTACGAGCCGGACAACGCTTTCGCCTGGCGCCTGACGGCGATCGCCCATGGCCGCAATGGCAACGTCGGCATGACAGCGCTCGCGCTCGCCGAAAGCGCGCTGGCACGCGGCCGCGGTAAGGACGCACGCCAACAGGCGATCCGGGCCCAGAAAATATTGCCCGAGAACAGCGCCGGCTGGCTGCGCGCCACCGACGTCGAGCAGGCCGCGCGGCGCATGATCGGGCGCCAATAATCCGAGTGAGATGACTTAGGCGTGACTTGCCCTAGGCCCGGTGAACCGATAGAATAAAGGCCTAATAACAAGACGTTAACTAGCGCCCCGGGATGATTTCGGCGCTCAGGCCAGGAGATTCAGATGGCGAGAATCGTCAGGAGAAACCTACAAATGCTAACCGGCGCGTTGGTCCTAGGGCTGGCCCTAGCACTGGCCCCGGCAATTTCCGGCCCTGCCGCGGCACAGGAGCAGAGCCGCCCGGGTAACTTCGCGCCCGAGCAGATCGAAGGCATCGAGCAGATCGTCCGCGACTATCTCTTGGCACACCCGGAGGTACTGATTCAGTCCCTGAACGATTACCAGAATCGCCAGAAGGTGGCCGAGAAGCAGCGCCAGCAGGAGGCGGTGATCGCATCGCGCGCGGCACTGACCCAGGACCCGGATGCGCCGGTAATGGGCAATCCAGAGGGCGACGTCGCGATCGTCGAATTCTTCGACTACAAATGCCCCTACTGCAAGCGGGTCGCCGGTGTGCTCCGGGACGTGGTCGCCGCCGACGGCAATATCCGTTTGATCATGAAGGAGTTTCCAATTCTCGGGCCGCAGTCGATCAAGGCGTCTCGGGCCGCGCTTGCGGCGCACCGGCAAGGCAAGTACGAGGCATTCCACTGGGCGCTGATGACCAAGCCGGGCGACATGAGCGACCCGCATATCCGCCGGATCGCGCGCGGCGTGGGCATCGATATCGAGCGCATGATGGCGGATATGGAGGCTCCGGAAATCCAGGCCATGATCAAGCGCAACAATGACCTGGCCCAGGCACTTCAGATCACCGGCACCCCGGCGTTTGTGATCGGCGATACTCTGGTTCCCGGCGCCATCGACCGCAAAGCCATCGAGCGCCTGGTCGCTCAAGCCCGCGCCAATCAGAGTTAGTGCGCCGAGGTTAGGAAAATAGCGCGATCAGAATTACCGACGGCACCACGGTAAACACGGCGAGTACGACCCGCGCGGTCAGCTTTTCGCGGCGGAAGACCGTTACGCTCAGCAGCATGGTGAAGACCGGCGAGCAGGCGACGATCGGGACCACGGTCACGATTTGCCCGCGCATCAATGCGGTGTTCAGCGACACGACAGAAACTCCCATGATGACACCGGCGGCCACGAACCAATAGGGTCCGGAACTCCGCCACGGAATGGGTTGCGGGCCCGGCCGTATCCTTTGAACCACGATCATGACCAAGGCCGATACGGAGAAACAGACCAGGCCGGCGAAGTAGGGATCGGGTATGCCCTCCAGACCGATCTTGGAAAACACGTGCCCCACCGAGCGCACCACGGCGGCCCCGACCGGCAGGGCAAGCGCCCAGAGCGGCCAGGTAGTCCCGCCCCGGGCCGGACGCCGGGTCAGTATGACGACTGCCCCGATAATGCCCGCGGTCCCCAAGGCGGTCGCCCAGGTCAATGCCTCGCCCAGCCAGAGCACGGCGAGCGCGGCGGCGAACAGCGGTGAGGTGGAACTGAGCGTGCTGGCCAGCGTCGGCCCCAGATATCGTATCCCGGCCACGGCAAGATTGGCGGAGACCGCGGGGCGAAACAACCCGATCAAGACGAATATCCAGACCGCCGAATGAGACCAGTTCGTGCCGACCAGCAGAAACGGCGCCATCAACCAGAAGAAGACCGCCGAGGACGCGATCGATATCGCCGCGCCACTGTCGGATCGAACGCGCGCGAGCCCGAGATTTTGAAGATGGGCCCCGAATGCAAACAGCATCGCCGAAATCAAGGCGAACCAGACCGGGGGAACGTCACTGAACAACTATCGACTCCAAAGTTCTGGGCGAGCTTTGGCCGGGGTGAACTTTGACCGGGCGAGATCGTGCTGGAAGCCCTGCCGAAGAAACGCAAATCGCGCCCGCGGCCATGTTAACATTGGGGCCAGCGGCGCGGCAGGGAATATCTGGCACGGCCTCTTGCGGCGCCCGCGCGCGGCTGCCACGCGCATTGCGCCCGCGCGGTGGGCTGTGATATCGCTTGGTCGATGTCGATGATGGCTGCCCGCGCGCAGCGCGGGGCGGCCGAGAACGGAGGATCGGGGGGTGGCCAAGGCGCCGAAAGTCTTGATTTTGAATGGGCCCAACCTGAACATGTTGGGCACCCGCCAGCCGGAGATTTACGGTGCCGGCAGTCTCGCCGACATCGAAGCGGCTTGCGAAAAGCGCGCCCAGGATCTGGGCCTCACCGCTGAATGCCGCCAGTCCAACAGCGAGGGCGAGCTGGTCGGCTGGATCCAGGCCGCCCGCGACACTGCCCAGGCCGTGATCATCAACCCGGGGGCCTACAGCCACACTTCGGTCGCGATCCTGGATGCGCTCCTGGCCGTCGATCTGCCGGTCATGGAGGTGCATCTGTCCAACATCCACCGGCGCGAGGAATTCCGGCACCACTCCTACGTCTCCAAGGCAGCGCAAGGGGTGATCTGCGGTTTCGGACCGCGCGGCTACATTATGGCGCTGGAGGCTCTCGCCGCGCAGTTGGTCGAAAGCCAAGAGGCGTAACACCAAAGGTCTGATACCCATGGCCAAGTTCGATCCCGACGACGACTTGATCCGCCGGCTGGCGGCGTTGCTGGAAGAAACCGGCCTGAGCGAGATCGAATTCGAGGCCGACGGCAAGCGCATCCGCGTCGGCCGCGGCGGCGGGCCCATCGCCACCGGGCCGGTCTTACCGGCGCCCACGGCTGTTGCGGGTGCCCCGACCCCCGGCCCAACCCCGGGCGCACCCCCGGGCGCTGAGGCGGTGCCCGCCGGGGCCGTGGTCTCGCCCATGGTCGGTACCGTCTACCTGGCCGCGGAGCCGGGCGCACCCTCCCTGCTCAAGGTCGGCGACACTGTCACCGAGGGCCAGACTCTCCTGATCATCGAGGCCATGAAGGTGATGAACCCCCTGGCCAGCCCGCGCGCCGGCACCGTAACTCGAATTCTGGTCAGCGACGGCCAGCCGGTCGAGTTCGGCGAGCCGCTGCTGATCATCGAATAATCGCG
>SMVA01360600.1_pt1 | contig 16639 bp, 19 predicted proteins | sample 2456451 | NCBI WGS metagenome assembly SMVA01 (sample SAMN11095933, study PRJNA526329) | marine sediment metagenome | biome: Marine sediment; feature: Surficial sediment; material: Deep marine sediment; isolation source: Hadal surficial sediment | place: Pacific Ocean | collected 2014-05 | depth...
GCGCTTGCCAACCCGCGGGGCGGGTTGGGGATTATCGTGGGCGTTCAAACGCCACGCAGGCTTCCTCGCATAAGCTCGGGCGCGCTTCGCGCTTGCCAACCCGCGGGGCGGGTTGGGGATTATCGTGGGCGTTCAAACGCCACGCAGGCTTCCTCGCATAAGCTCGGGCGCGCTTCGCGCTTGCCCAACCCGCGGGGCGGGTTGGGGATTATCGTGGGCGTTCAAGCGCCACGCAGGCTTTCCTCGCATAAGCTCGGGCGCGCGGTCGCGCTTGTTTGGCGGCAAGGCGTTTCAGGCGATGCCGGTTGGTCTTAATCGTCATCGGCGTCGTGGAGGTGGGTCAGGCCGTGGCGAGATCCCGCCGGTCTTCGACAATGTCAGTCAGGATCGTGCCCATTTTCGACAACGCCTTGCTTTCGATCTGACGGATGCGTTCCTTGCTGACGCCGAAATTCTCGCCGATTTCGGCCAATGTCGCGCGGTCTTCGGTCAGAAAGCGCTGCCGGATGATCGTCTGTTCGCGGGGCGTCAGGCGGTCGAGCGCGGTGTTGATCCAGGCGCGCCGGGCATCGCTGTGCTCATGGTCGAGGGCGATTTCCTCCGGAGACGGCCCGTCGGCGGCGAACAAATCCTGGATGGTGGCGCTTTCGTCCTCGCCGACCGGGGTGTTGAGCGACTGATCGGGATGGGACAGATGGGCCTCCATCCGCTCGATATCGGCGACCTTTACGCCTAATTCCTCGGCCAATTCCTCGCGTTCGGCGGCGCCGAAGGCTTCGCGGCTCGCGCTCAATTTGGCCCGCGCGCGGCGCAGCTTGAAGAACAGCCGCCTTTGGGTCGGGGTCGTCGCCACCCGGACAACCGAGGAATTGCGCAGGATATAATTCTGGATCGCGGCCACGATCCACCACGTCGCATAGGTCGAAAAGCGGACCTCGCGCGATGTATCGAACCGATCGGCGGCGTCGAGCAGGCCCGAATTGCCCTCTTGAATCAGATCATCGATCGGCAAGCCGCTGCCGCGAAAGCGCCAGGCGATGCGGACAACCAGCCGGCCATGACTGATGATCAGCTCTTCAAGCGCCTTTTCGTCGCCCTCTTCGCGCCATCTCCGGGACAGGTCATATTCGTGCTCGCGCTCAAGCAGGGGCGCGCGCATCAGGGTCGAAATAAAGCGCTGATTACCGCGGTCCGAATATCCGGCGCTCGATGCCATTGATTTTTCCGCCTTTTAGTTTCATTTGATGCCCAGGCCAATAGATTGGTCTCGGGCGATATAGTTTCGAGTCGCTACTATATGGCGGCGCGCACGGGTATGCAAGAGTAATATCGACTCGCTATTATATTAGCGCGTGACATTGATTAGGGCGTGACATGGGCGAAACCACAGGCGGTTGTTACGGCAACCGGGTCGCCGAACTTCTCGATCGGTTCAGCCGCATCGTCCGGCAACTGGAATACGATGCCGGGCTCAATCCCGCGCAGTGGGAAGCCTTGCGGTTTCTCAACCGGGCCAATCGGGTCTCGCGGACACCGGGGGCGTTGGCCCAATTCCTCAACACCACCCGGGGCACCGCCTCGCAAACGCTGATCACCCTGGCCGCCAAGGGATATGTTCATAAGGTGCCATGCCATACCGACCGGCGGGTCACGTTCCTCGAATTGACACCAAAGGGGACGGCACAGCTCGTGTCCGACCCCCTGAAGCGGATCAACGAATTGACCGCGTCATTGCCGGACGGTTTGGAATCGGCCTTGGTCGACGGCCTCAATCGCCTGCTCGGCCGCGTGAACGCGGAGGAGGGGTGCAAACAGTTCGGCGTCTGTACGACCTGCTGCCACTTACTGACCGATATCGACTGTGCCGACGATTCCTCCCATCGCTGCGGCCTGACCGGCGAGCCCTTGTGCCGGGACGATATCACTCGGATCTGTGTCAACCACAAGACCCCGGCCACCGCGCCCGACCATCACGCTTGATCCCGCGCGCGCCTCGGATCGTTTCCGCATTTTTTCTCGATCATCATGTTCCCGCTGGCCGGCCTCGACCAAGGGCCGCCGTTAGGCCGAAAAGTAATCGAGGATACCAACGCTTAAACGGCGAAGGGCCCGGCGGGATTATCCGCCGGGCCCTTTTTTTGTCGCTTGATTTGCCGCTACGCGATGGGCGATGCGGCGGCGGCTATTTCTTCCGCGGCCGCCCGCGGGTCTTTCCCTTGGTCTTTGCCTTTGCCTTGGCCTTTGCCGTCGTCTTCAATTTGGGTTTGCGGCCGAGGCCGATCTTCTTGGCGAAATTCGACCGCTGCTTGGCGTAATTCGGCGCGACCATCGGATAGTCGGCGGGGAGGCCCCATTTGATCCGATATTCATCCGGCGTCAGGTTATAGGTTGTGCGGATGTGCCGCTTCAGCATTTTCAGCTTCTTGCCGTCTTCCAAACAGATTACGAAATCCGGCGTAATCGATTTCCGAATCGGCACCGCCGGCTTCTGGGCCGGGCCGCGGGACGCGGCGCCGCCTCCGTCGATCGATTCCAGCGAACTGTGGACCGACTTAATGACGTCCGATATCTGTGCCGGTTGAACCGAGTTGTTGCTGAAGTAAGAGGCAGCAACCTGCGCCGTCATTTTCAGCAATTCCGCGCGCCCGGCATTTGCGCTGCTATCTTCACTCATATCCTAATATTCCCTATCTGCTAACAATAAACGGGCAACACTGTACACATTCGATTTCGACTGTCAATAAAACTATACAGTGTTTTGTTTCCGAACTTATACCAAGGATCGATAATAAAGACCCATGGAGATCGTGTCCGCTTTCCGCCGGGCAGGAAGGACGCCGCAGGCGATGCGGCGCATCGGTTAGGCGTCCTGACGCACGCCGGCGGAACGCGGACGCGACCCGGAGGGCGGCTTGCCGTGGCTTTCGGACGTCGTTGCGCCCGTCTTGCGATGCCCCCGGCATCGCGGCAACGGGCGCGCCTAGCCGAAAACCACGGCAAGCCGTCTCCATGGGTCTTTATTATCGATCCTTGGTATTAACGGTCACAAATATTCTGCGATGTTAACGTCGGTGTCACCACTGTCTTCGATAGCGCTGGCGATCGACATTCCGGACATCCGAAACATTCGTTGGTTTCGGTAAAGATACGGGCGCCGCTAATATTCAATTCTGCCTTCAAGCGCTCGGAGATCGCAGAAATAGTGTCTAATTGTCATCGTGTCGCGATATATGGTAAGGGAAGTCCGGTTATGATAATTTCCTGACCAGCCGGAATTGCACGGATATTTTCAATGAACGCCGAAAAGATCGCCATCGCTTCAGACCACGCGGGCTATCGCCTGAAGACGACGCTATGCGCGGCGTTGTCCGACCTTGGCTATGCGCCGCTTGACCTCGGCACGGCGAATGAGGACAGCGTCGATTATCCTGATTTTGCCGCCGCGCTGGTGGCCGCGATCGGCGACGGACGGGCGCGCCGCGGCGTTCTGGTTTGTGGCAGCGGCATCGGCATCAGCATGGCGGCCAATCGCCATAAGGGGATCCGTGCCGCGCCCTGCCACAGCGCGGAGGCGGCCCGGCTGTCACGCCAGCACAACGACGCCAACGTACTGGCGCTGGGCGCCCGTTTTATCGACGAGGAGACCGCCAAGCAATGCCTCAAGGTGTTCCTTGAAACGGACTTCGAGGGCGGCCGCCACGCGCGGCGGGTCGGAAAATTCGATGCCATTGGCGGCTGTTGATCCGGCGCCGGTGACCGGTAAGAGAAGGGGAGAGAAATGCGTTGTCCGTTTTGCGGAAATCAAGACACCCAGGTCAAGGACTCGCGGCCGACCGAGGACAGCGCGGCAATCCGCCGTCGCCGCTTTTGTCCCGCCTGCGGCTCGCGGTTCACGACTTTCGAGCGGGTCCAGCTTCGTGACCTGACGGTTATCAAGAAGAACGGTCAACGGGCCGCGTTCGACCGCGAAAAGCTGCTGCGATCGGTTCGCGTCGCCTTGCGCAAACGCCCGGTCGATGAAGAACGTATCGAGCGCATGGTCAGCGGCATCGTCCGGCGATTGGAAAGTTCCGGCGAAAGCGATATTCCGTCCGAAGTCATTGGCGAAATGATCATGGATGCCCTCGCCAATGTCGATCAGGTGGCCTATGTCCGCTTTGCCTCGGTCTACCGTAATTTCCGGGAGGTCAAGGATTTTGAAGACTTCATCGGTAAGTTGGGGGCCGATGACGACGACTGAAGTGCCCGACACTGCGATGGCCGACTCTGAAATGATGGCATTGGCGCTGCGCCTGGCCCGGCGCGGTCTTGGCCGGACCTGGCCCAACCCCGCGGTCGGCTGCGTGATCGAACGCGAGGGCGTTGTCGTCGGCCGCGGCTGGACCCAGCCCGGCGGCCGTCCTCACGCCGAGACCGAGGCCCTCGATCGGGCCGGCCCGATGGCCCGTGGCGCGACCGCCCATGTGACCCTGGAGCCGTGCGCTCATCACGGCAAGACACCGCCCTGCGCCGAGGCCCTGATCGACGCCGGCATCGCCCGCGTCGTTGCCGCCATCGAGGATACCAATCCGGAGGTCGCCGGCGCCGGCCTTGCGATGTTGCGCGATGCCGGGATCGAGGTCGTAACCGGACCCGGCGCGGCGGCGGCCCGCGACCTGAACGCGGGCTTCTTTAGGGTCATCGAGAAAGGCCGGCCGCTGGTCATGTTGAAGACGGCCCTGACCCTCGACGGCAGAATCGCCACCGAGACCGGGCAAAGCCAATGGATCACCGGCGGCGCGGCGCGGCGCCGTACCCACTTGCTGCGCGCGACCCATGACGCGATCCTGGTCGGTAGCGGCACGGCGCTTGCCGATGACCCGATGTTGACCTGCCGCCTGCCTGGCCTCGAAGACCGGTCGCCGGTCCGCGTCGTGGTCGATCGCCGGCGGCGGCTTCATCGCAAGCTCGCGCTGATCGAAAGCGCGGCCCGGTTTCCGACCTGGATCTTCACCGCCGCCGGACCGGACACCGGATGGCACCGGGAGATGGCGGCGGCGGGCGTCGAGGTCCTGGCGATGGATCGGACAATCGACGGGGCCGATGATGACCGCGTGGCGGCGGACCGCGTGCTGGCCGCGCTCGCCGGCCGCGGCATCACCCGCTTGCTGATCGAGGGTGGCGCCATCATCGCCACTGGATTCCTCAGGGCCGGGGCGGTCGATCGGCTGGCCGTGTTCCGGGCGCCGGTCCTGTTCGGTGACGGCGGGCGACCGGCGGTTGCCGGCCTTGGGCTCGGCGATATCGGCGACGCGCCGGCTTTCGAGCGCATTTTTATTGAAACCGTCGGCGAGGATACCCTGGAAACCTATCGCGCCCGAGATTAGGTTAGCCGGCATGTTTACAGGCATCATTACCGATATCGGGAAAGTCCGAACGATCGAGCAGGCCGCGGGCGACGCCACCCGCGTCAGCGTCGCCACCAGCTACGACACCTCCGACATTGCGCTCGGGGCATCGATCGCTTGTGCCGGCGCGTGCTTGACCGTGGTCGATACCGACCGCGGGTGGTTCGCCGTCGAGGTCTCGAACGAGACCCTGTCGCGAACGACCCTGGGCGATTGGGTGAAAGGACGTCCGATCAATCTGGAGCGGGCGCTGCGAGTCGGCGACGAAATGGGTGGCCATATGGTCAGCGGTCATGTCGACGGCGTTGCCACCGTGGTGGTGATTGAACCGGATGGCGCCAGCCTACGCCATGTGTTCCAGGTCGATGCCGCGCTGGCCAGGTTCATTGCCGAAAAGGGGTCGGTCACGATCGACGGCGTTTCGCTCACCGTCAACGGCACCACCGGCGACCGTTTCGACATCAATATCATTTCCTTTACCCACGACCACACGACGTTTGGCACGCTTGCGCCCGGCGCGCGCGTCAATCTGGAAATCGACATGCTGGCGCGCTACGTCGCGCGGCTGGGGGAAACCGCATGAACGGGACGGATCGCGAATACCTGTCGTCGATTGAGACGGTGATCGAGGAGGCCCGCAACGGCCGCATGGTCATCTTTGTCGATGACGAGGATCGTGAAAACGAGGGCGATTTGATCATCCCGGCGCAAATGGCGACGCCGGAGGCGATCAATTTCATGGCCAAATACGGTCGTGGATTGGTCTGCCTTGCCCTGACCAGCGACCGCGTCCGGCATCTCGGCATTTCGCTGATGACGGCGGACAACCTGTCGCGCCATCAGACCGCGTTCACGGTTTCGATCGAGGCGCGCGAGGGCATCACGACCGGCATTTCGGCGCCCGACCGGGCGCGCACCATTGCTGTTGCCATCGACCCCAACAGCAATCGGGGGGATATCGTCAGCCCCGGCCACGTTTTTCCCCTCGTCGCGCGCGACGGCGGTGTGTTGGTCCGAGCCGGTCATACCGAAGCATCGGTCGACATCGCCCGGCTCGCCGGCCTCAATTCGTCGGCGGTCATTTGCGAAGTGATGAAGGACGACGGCACGATGGCCCGGCTGCCCGATTTGATCGAGTTTGCCGCCGAGCATCACTTGAGAATCGCCACCATCGCCGACTTGATCGCCTACCGTCGGCGCTATGACCGCATCGTCGAGCGCATCGCCGAACGCCGGTTCACCAGTAGCCACGGCGGCAGCTTCCATATGATCGTCTATAAGAACACGGTGGCTTATTCCGAACATCTCGCGCTCGTCAAAGGCGACCTCGCCGAGGACGGCCCGGTTCTCGTCCGCATGCATGCCCTGAACGTCCTTGGCGATGTGCTGGCCGAAGACAAGGCCGGGGCGGCTGATCTCCGCGACTCGATGGCGATCATCGGTGACGAGGGGCGCGGCGTCATCGTGCTGATCCGCGAACCGAGGGCGACCAGCCTGTCCGACCGCGTGCTGGCGGATTCCGGGGCGGATTCCGGGGCGGCGCCCGAGGGCGGCGACCAGCAACTCCGCGATTATGGCGTGGGCGCGCAAATCCTGCTCGACCTCGGCGTTCGCGACATGATCCTGCTCACCAATTCGAACCGCACCGTGATCGGGCTCGAGGGGTACGGCCTGAAAATCGTCGATCGGCGGCCGATCGGGGGCGCGCAATGAACGCCGCGCCGCGGGTCTTAATCGTCGAGGCGCGGTTTTACGCCGACATCGCCGACGAGCTCGTCCGTGGCGCGCTTGGCGTGCTCGAGGCGGCCGGCGCGACCCATGACCGAATCGCCGTCGCCGGCGCCTTCGAAATACCGGCGGCCATCCGGTTTGCCCAACTTGGGCCGCGCGATTCCGATTATAACGGTTATATCGCCCTCGGCTGCGTCATCCGCGGCGAGACCAGCCATTACGACTATGTCTGTGGCGAAAGCGCCCGCGGCCTGCAATCGCTGGCCGTGGACCACGGGCTCGCCATCGGCTACGGCATCCTGACCGTGGAAAACCGGGAGCAAGCCTGGGCGCGGGCCGCCGTGGACGGAAAGGACAAGGGTGGCGACGTGGCGCGGGCGTGCCTGGATATGATCGCGTTGCGCCGGCGTTTCGGGCTGGGAAGTTGACGACGATGGCAGCGGATAGACCAGAGACCCCGCCGGCGGGCGCCCGCGGCGCGGCGCGCCTGGGCGCGGTGCAAGCGCTCTATCAACTCGATATGACCGATACGCCGATCGACGATGTCGTCGAAGAGTTCACCCGGCACCGTCTCGGCGGCGATATCGACGATGACAAATATTTGGCGGCCGACAACGCGCATTTCACGACGATCGTACGGAACACCGCCGCCGCGCGCGCCGACCTGGACGGCGCGATCGACGAGGCGCTGACCACCGAGTGGTCCGTCGGCCGGCTCGATCGGGTGATCAAGGCCATCCTGCGCGCCGGCTGCTACGAATTGCGCGACCGCGCCGACGTGCCGCCGCGCGTCGTCATTTCCGAATATGTCGATGTTGCGAAAGCGTTCTTCAGCGGCAAGGAACCGGGCCTGGTAAACGGTGTTCTCGATCGATTGGCGCGCCGCTTCCGGCCCGACGAAATGGGCGGCAATGGGAAAGAGAAAAGCTGACCGGCGCGACGAATTCGGGCTGATCGCCCGGTATTTCGCCCCCCTGGCGGCGGCCGAGGCGGGCGCCTTCGGCCTTCTCGACGACGCCGCGGTCATCACCCACGAGCCGGGGCACCAGATCGTCGTGACGACCGACGCCCTGGTCGGCGGGGTTCATTTCATCGGCGATGAGCCGGCGCGGGATATCGCCCGCAAGGCCTTGCGGGTCAATCTGTCCGACCTCGCCGCGATGGCGGCCGTGCCGCGCGCCTACAGCCTCGCGTTGGCGCTGCCGGATGAGGTGGCGGAGGATTGGGTCGCCGATTTTGCCGCCGGGCTCGGCGAAGACCAGGCGGTTTTCGGAATCGATCTCATCGGCGGCGATACGGTGGCGACGCCGGGGCCGCTGGTGGTGGCGATCACCGCCCATGGCCAGTGCAAAGAGGGCCGGGCGGTCCGTCGCGCCGGCGCCCGGCCCGGCGACCGTATCTATGTCTCGGGCACGATCGGCGATGCCGCCCTTGGCCTGCGCGTGCTGAGGGGCGCATTGGTTGTCGATGACGGAGAGATGCTGACCGCGCGCTATCGCCTGCCCGAACCGCGGACGACGCTCGGGCCCCGATTGGCTGGTATCGCCACCGCCATGATCGATGTATCCGATGGCCTGGTGGCGGACCTTGGCCATATCGCGGTGGCCTCGGACGTCGGGGCGACGATTCGGGCCGACGCGATCCCGCTATCGCGGGTCGTGCGGCGGCTGGTGGCGGCCGATCCCGCCCACCTCATCACGGCGATGACCGGGGGGGACGACTATGAACTGCTGTTCACGGCCCCCGACGATCGCGGCGGCGAGATCGCGGGACTTGCCGCCGAACTCGATATCTCCCTTAGCGATATCGGCGAAATTGGCCGGAATCAGGGCGTTCGCGTGGTCGCGGCCGACGGCGAAACGATTTCGACCGGCGCCGGCGGGTACCGCCATTTTTGATCCAGCCCGATTGGTGGCCGTTTCATGACCAAATTGTTGCGTTGCAACGTCGAGTCTGCCATTTTCCCGACGACTTTCTGACCCCTGCCTATTCGCCGGCCCGGTTTTCGCCGGGCGCCGGCCGGGCAGGATTTGTGTTTGGACATCAATCAAGGGCCTCAACAAATGACATTTCTTTACATCCTGGTGATCTTTTGCGGCGTACTCGCCCTGGCCTACGGCGCCTACGCCGGCAAGGCGGTGCTCTCGGCCGATCCGGGCTCGGACAGCATGCAGGAAATCGCGGGCGCGATTCAGGAAGGCGCACGGGCTTTCATGAACCGCCAATATGCGACCATCGCGGTCGTCGGCATCGTCGTCTGTATCATCCTGGGGCTGTTCCTCGGCTTGAGCGTCTCGATCGGCTTTATCATCGGCGCGGTATTGTCGGCCGTGGCCGGATATGTCGGCATGTACGTCTCGGTGCGCGCCAATGTGCGGACCGCGCAGGCGGCCCGTGTCGGCATTGCGCCGGCCCTTGATATCGCGTTCAAGTCGGGCGCGGTCACCGGCCTGCTGGTTGTCGGACTGGGACTGCTTGGCGTTGCCGGCTATTATTTCGTTCTGCTCGGCAGCGGCATGGAGGATCGCAAGTTGCTCGAATCGCTCGTCGCGCTCAGCTTCGGCGCGTCGCTGATTTCGATCTTTGCCCGCCTCGGCGGCGGCATTTTCACCAAGGGCGCCGATGTCGGCGCCGACCTCGTCGGCAAGATCGAGGCCGGCATCCCCGAGGATGACCCGCGTAACGCCGCGGTGATCGCCGACAATGTCGGCGATAATGTCGGCGACTGCGCGGGCATGGCCGCCGATTTGTTCGAGACCTTTGCCGTGACCATCGTCGCGACCATGCTGCTTGGCTCCATTTTCTTCACCGGCGAGACCCGGACGGAGATGATGGCCTATCCGCTGCTCATCTGCGCCGTCTGCATCGTCGCCTCGATCATCGGGACTTTCTTTGTCAAGTTGGGCCCGAGTCAAAACATCATGGGTGCGCTGTACAAGGGGTTCATCGTCTGCGCGCTTGTTTCCGCCGTGCTGATCGCGGCCGTAACGGCCGTGTTCCTTGGCGTCGGGACCGAGTATACGATCGGCGACCGCAGCTTTACCGGCCTCAACCTCATCTGGAGCGCGCTGACCGGTCTGGCGGTGACCGGCCTGATCATCTGGATCACCGAATACTACACCGGCACCAAACACCGCCCGGTCCAGAGCGTGGCCAAGGCCTCGACCACCGGACACGGGACCAACGTCATCCAAGGCTTGGCGATTTCGATGGAGTCCACCGCGCTTCCCGTTCTCGTCATCGTCGTCGGGATCGCGGTCGCGTTCGCCAATGCCGGGCTGTTCGGCCTGGCCATCGCCGCGACAACGATGTTGGCGTTGGCCGGGCTGGTCGTCGCCCTCGACGCCTACGGTCCGGTCACCGACAATGCCGGCGGTATCGCCGAGATGGCGAAGCTTCCGGAAGACGTCCGCAAGACGACCGATGCCCTTGACGCCGTCGGCAACACGACCAAGGCGGTGACGAAGGGGTACGCGATCGGTTCGGCGGGCCTGGCCGCGTTGGTCTTGTTCGCCGTCTATACCGAGGACCTGAAGCATTACTTCCCCGACGTCGAGGTCGATTTCAGCCTGCAGAATCCCTATGTGGTGATCGGCCTGTTCCTTGGCGGTATGTTGCCGTTCCTGTTCGGCGCCCTTGGCTTGATGGCGGTGGGCCGCGCGGCCGGCGCCGTCGTCATCGAAGTGCGGCGGCAGTTCAAGGAGATCCCCGGCATCATGGAAGGCACGGCCAAGCCCGAATACGGGCGCGCGGTCGACCTGCTGACCAAGGCGGCGATCAAGGAGATGATCGTGCCGTCGTTGCTGCCGGTCCTGGCCCCGATCGTGGTCTATTTCGTGGTCAATTTCCTGGTCGATCAGGGCGCCGCGTTCACGACCGTTGGCGCCATGCTCGTGGGCACCATCGTGACCGGGCTGTTCGTCGCCATCTCGATGACCTCGGGTGGTGGCGCCTGGGACAACGCCAAGAAATATATCGAGGACGGTAATTACGGCGGCAAGGGCTCGGATGCCCATATGGCGGCGGTGACCGGCGACACGGTCGGCGACCCCTATAAGGACACGGCGGGACCGGCGATCAATCCGATGATCAAGATCACGAATATCGTCGCGATCTTGCTGCTCGCGGTTCTGGCGGCGTAGTCGTCCGGGGCCGTTTACGCGGGGACCGCGTTTATTCGGCGGCGGCGGAGCCGCCGAATAGGCCCGGCCCACCGATAAAGGCCTGCCAAATCTGTTCCGTGAAGGTTAGCTGCTGGCCCTGGGTCGGCGTCTCCCGGGAAACCAGGTCGACGTCCCTGCCATCCTCGAGGGTCAGCGAATCGACGCTGGCGACCTTGCCCGAATCGTCGAACCGGATCATGACCACCTCGCGTTCGATGGTTCGCTCCGGGACCATCCAATTCCGCTGGCCGACCTGACTGATGTAGTACCAGGCGTTGTCTTCGAAGGCGCCGACCGTCGACGGCGAGCCGATCATGGTTTGAACTTGGGCCTTTGACTGGACGCCGGGCTGGATTTGGGCCAGGATTTCCGGGTCGGGCTTGTTGCCGCGATTGGCAACCTCCGTCGCGCAGCCGCTGATCGCGACGGCCAAGGCGAGGCCGGAGAGCCATCGTAAGGAGGAAACCCATCTCGTGGACATCGTTTCGTGAAATCCTTGTCGCTGAAAATCTGGATCCAAACCGCCGCGGCCTCGCCGCGGGCCGTGGTCCGAGTGCGAAAAGATGGCATCGGGGGCGCGGCGCTGTCAACCGTCGGCGTCCGGCCGGTCGGCCGATGACCGGGCTCTTTGACCGGCGGCGGCGGGCGGCGGCGGAGCGGAAAGCCGCCGGGGCGCTCTATGTGATGGCCGTCGCGCGGGCCCGCGATCCCGTCTTTTACCGCCGCTACGCCGTGCCCGACAGCCTGGACGGGCGGTTCGATATGATCGCGCTCCATGTTTTCCTGATCCTCCATCGGCTGAAACAGGAAGGCGAACCGGCCAAGGCCATGGCGCAGATGCTGTTCGATGCCATGTTCGCCGATATGGACGAGAGCCTGCGCGAGCTTGGCGTCGGCGACCTTGCCGTCGGGCGCCGGGTCAAGAAAATGGCGCAGGCCCTCTATGGGCGGATTGCCGCCTATCAGGGCGCGCTGGAGTCGGCCGACGATGGTGAAATGGCCGACGCCCTGCGGCGCAATCTCTATGGCGGCGCCGCGCCGGCGCCGGCGGTCGTCGAGGGGGTCGCCGCCTATGCCCGCGCCCAGGCCGAGCATCTGGCGGAAATCGGGTTTCCGGAGATGGCCGCGGGCGGGCCTGTTTTTGCGCCCGTCGAGGCCACCGCCGGCACGGTAAAATGAGTTGACCGGGGCGGGCGCGGTACCTAATGTGCCGCCGCGTTCCGCCATGGCGGCGGACGCGGGCGACCCCCGGCGAGATTGACCCCCGACGAGACCGATTCATGGCAACGACGCAAGATCCGCGGACGCAAGGTTTATCCTGCGTCTTCGATAAATCCAATTTGACGGCGGTCGAGGTCCGGCAACGCCTCTCCGCGACCGCGGCGGAACGGGCCGCCGTGGCCGATCGGCTGGGTCTTGTGGAGTTGCCGATGCTTGAGGCTGACCTCGTCCTGCGGCGTGGTTCGGTCGCCGGGTCATATGTGATCACCGGGCGGGCGACCGCTGTCGTCGTGCAAACCTGCGTCGTGACCTTGGTTCCGGTGGAAAACCGGATCGAGGTCGCGTTCGAGGCGGTCTATGCCGACGCGGGATCGCCCATGGCCGATCCGGCGTTCGGTGACGATCCCCCTGGATCGGCTGAAAACCAGGACGGTCCGGACATTGTCGTCGGTGACCTCATCGATCTCGGCGAAGAAGTGATCCAACAGGTCGCTTGCGCAATCGACCCCTATCCACGATCGCCAGGGGCGGAGGTTGACCCTCAATGGGGCTCCGATGGCGATGAAATCCCCGATTCCGGACCATTTGCGGCACTTGCGAAGGTGCGCCGCGGCCCTTGATCGGCAGCAATCGGCTTGCCGCGGGCGGTGAATTTAGCTACATAAGCTGAACGCATGGCGGCGATTTACAGGAAAGAAGGAAATTATGGCAGTTCCAAAAAGTAAAATATCCAAATCTCGCCGAAATATGCGGCGCGCCCATGATGCGTTGACACCGGCGGCGTATGGCGAGTGCCCGAATTGTGGCGAACTCAGGCGCCCGCATCACGTTTGCGCGGCGTGTGGCCATTACGATGGGCGCGAAGTCATGGCAACCGCTAGCGTCTAATTTTTTCATCGCCAATCGAGGTCGCATCCTTGAACACAACCCTCACCATTGCCCTTGACGCCATGGGCGGCGACAACGCCCCGGACGCCGTGATCGGTGGGGCAATGATCGCGCGGGAGCGGTTTCCGAACGTGCGTTTCATCATCGTGGGTGATGAAGACAAGATCGCGCCCCTCATCGCCCGCCATAGCGGCTTGGCCGAGGTCGTCGAAATCCGCCATACGAAGGACGTTATTTCGTCGGGCGATTCGGCCTCGACAGCGCTACGTGGCGGTAAGAAATCGAGCATGCGGCTGGCCATCGAAGAGGTCAAAAACGCGAACGCCGCGGGCGTCGTCTCGGGCGGCAATACGGCCGCGCTGATGGCCTTTTCAAAGGTCGTGCTGCGGCCCCTGCCGGGGATCGACCGGCCGGCCATGGCCGGCTTTATCCCGACCCGCCGCGGTGAACGGCTGATGCTCGATCTTGGCGCCAACCTGATCTGCAGCGCCGACAATTTGGTCCAGTTCGCGATCCTCGGCGCGGTCTTCGCGCGCACCGTCTTCGGCATGGCCAAGCCGACCGTCGGCCTGCTGAATGTCGGCACCGAGGACCAGAAGGGCCACGAAGCGGTGCGCGAGGCGGCGGCGATACTCCGCCAATCCGACCTGCCGATCGAGTTCCATGGCTTCGTCGAAGGCGTCGACCTTGGCGAGGGCAAGGTTGACGTGGTGGTCACCGACGGCTGGTCCGGCAACATCGCGATCAAGACCGCCGAGGGCACCGCCAAGATGTTCAATGGTTTCATCCGCGAATTGTTCAAAAGCAGCATATTCGCCCGAATCGGCTATATCTTCGCCATGGGCTCGTTCCGCAAGTTGCGGGCCCGGCTCGACCCACGCCGGTACAACGGCGCGATATTCCTCGGTGTCAACGGTATTGCGATCAAGAGCCACGGTGGCTCCGATGCGCTGGGCTTTGCGACGGCGATCGGTGTTGCCGTCGAAATGGCCCAGCAGGGCTTCATCGAAAAGGTCAAAGAGGAATTCGATCGCTTGACGCCGACCGACTCCGGCCTCCGCGCGGCGATGGCCTAGGCATGTATCGATCTGTCATTGCGGGCGTCGGGGGCTATTTGCCGGAACGGGTCGTGACCAACGAGGAATTGGCCCAAACCGTCGATACCACGGACGAGTGGATCGTGGCGCGAACCGGCATTCGTGAGCGCCGCATCGCCGCCGAGGGCGAGCTGACCTCCGATCTGGCGGTCGCCGCCGCGAAGCGGGCGCTGGCCAATGCCAACCTCGAGGCCGACGAGATCGACCTGGTCGTCGTGGCGACGACGACCCCCGACCGTACCTTTCCGGCGACCGCCGCCGAGGTTCAGGCCAAGCTGGGGATTACCGGCGGGGCGGCGTTCGACATCCAGGCGGTTTGTGCCGGGTTCGTTTACGGCGTTGCGGTCGCCGACAATTTCGTCCGTCTCGGCCAGGTCAAGCATGCGCTGGTAATCGGCGCCGAGACCTTCTCGCGAATCCTCGACTGGAAGGATCGCAATACCTGCGTCCTGTTCGGTGACGGCGCCGGCGCGGCCGTCCTATCCGGCCACCGCGTCAACGGCGACGCCGAGCAACGCGGCATCCTGTCGACCCACCTGCACACCGACGGCCGGTTCCGCGACCTTCTGGAGGTCGATGGCGGGCCATCCTTGAATCAACAGGTCGGCCACGTCCGCATGGTCGGCCGCGAGGTTTTCCGCCACGCCGTCGAAAAGCTTGCCAAGGTCGTCCATGAAGCGCTGGAGGCCAACAACCTGACGCCGGCCGATGTGGACTGGCTGGTCCCGCACCAAGCCAACAAGCGCATCATCGACGGCACCGTGCGGAAGCTGAACCTGTCGCCTGACAACGTTGTGATCACCGTCGACCGGCACGCCAACACCTCGGCCGCCTCGATCCCGCTGGCGCTGTCCGTGGCCACCCGGGACGGCCGGATCAAGCAAGGCGATATCGTCCTGATCGAAGCGATCGGCGGCGGCTTGTCCTGGGGATCGAGCCTTATTAGGTGGTAGGTTTTTCGACTTAATCTGTATTAATTTCTCAGCTAAAGACGCTTAGTTATTGAAATTAAAACAATTTTTTTATAATTGATATGTGCTCTCAAAGAGGCCGCGCGAGACCGGCCCCGGGTCGATTCCTGACCGGATTCCAACAAGGAAGTTAAGAAGCCACCTTATCCCTTTGGAATTGACTGATTAATCCAAAATATGTAACCTTTCCGGCGGGTGAGTTAGGGGAGAGGGCGCCATGACCGGCAATACTGTCACGCGCGCGGATCTGAGCGAGGCGGTCTACCAGGAAGTAGGCCTGTCGCGGAACGACTCGGCCGAATTGGTCGAATTCGTTCTTGAGGAGATTTCGTCCGCGCTGTCGCGGGGGGAGGGTGTCAAGATTTCATCCTTCGGCAGTTTTTCCGTACGTGAAAAAGGAGAGCGCATGGGACGCAATCCGAAAACCGGAGAGGAAGTACCGATCCTTCCCCGCCGGGTTCTCGTGTTCCGCGCCTCGCACGTTCTGAAGGACCAGATCAACGAAGGTCAAAGTGATCGCGGTCGGCAAACCACGGCGAATTGAAAATGGCACAAGTGGCAGAGAGTGGCATTTCGACACGGCGCGGCGGCAAGTCGCCGAACGCCTTCCGAACCATCAGCGAAGTCGCCTCGGAGCTCGACGTACCGCAGCATGTGCTGCGGTTCTGGGAGACCAAGTTCGCCCAGGTGCATCCGCTCAAGCGCGGCGGCGGGCGGCGCTACTACCGGCCCGAGGACGTCGACCTGTTGCGCCGGATCCGGGAACTCCTCTATACCGAAGGCTATACGATCAAGGGTGTGCAGCGATTGCTGCGCGAGGGCGGCGCAAAGGCCGCCACGGCGCCGCGGCTCGCCCCGGCCCGCAAGCAGACGGCCCGCGGCCCCGGCGAGGGTGTCGAAGGCCTCGACCCGGCGTTGCGCCGCGAGTTACGGGCCCTGCTCAAGGAACTCGTCGAAATCCGAAAAATGCTCGGCGGCTAGGTTGTCATCCATCGCGACCGGGACTAGAGTGCGCGCCGTCGGAGAGTAGCGCAGTCTGGTAGCGCACCACACTGGGGGTGTGGGGGTCGTCGGTTCGAATCCGGCCTCTCCGACCATTAAATCAAGGGCTTAGCCGAAAATGGCTAGGCCCTTTTCCTTACCGGGGTAACGTTTGGGGTAACACAATACAGGGCTTGCCA